>WFLX010000665.1_pt1 | contig 13070 bp, 7 predicted proteins | sample 4967041 | NCBI WGS metagenome assembly WFLX01 (sample SAMN12857096, study PRJNA449069) | gut metagenome | isolation source: stool from male and female vole | host: Microtus ochrogaster | place: USA:Florida | collected 2017
GCACGTTGGTGATCTTGTGCTTGTAGAGCTTCTCCATTTCGTCGCGGGCCGGGCCGAGATATTTGCGGGGGTCAAACTCACCGGGCTTGGTGGCGAACACCTCGCGAACAGCGGCGGTCATNGCCAGACGGCTGTCGGAGTCGATGTTGATCTTGCAGACAGCGCTCTTGGCAGCCTTNCGGAGCTCCTCTTCGGGGATACCGATAGCGTCGGGNANCTTGCCGCCATATTTGTTGATGGTGTCAACATATTCCTGGGGCACTGAAGAAGAACCGTGGAGCACGATGGGGAATCCGGGGAGTTTCTCCATCACAGCGTCGAGCACCTCGAAAGCCAGCGGCGGCGGAACGAGACGNCCCTCTTCGTTGCGGGTGCACTGCTCGGGGGTGAACTTGTATGCGCCGTGCGATGTGCCGATAGAGATAGCGAGAGAGTCGCAGCCGGTGCGGGTAGCGAAGTCTATCACCTCTTCGGGGTCGGTATATGTGTGGTGGTCGGCCGAAACCTCATCCTCCACGCCGGCAAGCACACCGAGCTCGCCTTCAACGGTCACGTCATACTGGTGAGCGTAGTCAACCACCTTCTTGGTGAGAGCCACATTCTCCTCATAGGGGAGGTGTGAGCCGTCGATCATCACCGACGAGAAGCCGTTGTCGATACAGCTCTTGCAGAGCTCGAAGCTGTCGCCNTGGTCGAGNTGNAGNACGATCTGGGGATNCTCCCAGCCGAGTTCCTTGGCATANNCCACAGCACCCTGNGCCATGTAGCGGAGNAGAGTNGCGTTGGCNTAGTTGCGGGCNCCNTTNGACACCTGGAGNATNACGGGTGANNNNTCNTCGGCAGCNGCCTTGATGATNGCCTGNAGCTGCTCCATGTTGTTGAAGTTGAAAGCGGGGATGGCATAGCCGCCCTTGATGGCCTTGGCAAACATCTCGCGGGTGTTGACGAGGCCTAAGTCTTTGTAACTTACCATTTCACTTTATTTTTGGGTGAATAAAATAATCTTTCCTGCAAAGATAGCGAATTAAACCGACAAATCGCTCTCCCGACCCCGAAAAAACTGCCTCTTTATCTCAAAATTCTGTCTTTGTCTTCATCCGAGATATTGACGCTGAGTTCTATGCCCTGACGAATCTCCACGAGCTGAGCCCCGGTCATCACCCCCTCGCCAGCCTCGCGACTTATAAATCCGCCGCTCATCAGCTCGCCGAACCGCTGCGCGGTGAGCTCTACGAAACTATTGCAGTTGACATAAGTGTCGCGGGTGAGCATATTGGTAGCGTCGGGCTTGAACATAGGAAATGTGCGCGTGTCCCAGCCTCGCAGGGTAGCGAGACGAATGGCTGTCTCAAGCTTAGAGGAGCAGGTGTTGAGAAAGAGATAGGTACCCTTGTTGCGCACCAATATGTGGGGATGGTCGGCAATACCTACGGGGCAATCCTTACTGAAGAAATATATCTCCCCTTCCTGGGCCATTGTCCCTAATAGACTGACTGGGAGATCCATCGGCTTTGAATTAGAAGCGGTTGGTCTCGAAATAGAGGTCGCGCGCCAAGGCGAGAGCCTCGGCATTGTCGTCGAAAAAGCCCTTGTCATCGGCCTCAGTATTCTCAAAAAACAGATTCACGTCTATCGGATAGGAGCTCTGGCAGCTCTTGTCGGCAATCCGCGTCTCATAAGCCTTCCATTCCGGAAACTCATGCGACAGTTTCGACAGTTCGGGCGACGACTGAGCGCCAAAGAGCTCAAGCACTCGCTCAAGCACCTCGCGGTCGGAGCTCGAGAACACTCTCAGGTCGGGATCTTTCTTAGCGATGAAGCTCTTGTCACCCGGTTCGAGATAGTCGGCCACATAATCGTCACTATTCTCAAGCCTGGTGGCTTTGCACTCCAATATGTTTTTCGCGTCAGACGGCACCGGCCCATAGGGCATCGCATAGTATCTGTCGTTGGACAAGAAACGACCGCTATGGCGCAGCTGATACCGGTCAGCCAGCCACAGCAATTTGTATGCCTTCATATTGTCCAATCTATGGTCAGGCTGCCTATAAGCGAAAAAGGCCAGAGCCTGCACTATCTTGCGTGTATCCATATCTTTCGTCGTTTTATCAGAAAGCCGAGAGTAGTCTTCTCATGCAAATATAACACTTTTTTCTCCCCTCTGCAAGCAATATCCCGCGTTTTATCAATAATTTAACATCTATCGGGGGAGGTGGAGGCGGGCGTGGACGCAGCCCACGAAGATGGCTCCGCCGATGATGTTGCCCAGCGTGGCGGGCACGAGGTTACTCCACACCATCTCCCAGACCTCGACCTGCGCGCCCTCGNGCATGCCGGCGGGAATGAAAANCATATTGGCGATGCAGTGCTCNTAGCCGAGCGCCACGAANGCCATCNCCGGNNGCCAGCATCCGGCCATCTTCTCGAGCAGGGTGTGGCCCGAAAGNGCGAGCCACACGGCGAGGCACACACACCAGTTGGCGCCGATNCCNCGCACAAACACCGTGAACCATGGCAGCGACACCTTCATCTCGGCCATCCTCACTATGGCGGAGTGCCANGGNTCGGCAGCCGTGAGNCCGGCGGCATAGACCATGAGCCACGCGAAGGCTACCGCTCCGGCAAAGTTGCCGAAATATACGATGGTCCAGTTCTTGAGCACCGTGGCCGCTCCGCAACGCCGGGTCATGAAGGCGGGCACGAGCAGGGCGTTGTTGCCTGTGAAGAGCTCNGCCCCGAGCACCACCACGAGTATCAGCCCGATGGGGAACATCGCCCCCGAGAGCAGCTTCTGCATGGCAGGGTTGGAGCCGGTGATTTCCGGAAATCCGAAGCCCACTATCAGCGACAGCACCCCTCCGAGGGCTATATAGGCTCCGGCGAGCACCGACAGCACTATCAGCCGCCCCGGCTGCGAGGTTACGGCAATCTTGTTTTCGCCCACCTTGAGGGCAGCCTCGGCCACTTCGCCGGGTGTACGTACGTTCATCTCTCAGTCAATGGTTTGTATTGTGATAAAAAACATCGAAACCCGTCTTGGCCGCTTGGCGGTCGGGGCGGGTTTCGGGTTATGCATACTTTCGGGGATATCGAGCTATCCCATGTAAAGTCAGGCACGTTGCGGCAGNCATAGCTTCTCCCGGAAGCTTTCTGCCCTCAGATCGATAGAGATAGAGCGGCTTATTCCTCTACGGAGCGGAGCTTCTGCACGTAGACAGCCTTCATCATTTTCTTGCGGTTGCTCACCGAAGGCTTCTCAAAAGCCTGACGGCTACGGAGTTCCTTAACGATGCCGGTTTTTTCAAACTTGCGTTTGAATTTCTTGAGTGCTCTTTCGATGTTCTCGCCTTCTTTTACTTGTACGATTATCATTTTTGTTATGTAGTTATTAATTATATGCAATTATGGCTTTTGCGCGGCAAAATTACGATGTTTTTTCGATACGTCAAAGAGTTTTCAAAAAAAAATGTGCTACCCCGAAGGGGATTATATATAAAGAGGTGTAGGCGGCAAGCACCTCGCTAATGCTTATAAGATTTATAAGATTTATAAGACTTGTAAGGCACCCTCGCTGCCGCCCACAGAACTAAGAGATTTTATGTTAAAAATCGCTAAAAATGGGGGGGGTAAATAAAGAATGTTAATTAATGTTCGGAAAATATTATCTACATTTGCCAAACAAAAACAAATAAAACCCAAAATCGAGTGAAAGAACCTTACGGCACATCGTCCGACCATGAAAACGGCGCGACTCCGCAAAGCCTTTCCTAAAAAAATTAACCATCAGTATCTATAACCTTTTACTTATGCCAAAACAGTTAGCAAAAGTAATGCTCGCATGCCTCCTGACAGCAGGGGGTGGCTACCAGGTGGCCTATGCGCAGCAAAGTGCCGGAGCCACCCAGACAGTGGGCACATGTACCGGTACAGTCCTTGACTCCTATGGCGATCCCATCGTCGGAGCATCTGTCTTTGTCAAAGGCACATCCATCGGCGGTGCTACCGACATCGACGGTAAATTCTCACTCACCGGAGTGAAAAACGGAGCCACAATCCGTATCTCAAGCATCGGCTACTCCCCCGTTGAGGTGACCTGGAACGGTCAGCCTCTCTCAGTGACCATGCAGGACGATGCCAACACCCTCGACGAAGTAGTGGTCGTAGGTTACGGCGTGCAGAAGAAAGTCAACCTCACCGGCGCTGTGGCCTCAGTGAGCGGCGACGTGCTCAATGACCGTCCTATCACCAACATCGGTCAGGGCCTTCAGGGTAAGATCGGTAACCTTATCATCACCGCCNACAACGGTGGTGCTCCCGGTTCGACCTCCAACTTCAACGTGCGCGGTACNACCTCGCTCAACGGTGGCGGCCCGCTCGTGCTGGTCGACAACGTGCAGATGGACCCCAACCTCGTGAACCCCGACGACATCGAGAGCGTGACCGTGCTTAAGGACGCTGCTTCGGCTGCCATCTACGGTGCGCGCGCTGCCTACGGTGTAATCCTCATCACCACCAAGAAAGGTAAGGCCAACGAGAAGCCCGTGATCAGCTTCGGTGCTTCCGGCTACTGGGCAAAGGCTGCCATGGACTTCCACAAGGTAGACTCCTACGAATACCTCAAGCAGATCAACGGCGGTAACTTCAACGACAACGGCACCAACTACTTCGACGAAATCACCACACAGCACATCGAAGACTACTATTTCGGCCGTATCGACTCGCCCGTATTCGTATATCCCGGCTCGGGCGACGCTGCCGCCGGCAAATATACCTATTGCGGCAACACCGACTGGTGGGATGCTCTCTACAAGACCTCTTTCAACCAGCTCTATAACCTGAGCATCTCGGGCGGCACAGGCAAATCTACCTACTACGGCTCATTTGCCATGACCGACCAGGGCACCAACCGCGTAGGCGCCGACGAAAAATATCAGCGCTTCAACGCCAGCCTCAATATCGACACCCAGCTCGCCTCTTGGCTGAAAGTGGGCATGAAGATGAGCAACGCCTACGTTACTCAGAAGCACCCCACCGGTTCGGGCAACTCAGGCGTGACCCAGTTCAGCGGCACATTCAAGAACGATATCCGTCCTATCATGCCGGTTTATCATCCCGACGGCAACTATGCAGGTCAGGGCAACTTCACCAACCCGATTGCAGTCGCAGCCCTCGGCGGTAACACCCGTATGCGCAGCAATGACCTCTGGATTACAGGTCTTGCACAGCTCACTCCCATGAAGGGTCTCTTCATCCAGGCCGACTACACCTGGAACGTGTATAGCTACAACGAGGCTTGCCACCAGCAGCGCTTCATGGAGTACGGTATCGACGGTCAGCCCCTCGACTACTACCCCTGGACCAGCCGCCCCCAGTACAACGACCGTACAAACAACAACGACTACTACCAGGCATTCAACATCTTCGCCCAGTATGACTGGACTATCGGCGACGGCAACAACTTCCGCGTGATGACCGGTTACAACCAGGAGAAGAAAGTGAACGGTTCGTTCTACGCTTATCGTCCCAACATCCTCACTGAGGACTCCTACATGCTGCAGTATGCCACCGGCGACCCGAGCGTAAGCTCTTCAGCCACACAGTGGTCTATCAACAGCTGGTTCGGCCGTATCAACTACGACTACAAGGGCAAATATCTCCTTGAGCTCGTTGCCCGCTACGACGGCTCCTCCAAGTTCCCCAAAGGACGTGACCACCGCTACGGTTTCTTCCCCTCGGGCTCTATCGGCTGGCGTATCTCNGAGGAGAACTTCTGGGAAGGCCTCCGCGGATGGTGGAACAACATGAAGATCCGCGCTTCTTACGGCCGCCTCGGCAACCAGGCTGTGAGCAGCAACTTCCCCTACCTCGCATCTTATCCCTACTCTTCTCGCCTCGGCATGATTCTCAACGGCACACGTCCTGTAGGCGTAGGCACCCCGGGNCTCGTGAGCGCAAGCCTCACATGGGAGAAGGTTGACCAGCTCGACCTCGGTTTCGACGCCGCATTCTTCCAGAACCGCCTCACTGCCGAATTCGACTGGTATCAGCGCGACACCAAGGGCATGCTCACCGCCGGTCAGGCACTCCCCTCTGTGCTCGGTACAAACGTCCCCAACGAAAACGCTGCCGACCTCCGCACCACCGGTTGGGAACTCTCTATCGGNTGGAACGACCGCATCAGCTCTATCGACCTCAACTACTACGTGAAGGGTACTCTCGCCGACTATCAGGCCAAGATTACCAAGTNTGAGAACCCCACCGGCGCAATCGGCCAGTACTACGTAGGCCGCAAAATCGGTGAAATCTGGGGCTTCGAATCCAACGGTCTCTTCCAGAGCCAGCAGGNAATCGNCCAGGCTGCCGACCNGTCTTATGTANGGGGCGGTAAGTGGACTCCCGGNNTGACCCGCTACGAAGACCTCAACGGCGACGGCGAAATCAACCAGGGTATCTCAGGCATGTATAAGCTCGACGGCAAGTACTATGTGCCCGGCGACGCAGNCTACAACGATGTTGTCAACAACCCCAACGCCACCCCTGTGGGCACCTACACCCTCGAGAACCCCGGTGACTGGAAAATCATCGGTAACAACACTCCCCGCTACACCTTCGGTATCACCGTCGGCGCACAGTGGAAGGGCTTTGACTTCGACATGTTCTGGCAGGGCACAGGCAAGCGCGACTACTGGACCTCCAGCGCCGAGTACTTCCCCATCGCCGGCGAATGGAACGTGCCCCAGAAGCACACCACCGGCGACTACTGGACTCCCGAAAATCCGGGCGGATTCTTCCCCGTGCTTTCACTCAACGGCGGCAAGAACGGCGCCAGCAAGGTATCCTCTACCCGCTACCTCCAGAATGCATCTTACGGCCGTCTGAAGAGCGTGATGCTCGGCTACAGCATCCCCAAGAGCATCATCGGCAAGGTGGGCATCGAGCGTCTGCGCGTGTATGTGCAGGGTGAAAACCTCCTCACCATCACTCCGATGAAGAAGTGGGCTGACCCCGAGCTCCTCGGCACCATGACCTATCCTCTTCAGAAGAAGTTCACTATCGGTCTGAACCTCACCCTTTAATCTTTAACTGAAAAAACAAAGGAAATCTATATGAAACTCAAATATATAGCAACAGCAGCCATCGTGGCCGGAGGTATCCTCCAGTCGTGCAGCTACACTGACCTCGACCCGCTGGAAGGCTTCACCGACCAGAGCTACTGGAAAACGGCCACCGACCTCGAGCTCTACAGCAACAACCTGCTCACCAACCTGCCCGGCATTTCGTCGACCTACGACGACGAGAGCGACGACATGATCACCCAGTCGATCAGCGACTACCTCTTCAACACCCTTAGCGTAGCTAACGCTTCGGGCTGGGACTGGACTCTCGTGCGCAACTGCAACTACTTCATGACCCACTATGAGACCGCAGAGTGCTCCGAGGCCGACAAGAACAAATATGTGGCCGAAGTGCGCTTCATCCGCGCCCTGAGATATTTCGCCCTCATCAAGCGTTTCGGCGATGTGCCCTGGTATGACGAAAACCTCCAGACCGACGATATCGAGCAGCTCTACAAGCCGCGCGACCCGCGCAACTTCGTGCTCGGCAAGATCATCGAAGACCTGCAGTTTGGCATCCAGTGGCTCCCCGAAAAGAGCTGGGGCACATTCGGCGAACGTCCTCACAAGGATGCAGCCCGTCAGCAGCTCGCCCGCGTGGCCCTCTACTACGGTACCTACATGAAGTATCACAACGAGGCTGCCAACAACGGCTACGACGCTAACAGCCTTATCACTCTCGCCCGCGACATGTCGGCCGCAGTGATGAACAGCTCCGCCAACTATGCTATCGTAGAGGGCACCAACCCCGCCGGCACATTCACCGGCTCGGAGGTGACCACAACCTACACCGACAGCAAGGGTGAAGTGAAGCCCTACACCTCTGCTATCTATCCGGCTCCCTACTCCAACCAGTTCATCCAGCCCGATATCTCCCAGAACAGAGAGTGTGTGATGGGCCGCTACTACGACCGCGACCAGGAAATCTACTCTGAGGTTGGCCGTCAGGAAGGCACCAACGNTATCGGTTACTCCTACGACTTCGCCGAGACCTACCTGATGAAGGACGGCACCCCGATCCACAACCAGGGTTCAGGCTACCAGGGCGACGCTACCTATGAGACCATGATGGCCGACCGCGACCCCCGCATGTACCAGACCATCATGAGCGACCACAGAGTGCGTCAGGTGGATGCTTCAGGCACTGTTTCGCTCTGGCCTCTCTGGGGACGTATCCAGAACAACTCCGGCGTGACCGGTCTGCCCAGCGTGAAATTCTGGAGCTCTGACTACACCCAGTGGAACGCCCGCAACACCAACTTCAACTACTTCATCTACCGCTACGCTGAAGCTCTGCTGATCAACGCTGAGGCCAACGCCGAACTCGGCACCTGCACCCAGGCTGTGCTCGACGCTACAATCAACCTGCTCCGCGACCGCGTAGGCATGGCTCACCTCACCGTGAATCCCGTGGCCGACGCCAAGCCGGTAGACTACGGCTACACCGTTGACCCGCTGCTTTACGAAATCCGCCGCGAACGCCGCGTAGAGCTCGCTCACGAAGGCTTCCGCATGGACGACATCAAGCGCTGGAACGCTGTGAAGCTCCTCGAGAACCCCCTCACCTATCTCGGTATCCACTGCACTCCCGAAATGGAGGCCGACTATGCAGAGCGCTCCGGTCAGCCCACATTCTCCTTCGGCCAGACCGCAGAATGGCAGGGTGAGACCTACCTGTCGCCCTACAACGTAGGTGTCAACTCAGCCGCCAACGGCCGCGCATGGTCGCAGAACGACAAGCGCTGGCTCTACCCGATACCCGAAGGTCAGATCACCCTCAACCCCGCTCTGACCCAGAACCCCGGATGGAATTAATATGACACATATTGTTAGTTTATAATTACAGGTTATACTGACTACGCTGCGCCCTGGCCGTTGATGGCCGGGGCGTTTTTTTGCTCCCTGCGCGAGGGAATATTTTATTTGCGTACTCCAATAAAAATATCTAACTTTAGGCTTTGAAATCTACTATCCTAACAAGCGATACCTTAATGACCATTAAAACAATCATCCCGGCTGTGGCCGCCCTAATGATGGCCGGCTGCGCAGCCCACCAGACAGACCGAGACACGACTGACTACACGGTGTATGTGAATCCGTTTATCGGCGCGGCCGACAATGGCCACACTTTTCCCGGAGCCTGCCGCCCGTTCGGCATGATTCAGACCAGTCCGGTGACCGGCGCTGTGGGATGGAGATATTGCTCCGAGTATGTGTATAGCGACTCCATAATCTGGGGCTTCACGCAGACCCACCTCAACGGCACCGGGTGCATGGACCTCGGCGACATCCTCGTGATGCCCGCCACCGGCACCGCCACCCGCGCATGGGACGCNTACCGCAGCCCGTTTGCCAAAGACACCGAGGAGGCTACCCCCGGCTACTACGCCGTGACCCTCTCCGCCCCCGACGTGCGCGCCGAGCTCACAGCCACTCCCCACGCCGCTCTCCACCGCTACACCTACAACACCGCCGACTCGGCCTCGCTGCTCATCGACCTGCAGCACGGCCCGGCATGGAGCGAGGCGCAGTATCATTCGCAGGTGAGGGAGTGCGAGACATGGTGGACCGACTCGGTGACACTGACCGGACATGTGCGCAACGCAGTGTGGGTAAACCAAGACTATTTCTTCGTGATGCAGTTTGACCGCCCGGTCACCGGCACCGTGGAGCTTCCTATGGCTGAGCGCGAGAAGGGTCAGCGCATAGTGGCCTGCTTCGACATGAAGCCGGGCGAGCAGCTGATGATGAAGGTGGGAATGTCGACCACCTCGGTCGACGGCGCCCGCAAGAATCTCGAGGCCGAGATACCCGCATGGGACTTCGAGGGCACACGCCTCGCTGCCAAAGCCGACTGGAACAACCATCTGGGACGCATCGAGGCTTCGGGCACCGACGAGCAGAAGACCAATTTCTACACCGCATTCTATCATTCGATCATACAGCCCAACATGATAGCCGACGTAGACGGCTACTACCGCAACGCGGCCGACTCCGTGGTGATGGCCGAGGGGGGCGAGTTTTACTCCACATTCTCGCTCTGGGACACCTATCGCGCCGCCCACCCCTTCTACACCCTCATCACTCCGGAGAGGGTAGACGGGTTTGTCAACTCGCTCGTGGCTCAGGCCGAGGTGCAGGGCTTCATACCCATCTGGGGCCTCTGGGGCAAGGAAAACTATTGCATGGTGGCCAATCACGGTGTGCCTGTGATAGCCGAAGCCTACCGCAAGGGATTCAGGGGCTTTGACGCCGACAGGGCCTTCGAGGCCATAAAGCGCACACAGACTGTGAGCCACCCCCAGAAGAGCAACTGGGAGGATTATATGACCTACGGCTACTTCCCCACCGACCGCACTCCGGCCGAATCGGTGTCGAGCACACTCGAGAGCGTGTATGACGACTACGCCGCCGCCGACATGGCCTCGCTGCTCGGCCGCAAGGAGGATGAGGAGATTTTCCGCAAGAGAGCCGATTTCTACAAGAATCTCTTTGACGACGAGACCAAATTCATGCGTCCGCGCCTGGCCGACGGCTCATGGCGCACTCCGTTCGACCCCTCAAGCGTGGGCCACTCCGAGAGCGTGGGGGGCGACTACACCGAGGGCAACGCATGGCAATACACCTGGCATGTGCAGCACGATGTGCCGGGGCTGATAGAGCTGATGGGTGGCGAGGAGCCGTTCCTCAACAAGCTCGATTCGCTCTTCACCCTTGAGCTCATCACCAACCAGAGCGACGTGACCGGCCTGATAGGGCAATATGCCCACGGCAATGAGCCGAGCCACCATGTGACCTATCTCTACGCTCTGGCCGGACGCCCGGAGCGCACTCAGGAGCTGATCCGCGAGATATTCGACACTCAGTATCGTCCGGAGCCCGACGGCCTCTGCGGCAATGACGACTGCGGGCAGATGTCGGCCTGGTATATGTTCTCGGCCATGGGATTTTACCCAGTCGACCCNGTGAGCGCCAAGTATGTGTTTGGCGCGCCGCAGATGCCTAAGTTCGTGCTCAATCTCGCCGGCGGAAAGACCTTCACCATCGAGGCCCGCGGGCTGTCGGAGGCCAACAAGTATGTGGAGAGCATCGAGCTCAACGGCCAGCCCTACACCCTCCCCTACATCACCCACGAGGATATCACGAAGGGAGGCACACTCGTCTACCACATGACCGACAAAGTAAAGAGTGATAAGTGATGAGTGATAAGTGATGAGTGAAGAGTGATAAGTAGGGGCGAGGCGCGCCTCGCCCGAAAAGTACGAGGTACTAGTTACAAGGTACTAGGTACTGATTGCGGTAAAATAAACGAATAATCAATCTAACAAACATAATAAACCAATATAATCATCTGAAAAAATGAGCAAGTATCCTAAAATAGGTATCCGCCCCACCATCGACGGCCGTCAGGGTGGTGTCCGTGAGAGCCTTGAAGAGAAGACCATGAATCTCGCCAAGGCTGTGGCCGAACTCATCTCGTCAAACCTCCGCAACGGCGACGGTTCGCCCGTGGAGTGCGTGATAGCCGACGGCACCATAGGCCGTGTGGCCGAGGCAGCCGCCTGCGCCGAGAAATTCGAGCGCGAGGGCGTGGGTGCCACCATCAGCGTCACCTCCTGCTGGTGTTACGGTTCCGAGACCATGGACATGAACCCCTACTGGCCTAAGGCAGTGTGGGGCTTCAACGGCACAGAGCGCCCCGGAGCCGTGTATCTGGCTGCCGTGCTCGCCGGCCACGCCCAGAAGGGTCTCCCCGCATTCGGCATCTATGGCCACGATGTGCAGGACCTCGACGACAACACCATTCCGGCCGATGTAGCCGAGAAGATACTCCGCTTTGCCCGCGCCGCTATGGCTGTGGCCACCATGCGCGGCAAGAGCTATCTCTCTATCGGCAGCATGTGTATGGGCATCGCCGGCTCTATCGTCGACCCCAACTTCTTCCAGGAATATCTGGGCATGCGCAACGAGAGCGTGGACGAAACCGAGATACTCCGCCGCATGGACGAGGGTATCTATGACCACGAGGAGTATGCCAAGGCAATGGCCTGGACAGAGAAATATTGCAAGGTCAACGAAGGCGAGGACTTCAAGAACCGCCCCGAAAAGAAGAAGACCCGCGAGCAGAAGGACGCCGACTGGGAATTCATCGTCAAGATGACCCTCATCGTGCGCGACCTCATGAAAGGCAATCCCCGCCTCAAGGAGATGGGCTTCAAGGAAGAGGCTCTGGGCCACAACGCCATAGCCGGCGGCTTCCAGGGTCAGCGCCAGTGGACCGACTGGAAACCCAACGGCGACTACACCGAGGCTCTGATGAACACCTCATTTGACTGGAACGGCATCCGCGAGGCTTTCGTGCTCGCTACCGAAAACGACGCCTGCAACGGTGTGGCCATGCTCTTCGGCCATCTGCTCACAGGCTGCGGCCAGATGTTCTCTGACGTGCGCACCTACTGGAGCCCCGAGGCTGTGAAGCGTGTGACCGGCAAGGAACTCACCGGACGCGCCAAAGACGGCATAATCCACCTCATCAACTCCGGCGCCACCACCCTCGACGCTACCGGCGCAAGCACCAACGCTGCCGGCGAGGCTTGCATGAAGCCCTCGTGGGAGATGACCGAGGAGGATATGAACGCCTGCCTCAAGGCCACCACATGGTATCCGGCTGACCGCGACTATTTCCGTGGCGGCGGCTTCTCGAGCAACTTCCTCACCAAGGGCGGAATGCCCGTGACCATGTCGCGCCTCAACCTCGTGAAAGGCCTCGGCCCGGTGCTTCAGATCGCCGAGGGCTGGACTGTGGAAATCGACCCCGAAATCAACAAGATTCTCGATATGCGCACCGACCCCACCTGGCCCACCACATGGTTTGTGCCCCGTCTGTGCAAAGACCGCGAACCGTTTAAGGACGTCTACTCTGTGATGAACTGCTGGGGTGCCAACCACGGAGCT
>WFLX010231884.1_pt1 | contig 13068 bp, 9 predicted proteins | sample 4967041 | NCBI WGS metagenome assembly WFLX01 (sample SAMN12857096, study PRJNA449069) | gut metagenome | isolation source: stool from male and female vole | host: Microtus ochrogaster | place: USA:Florida | collected 2017
GAGGGATTCGAACCCCCGGAGGTGTTACCCTCAACGGTTTTCAAGACCGCCGCAATCGACCACTCTGCCATCTCTCCGAAAATATCTTGCTGCTTTTTCTCTTAAAAGTCAGTGCGGAGTGAGCGAGATTCGAACTCGCGGTACGCTTTTGGCGTACACACGCTTTCCAGGCGTGCCTCTTCAGCCACTCGAGCATCACTCCAGAAGAAGTNGCNGTCGCTACTTCCGCGTTTGCGACTGCAAAGTTAGTGATTATTTTTGGTTCCACCAAATATTTTGGCTGTTTTTTTTATTTTATTTGATTTTTTCATCAAAAACCAACTTAATTGAGCAATCCATCCAAAAGAAAGACCCTGTCTCATTTAGCTATGAGACAGGGCCATAATTACAAAAATCTTACTTTAATTCAGCATCTTGACGATAGAGCTGCCACGGAAGTTTACCATTTTGCCCATCACCTTGAAATTGATATTAGCGTCTGTCAAGTCCGAGGAAAGATAAAGCGAGAAATCGGTCACTTGATATTCTTCTGTGTCCACGAAGGTCGTTGTATTGTCTTTTACACCCGGAATTTGCGTCTTTGGAGATGCATAATCCAGGAAGAATGAGTCGTGGGTCATAGTGACCGGGACATCTTCCAAGACTATCACCTTTGGTGCATTTGCAATATCTTCGGCTGCAAGTTTTACCCCAAGGATGTAGACCTTTGCAAGTTTTTTTGCAAAATCAATATTCAGCAAAAAGCCAGTGTCATTGGTGGAGTAGGTGGTGGCATCGCCGGTCACTGTTGTGCTTCCCACAAAGCAAGGCTGAGGCCAAAAAGTAGTGACATGATAGTTATCATTCAGATCATATTCAAGTTGGAGGCGGGTGTAGCCATAATATTTGAACTGATAACCCGAACTGAGGATATTGCTATTCTCTGCAACATAGCAGGTAGGAAGATAACCCTGCAAATTTGTCACTTTAGCATCTTGACCAACATTCGCTGAGCTTGAGAAACCTAAGTAGGAAACCTTATCGCTAATTACCTTATTCTGAATCCTCATGGTGTCGGTCTGAAATGACGACTTCTGATTGTTGATGATAATTTCAGATGACCTGACGTCTACGACCTGACGTGTGATGTTATACGTAAACAGATATGAGCCTTCCGAAGCAGAAGCAAGTGCGTCAGGGTCGTCGAGATCCACTATGAGATTATATTCCTGGAAGTTATCAGAATATTGGGAATCCTTAACATCCGTATTACATGAAGTGGCCATCAAAGCCACAACTGCAAAAGGTAAAAGTAATTTTTTCATCATTTCTGTGTGATTTAGGTTTATTTCATTTTGGCTTGCAAAGTTAATAAAAAAAACGGTTTAATTTTGTGCTTTTNAAAATATTTAGCCTGTAATATTCATAAAAAATCAAAATAAAACATTAAATTTGCGAAAAATTATGCAAGGGGAGCCTCCCCTATACAATCGAATAGACAATAACCATTCATTAATATGAAATCACTCAGAGAATTATTTCGCATAGGCACCGGCCCATCTTCATCCCATACTATGGGTCCACGAAAGGCTGCTGAGACCTTCCGCGACCAGCACCCGGAAGCCGACCATTTTGAAGTGACTCTATATGGGAGCCTTGCAGCTACCGGCAAAGGGCACATGACAGACGTTGCGATTCTCGACGAACTCTCAAAATCAGGAAAAAATTCTGAAATCATCTGGCAGCCGGAAGTCTTCCTCGATTTCCATCCCAACGGCATGAAATTCCGCAGTCTTGACGCCGACGGCAAGCAGACCGGAGAATGGACAGTGTTCAGTGTTGGCGGAGGAGCTCTCGAAGAGCCGGGAAAACCACATACTGAATCTGGAGAAATCTACCCTCTCAATACTATCAGCGACATCATGGCCTACTGCGAACGTACCGGCCACACATATTGGGAATATGTAGAGCAATGCGAAGGTCCGGAAATTTGGGATTACCTTTTAGAAGTATGGCGCGTGATGAAAGATGCAGTGGAGCGCGGCCTAAATCGCGAAGGGCGACTCCCCGGACCTCTCAACCTGCAACGCAAAGCCTGCGCATACTTCGTGAAAGCCGGAGGATACAAAGACAATCTTAAAAGCCGCGGCCGCGTTTTCGCATACGCTCTCGCAGTAAGCGAAGAGAATGCTTCCGGCGGAGAAATTGTGACAGCACCCACATGCGGATCAAGTGGTGTGATTCCAGGAGTATTATACCACCTCTGGGAGAGCCGACACTTTGCCGACGCTCAGATGGTGCATGCACTCGCCACTGCCGGGCTTTTTGGAAATGTAGTAAAGCACAATGCATCCATCTCCGGAGCCGATGTTGGATGCCAAGGTGAAGTNGGAGTNGCTTGCGCCATGGCNGCAGCNGCTGCCACCCAGCTTTTTGGAGGCAGTCCGGCCCAGATAGAATATGCCGCAGAAATGGGATTGGAGCACCATCTTGGCATGACTTGCGACCCTGTGTGCGGTTTGGTGCAGATTCCTTGTATTGAGCGTAATGCCTACGCAGCTGCCCGAGCTCTCGATGCCAACATATATGCCTCTTTCACCGACGGCAACCACCGCGTCTCATTCGACAAGCTCGTGACTGTGATGAAAGAGACCGGCCATGACCTGCCTTCGCTCTACAAGGAAACGGGTACAGGGGGCCTTGCAAAAGATTATGAGCAGATGCTTCGAAAATAATTTTGAATTTTCAATTTTGAATATAAATTTGGAGAAGTTTGAAATTAATATACTCGGATGCGGGAGCGCGAAGCCCTCGCTTGTGCACAATCCATCATGCACGGTCGTAAATTTCAGGGAAAACCTGTTTATGATAGATTGCGGAGAGGGGGCTCAGAAGGAGTTGCAGCGGCAACGCCTTAAGCTTCCGCGCCTCAATCATATCTTTCTTACCCATCTTCATGGCGACCATGTCTTCGGACTCCCAGGGCTTATCGGCACTATGGCGCTTTCCGGTCTGGAGGGAGACATTACAATCCACACCTCTGAGGATGGCAAGAATATACTTTCTTCTATGTTCGACTATTTCAACCGTGGACTTCCGATTGATGTCAAATTCAATGTGATTCGCCCGGAGGAAGCCGTCGTTTATGAAAGCGACTCCCTACTGGTGCGCACTGTGCCATTGCGCCATAAGATCCCGGCAGTAGGCTATGTATTTGAAGAGAAGCCCCGCCTCCGGCACATCAACCGCGAGATGTGCGATTTCCATGGAGTGCCCACATGGGCTTTCAATAAAATCAAAGCTGGCGAGGATTTCGTAAAGCCAGACGGGACTGTGGTAGCAAACACTTTGCTAACAAAAGACCCCGCACCCCCACGAAGCTATGCCCATATCAGCGACACTGCGTATATTCCTGAGCTAGCGTCAAAGATCAAGGGAGTCGACCTTTTATTCCATGAGACAACTTATCTCACTCAAGATAGCGACAAAGCTCGCGAGCGCGGACACTCCACTGCCGCCGAAGCGGCACGGGTGGCCCTTAATGCCGGAGCCAAACGACTTCTGACGGGGCATTATTCTTCGAGATACAAAGACGACTCTCTGTTTTTGGAAGAAGCAAAATCGATATTCCCAAATGTTATCTTAGGTAATGAAGGGATGAAGATTTCTCTATAGACGACGGTTTTTTCAAAAAAAATCAAAGAAAAATTTGGCAGATTCAAATTTTCTTATTAACTTTGCACCGCAAATGAGGAAATAACCCCTTATTGGTGAGGTGGGTGAGTGGCTGAAACCACCAGTTTGCTAAACTGACGTAGGAGTAATCCTACCACGAGTTCGAATCTCGTCCTCACCGCAAATCCTGATAGCCTGATGGCTATCGGGATTTTTTTATATCCTAAAGTCCATGCTCTCCCATTTCTTTTGATTCAAGAAAAAAAGAGGTCTGATTTATTGTCTATGAATGGATTTTTTATTAATTTTGCGGAAATTATAGCATCAAACGAATCAACAACCATTACAAGGATATGAAGGTAACCCGTTTTTTAGTACCGTTGATGTTGCTCTGTGCGCTGCCCGCAATGGCATTGACCGACGAGCAAGTAATCGCTTACATCAAGACTGAAGCTGCCACCGGCAAGTCGCAAAATCAGATAGCCAAAGAGCTTCTGGCACAAGGAGTCTCCGCCGACCAAATCAGAAGGATTCGCTCCCAATATGAAGAAGAACGAAACACCCAGGTCAACGCCACTACAGGAGGTGCACTACGCTCACGCTTGCGCGAAGAAGTAGCAGAAAGCGAGGCTGACAATCATGCCGTAGAAGATGTGGATGAAAGCGTAGTAAGAAAGACTATATACGGTCACGATATCTTCAACACCCCAGGACTTACCTTTGAGCCTAACTCCAATATGGCAACCCCAAAAAACTACCGTCTGGGTCCTGGAGATGAGGTGATAATCGACATTTGGNGTGTCAGTGAAGACAATATCCGCCAGCAGATTTCTCCCGATGGCCGAATCATGATCTCACAGCTTGGCCCAGTCTACCTGAACGGGCTCACTGTAGATGAAGCCAACCAACAACTAAAAAACATTTTTGCAAAAAAGTATGCCGGTGTGGGAAGCGACACCGACATCAATCTTACTCTCGGACAGATCCGTTCGATCCAGATTGATGTCTTGGGTGAAGTGAGACGTCCCGGCACATTCCGTATCTCTCCATTCTCCAATGCTTTCCACGCTCTTTACAATGCTGGGGGTGTCAACGACATTGGTTCGGTCAGAAATATCGACATCTACCGTAATGGCAAAAAGATATCCTCTGTCGACATCTACGATTTCCTTTTCAAAGGAAAAGACGTGGGCAATGTCCGTTTGCAAGAGGGCGATGTCATCATCGTGCCTCCCTACAACGAACTTGTGCATATTGAAGGCAACGTCAAGCGCCCTATGTTTTATGAGCTTAAGAATAATGAAAGTCTCTCGAAGCTTATCGAATTTGCCGGTGGTTTCACCGGAGATGCATATAGCGACGTAGTGCGTGTGCTCCGTCTTAATGGCCTTGACAAGGAACTCAATACCGTAGACCGTACAGAATATGCTTCCTATCCTCTGAAAGATGGAGATGTAGTGTCTGTAGGAGTGGTGACCGATGAATTCACCAACAAAGTTGAGATTGGAGGATCAGTATTCCGACCTGGCACTTATGCAATCAGTGATAACGTAAAGACCCTTCGCCAATTAATCCAGACTGCAGAAGGCCTCACCGATGATGCCTATCTCGGGCGTGCACTTATGTATCGCGAAAAGCCCGACCGTTCGCTTGAAATCCTATCAATCAATCTTGGCGATATCATGGATGGCACTGCGGCCGACATAGAGCTTCGCAAAAACGACATCATCAACATCATCAACATCAATGCTATCACTGAAAGAGGAGGATTCACAATCCAAGGACTCGTAACCTCCCCTGGCACCTATCCATACGCCGAAGGCACCACCTTAAAGGATCTTATCCTGCAGGCAGGAGGTCTTCGAGAAGGTGCATCCACTGCCCGAGTAGAGATTTCCCGAAGAATTATCGACCAGAATGCCACTGATGCCACCAACCAACTTGCCGAGACATTTACAGTCAATATCGAGAATGGACTTGATGTCAGCAAGGCTGCAGAATTCATTCTAAAACCTTACGACCTTGTTCAGGTAAGAAAGAGTCCTACATACAATCCTCAGCAAACCGTCACCCTGAGTGGCGAGGTGCTATACCCGGGCAATTATGTCATAGAGACGCGCACAGAAAGAGTGTCTGACGTAATCCGCAGGGCAGGCGGCGTGCTTGAAAGTGCATACGTGAAAGGAGCCTATCTTAAGCGCCTCCGTACAGCCGACCAGCGAGAAATCCGCAATGAGACAATGCGTCTTGCCAGCTCCCACAACCAATCGGAAGACAGCATCATCATTGATGCGTCGGCTACTTCCAACCAATATTATGTGGGTATCGACCTTAAGAAAGCAATCGAATCTCCGGGCTCTACTGAAGACTTTGTGCTCCAGGCTGGCGACCAGATTTTCATTCCGGAGGAACAAAGCACTGTATCCATTACAGGCGACGTGCTTTTCCCCAACACTGTGGTGTATGTGCCCGGAAAGAAACTTAAATATTATATCGAACAAGCTGGTGGCTATGGCGACCGCGCGAAGAAGAACAAGACATACATAGTCTACATGAATGGCTCGATAGCAAAGGCAAGCGGCAACGTCTCAATTGAACCCGGATGCCAGATCATCGTGCCGACCAAGCCAGAAAACCAAGGCTTCGACTGGACAAGAGTGCTTTCTATAGCCACTACTCTGGGCTCTATTGCATCAATGACAGCTGCTGTGGTAGCAATCTTCAAAAAATAATTAAGTTTATCCTACAAGCATGAATTCATCTGATAAAGACATTATAAAGGGAGACGACATTGAGCTCCGCACTTCCGACCCGACACCACAGGAAGCCGGGAGCAATGATGAAGAGCAGGAAATCGATCTCCTGGAACTTGCCATGAAACTTTGGCATCAGAAAAAGAAAATTGCACTATGGTGTTTCATAGGGGCAGTATTAGGCCTTATCGTGGCTTTCAGCATTCCTCGGGAATACACTACATCAGTCAAGCTCGCTCCTGAAATAGGCAACGGACAAAAAGTCAGCGGAAGCTTGGGAGCCATGGCTGCTATGGTTGGCATTGGAGGAGCAAGCCAGGGGGGTGGAGATGCTGTCAATCCTACTCTTTATCCCGACGTTGTAAGCTCCGTCCCCTTCCTTGTAGGACTCTTTAATGTACCCGTAGAAGATATCGAAGGCACTCAAAAAATCCCTTTGAGAGAATATGTGGAAGAGGATCTTAAGTCGCCTTGGTGGTCAGTGATCATAGGGCTGCCTTTTAAGTTGATAGGGTTATTGAGGCCGTCGGATGATGAAGAAATTGACCCTAACAAACCGACTGACACTTTCCAACTTACAAAACCCGAGGATGAAGTGGTCAAAGCTCTACAACAACGAATTTCGGCTTCTGTCGACACTAAAACTTCTGTCATCACTATTTCAGTGATGATGCAAGATCCACTAGTGTCTGCAACTTTGGCGGATACGGTAGTCAACCGTCTGCAGGAGTACATCACTGATTATCGCACCAACAAGGCCCGTAAGGATCTTGAATACGCCGAGCTCCTCAATCAAGAAGCCAAAGATAATTACTATAAGGCACAGCAGAAATATGCTGATTATCTCGACCGCAACAACGGCGTGATCCTTCATTCAGCACAGACCACTCGCGAACGACTCCAGAATGAAGCAACTTTGGCTTTCAATCTTTACAACCAGACTGCACAGCAAGTGCAGGTGGCNAAGNNTNAAGTGCAGNAAAATACTCCAGTATATGCTACTGTCACACCGGCTACCNTACCAATCAANCCGACATCCCCACGTAAACCTCTCATTTTGGTCGGCTTCGTATTCTTGGCTTTCGTAGNATGCTNTGCTTGGATTCNNTATGNGAANCNCCTNGTAGNGGAAATGAANAAGANAAAAATTGAAGANAANNAAAAGTAATTGAAGAAACTACTGACCATACTCATAACTCTCGCGGCATTAGCCGTTGGCACTTCCGCCACAAGAGCCGATGAATTGTCGGAACTTGTGGCGGCTGTCGCTGCGTCGGTCGACAGCATAAGGATGGCCCAAGACATCAAGTCTCATGATTTCCATAGCAAACCTCGATATAAACCTAATCACTCACGAAAAGATGTCAGTGTTGATTTGCTTGATGGCATTTTAAAGTCAATGAATCGGGAAGTGCTTCAAGCAAGACGAAGATACGATGGAGAATACGAAGAATATCTCTTTGATGAATATTCACGTCCCACACTCGGCAGAGCTGATTTCTATCGGCCGGTTGCCGGCATTATCACATCTCGATTCGGATGGCGTCCACAATTCCACAGAATGCACCATGGCGTCGACCTCAGTCTTAATGTAGGTGACACGGTAAGAGCAGCCCTAAGCGGGACAATAGAGCGCATATCATTTGACCCAAATGGATATGGACATTATGTAGTGATATCGCATCCCGACGGCATGGAGACTTTATACGGCCACCTCCAATATGCTCTCGTAAGCCAAGGACAATTTGTCTATTCCGGCCAGCCTTTGGCTATAGGAGGCAATACAGGAAATAGCACCGGACCGCATCTGCACTTTGAAGCCCGAGTAGGCGGCACTGCGGTAGATCCTATGCTTCTTTTTGATTTCTATGGAGCTGGACGATACCTATATCAATTCGACGATGACAATTCCAGGGCAGTTGCAGCTACTCCCAAAGCTCCAATCTACACTCACCAGTCAAAATCGCTGAAACGGGAAGAAACGTATATAGTGAGATATGGCGACACTCTGGAGAGTGTCGCCCGACAAGCAGGCATATCTGTGATGCGTCTATGCCAGCTCAATATGCTCCANGCCACCGACCCACTCACCGTGGGCCGAATGCTAAAGCTTAAATAGGGAATAAGTAAAATTTTCGGTTCGGTTCGGGATCCCACATCCATTGGTCGACTACTATATTATCGTCTAACGCTTTGATCTCAAGCTTGTGCTTGCCTGCCTTAAGAGATGCCGGCACGATTCTCACTGTCTGCCCTCTCATTACATTCTCTTTCCATCTCTCAGAGCGGAATGGCTCCTTGAGGCTGAACACTTCTGGATTTCCTCCATCAATGCTCACACTGAAGCGCACATCCTTCCCATCAATAGCATGCGTAGGAATGACGGCTACCCTTATCACTCCATCACTATCTTCTTCGATGGCAAAATCATACTGCAAGACGCTTCCCTTTTCAAGAGCCACAGCATTCATACTATGGCCTAACATGCCGACTGGAGTTGCATTACCCTTCACATTGCTAAAAGCATCAGCATTAGAGGCAAAAGCTTTCCCAGGTTGTGCCGGAGAAGGATTGGAGGAAATTTGCGTTGGATAGTCTTGCATTTCCTTTTCTGTCAGCATAAGAGGTAGAGAAGGGGCAAGAAATACCGGCAAATCGCGCGGACGCATGTCCATACTCCATTTCCATTTGCCGTCTGACACTACATCATTATAGTATTCCGTGAGTTTCCTTACTTCTTGATATGCTCTCTGGCTCTCAGCACATGCAGCCCGAATCTGCTCTTCAAGCAGACTGCGGTCTACGGTCCCATTTCGCCCAGAAGCAAGCGTGCGCGCTTCCTGAGCCTTCAGCAATGATCTTGCATGTGCGGCCGAGGCACATACCGGATATATAATTGCTGCAAAATATGCGTCATAAAGAGAGGGATCCACAAATTTTGTGGCATAATCCACTACGTAAGAAGCCTTTTCAAACTCGTCGACATATCTCTGCAGTTCATTTCCAAATTCTTTGGGATTAAACTCCGTAGTGTGCACAGGAGTAAGACGGCGTTCGTAGAGGTTGCGGTCTTTTTCCACTTGCGACCACCCCATAAATTCAGGCTTCCGCTCCCCACATAGCCGATAGAAATCGTGCATCACGGGGAAGATAATTTCTGCAACCTGCTCACCAAACTGCCTTGTCAGCCAAGNCTTGTAGTGACTTCGCAAAGTGCTTGCATCTACACTGTCGATGTCCCAAGCCATATCCAGAAATAGCTCTAAGTCATATCCGGCCACTTTGGGATCATGCACATTAGCAATCCATAATTTCCTTACATTATTGTCATAGGCCTGACGCATCTGATGCCATATCAGCCCTGGCTGAGTGGTAGTGAGCCATAGATAGTCGTGCGGCTGTCCCCAATAGCTGAGATGATAGTAGACTCCCCCTCCCCCACTGCGTTTCTGCTCCTTTAAATCGCTTAGGCGTGTCAGATATCCATAATTGTCGTCACACCACATTAATGTCACATACTCCGGCACATCAAGACCCATCTCATAGAGTTCAAGCACTTCCTTATAAGGCACAAACACTTGGTCTTGCTTCGAGGGATCTCCGACATTTTCTGCTATGAGCTTCTGCTGATCAAGAATAACTTCTTGAAGGCCATCGAATTTCTCCTGAGTAGTCTGATATCCTTCCATCGAACTGTCGTGGATACCACGCATGCCAATAGTGAAAATATTCCCACCCTTAGAATCCTTGACTTCCTGAAGCCTCTCTTTCCAATATCGTTGCACTTCGTCTTTATTTGTCTTATAATTAAATCGGCATCTCTTTGCCACATCCCACTCTCCAACGTTGTTGCGAAGCATTGGCTCGCAATGGGAAGTGCCGATGATAATGCCACAACTGTCGGCTTGTTCTTTGGCTCCTTCTACAAAAAAGAATGCAGTGGTGCTCTCATGCATGGCAGGCCACAACGTGTTGGCCCGCAAGCGAAGCAGAAGTTCAAAAATCTTTCTATAGGTCTTTGCTCCTATCTCAGTCTGCTCAGAAGGTTCGAAATTAAGATGGCTCCACGGACGCAGCGACCAGTCTTCATCGTTGATGAAAATTCCACGGCGTTCTACAGAAGCGCCTTGCTTATCCTCAAATCCATCTTCTATGATAAGTTTATCTTTTTTGGCCGGCACTATATCACCCCACCAGACCCAGGGCGAAACTCCTGCCATCCTGCTCATTTCAAGCAATCCGTAGGCTGCTCCTCGCCCATTTGCACCTGCGATATGAATCACTCCGTCTTTCTCTTTTATGGCAAACCCGTCAGTAAGTTTCGAGAGTGCCTTCACATCAANNCCTGCATTCTTTGCCGAAGAAACATCNGCNTNGGAAGCGGAATCAAGTTGNTAAATNTTNATTACGGCAGTGTCTTTGCTCGCTTTGACTGCACTTTTACCGGTGACGCTCTTCATGTCATCGGCAAACATAGCTGCAGCGACCTCTACCACTGGATCGCAACCCTCGGGAATATAATATGACACTGGATGCTTCCCATCATACCATACCATGGCATTCATGGAAAGTGACAATAGCAACAGGGCTGATAGAAAAGAAATTCTGATGTTCATGAGTTAGTCAATAAATATGTAGAGCAAACCTAACGGCCCACTCTACATACAAAGCACAATTATGTATATTTTTTGATCAATAAGTGATCACTGGTTCAAGTTCCTTTGCTTGCTCGATCATCTTTTCGAGCTCGCTGACAGAAGGAACGCGGTTGCAAAGATTCTTAGCCTCATTCACTTCTACCATCTTGGGTTGAAGATTAGCGGCTACACGATGGCGGAATTCCTTTACTGTGTCTACGCCTGCTGCTTCAAGAAGCTCTGCAAACTGACCTGCTACTCCTTTGATGCGGAAAAGGTCGGCATGATTGGTCCATTTAAGGATAAGTTTGCTGCTGATTCCTGTCTCTTCAGCTATTTTCTTGCGGCCAGCGGGAGTGGCACATGCTTTAAGAAGATCTTCGGTCGTCTTAATGCCTACTGATTCGAGTTTTTCGGCATAGGTATCTCCGATGCCTTCAATTTCAATGATTTTATATGCCATAGTATCGATTTATTAGAAAAGGAGGAGAATTCCGCCTTATCAATATAACTCTGCCACCTATCTCTTGGTTCGGAAAAACGATTCACTATTTATATGTTTTACAACATATTTTCCGGATTACCATAGGTCGCGCCTTGGAAAACTTTCGGAATACCTTGAGNGTAGATTGNTTACAAGACGCGTCATATCTTNTGNGAAATTATGCCCNGTCCAGACACCGCTATTTGTCATCATCACCCAGCATTCCCCATTNGGAAACCTTTCTATCAATGTATGAGTCGACGAGAGAGTGCCTGTGCGTCTCCACTTCCCATATTCATCTATCTCACTCCATCCTCTCGAGACCCTACCCTCTTTTGCGTATGCAGTAAGGGAATCGACAGACTCATTGCNAATGATATTTCTGACATGAGGATATTTGTCGGTGGCAGCCACCAGACGCGCAAGATCTGATGCCGACGCACACCAACCTCCAGCTCCCATAAGTCCATTTACATTGCTCCCTCCGTACACTCGCTCTACCATCCTTCCACTACCATTATACTCTTCCACCGCTTCGTTGTCAGGACCATAATAATGCACTTCATCCTCACTTCGGTCAGCATAATAATTTGTGGCGGGGCGGAAATGATAGCACCCTGCCGGATGAAGCACCTTTTCCTCCACGAAATCCCAATAGCTTTCCCCCGTCACTCTNTCNATNACNAANGAAAGNAGCATGTAGCCGAAATTNGAATANCNGAAACCNTGNCCNGGNGTAAAGGCNATTTTNCNTCCGAGCACAATTTCAGTCAATTCTTCATTAGAAGGAGGAGCAGAGAGNCCTTTNGCAGCAATGATGTCTTTCGTATTAAACATCGGATCGCCCGCTCCCAAGCCGAATCCTCCTTTATGTTGGAGAAGATGATCGACTGTGATGTCAAAAAGACGTTTATCCTTGATGGCATTCGTATAAACAGTATCGTTTAGAATTCCCTCAGGCCCGAATACTCTTGAATTGAGATTCAACTTCCCTTCTTCTACAAGCCGCATCACTGCGATTGCTGTCACCAATTTTGAGGCGGACGCCATACGCATAATGTTGGTCGGAGTCATCTTTTCTCCAGCTTCCATATCCGCCCATCCATAACCTTTGGCATATAGCAAGGAGTCATTGCGCGTGACGGCCAACGACATCCCTTTTATATTCCATCTTCCGATGAATCTTTCTATCTCACGATCCATATTGGCAAGTGCAGGCCAATCAGACGCTTCATTAGTCAGCGACGCGGCCCAATCCGATACCGGCATTGCCACTTTCTCCGTCTCCTCTTTTTCTGTCTTCGTTTCGTGCCTATAGGCCAGAGTGAACACCACGACCGTAGAAACCACAGCGCATAAAAATATGATTCCTATGCCCCTTTTTACGTCTTTTCTTCTCATTTATGTTAAATAATGTTAAATCCAGAAAGATTTTTTATGTTTTACAACATACTTTCGGAAATAATCACTAATTTTGCATCGAGTTTTTCATGGTATTAGATTTTAAGGTTAACAGAAGATTGGTTGTCGTGATGACAAT
>WFLX010080605.1_pt1 | contig 13064 bp, 13 predicted proteins | sample 4967041 | NCBI WGS metagenome assembly WFLX01 (sample SAMN12857096, study PRJNA449069) | gut metagenome | isolation source: stool from male and female vole | host: Microtus ochrogaster | place: USA:Florida | collected 2017
CGAGCAGCATCGTCGCCAAGCCTGCCCCGATTATCCATTCGCATTTTTTTTGTAACTTTGCGGTGTCTAATCTTTTGACTATGCAAGAGAATAATCCTCATTTCATGAAAAGAGATTTAACAGTGGCCGGGAAAGAGTACGCCTCGTTGCTCGCTAATATTAAATCTCGGTTTCGCACGCTGCAGATCAAAGCTGCCGTAAAGGTGAACACTGCCCTTTTAGAGTTCTATTGGTCTTTGGGACACGACATTTCTCGCTTGCACTCCGAATCGAAATGGGGCAGCGCATTTTTCGACTCACTCAGCCTTGATTTGAAAGAAGAATTTCCGGGGCAGTCCGGTCTTTCGGCTGCAAATCTCCGTTATTCCAAAAGATGGTATGAGTTTTATAGTCAAAGTGATATAATTCTTCACCAAGTTGGTGAAGAATTTGAGATGCCACTTGATTTTGGCGAAGTGCCATGGCGTCATCACATACAAATATTTACTCACGCGAAGTCAGTTGTCGAAGCATTGTTTTATATTGAGCAAACCATTAAGGGCGGATGGAGTCGTTCGCAATTGGAAGTAGAAATGGCAAACGACCTCTACGCTCGAGCCGCGCAGGCTGATTCCAATTTTGACACAAAACTACCAACCCCTCATAGCGGGCTGGCAAAGGCAATTTTAAAAAGTCCTTACGATTTTGGCTTTATTGATACAGCGATTCATTCAGAGCGACAATTGGAAGACGCTTTAATAAACAATATTTCGCGTACCCTTCTTGAACTCGGCAGCGGTTTTGCATTTGTAGGAAGACAAATGGAACTCAGAATGCCCGGAGGGCAGATATTTATTCCGGATATGATATTCTACCACACCAAGCTCAAATGTTATATTGTGTTGGNGCTAAAAACGGGAGCGTTCATTCCGGAATATGCAGGCAAGCTAAATTTCTATGTATCAGCCGTTGATAGGTTGATGAAAGAAGCAGACGACAATCCCACAATAGGGTTGCTTGTGTGTAAATCTAAGGACAAGACTGTGGTGGAATGGTCGTTTGATGGAATTGAACGACCAATGGGGGTTGCGGAATACCGGCTTAACGAAGAGATTGAACGTATATCAAAGATGTTACCCTCTGAAAGCGAAATTCGCAATCTGCTTAACACTTATGACCAAGAGAATTGAGTGAACATGCAGCACCTGTTAGTGGGTAATGGCGTGGAGGAGGTAGGCGAGGAGCCCAGAGGAGAGGATGGGGATGGTTAGGGGTTGTAGAGGTCGGGGTTGAAGAAGGCCATGATGGCGTTGAGGTTGGCCACGGCGGCCGGGGCGGGCCCTTGGGGGTTGAGGCGGGCGGCAGTGTTGAGGTCGGTAATGGCTCCGGCGCGCTGCTGCAGGCGCCAGCGCAGGGTGCCGCGGCGATAGTAGGCGTCGTCGTCGGCGGGATTGGCGGCTATGCGCTGGGAAAGCAGACGGATTTCTTCTTCAATGTTGTTCATAGGCCGTTGAAAGGGTGTAGTCGGCGGTTTCGACGGTTTGCAGGCAGAAGTGGCGACCGTCGGGGGTGGCGGCCAGGGAGGGTCCGACCAGCCGAATGGAGGCGAGGCCGATGTTGGGGATGCCGGCGGCTTTGAACACGGCCTCCTTGCATGTCCAGGCCTGAAGCAGGCGGTGGCCCCAGGCGGGGAGCTCGTCGGGCGTGAGGAATTTGGAAATCACGCGCTGCAGCTGCTCAAGGCGCGGTTCTTCGATGTCTACGCCTATGCGGCGGTCGGCATCGACGGCCACTGCGGCGAAGTGGCGGCTATGGGAAATTGAGATATTCAGCAGCGAGCCGACAAGGAGCGGGGCGCCGTCGGGGTCGTGGATAACCCTGGCATCGGGGCCGGCGGCGTGGGCCACGAGGCGGTCAACGGCGAGGCGTCCTCCGGGAGCAATAAATACGTTCATGGCAGAATATGGGCTAAGTCTATGGCCAAGGCCTCGATCTGGGGTTTGACGGAGTCGACGGGCGCGGCCGGGGGCCAGGAGCTAACGGCAACTCCCGAAAGCACAAAGGAGGCGGAGTCGGTAATCAGGAACTGAACCGGGGTTGACAGGGCCGTGGGTGCGACTATGAGTTCGCGGCCGGGCGCGGAGGCCACCTGCGCGTGGCGGTCGCCGAGATTGCGGCCAATGCGCTCGCGGCGGTTGGCGAGCACGTCGGCCCAGTCGGCGCCAAGGGTGAGGGTGCAGTTAACGGTGACGCCATAGGCGGGATAGACAATGTTGAACCACTGCGGCGAAAGCGAGTCGACGCGCGCCGAGTCGTTGACCATCAGCTGCAGCGGCCCGAAACGCACGGGGCGGTATGATTCCGGATAGACCGCTACGCGCGGATAGGCTTCGGGGCGGGGCACCGGTGCCGGCCGGGAGCAGGCGCCCAGTAGCGCGGCAACGGCGAGCAGCAGCGGCAGCGGTTTCATTGCTGGATTTCGGGCATAACCTTTACGCGCACCGACACGATGCGGTGGTTGGCGATGTCGAGAATCAGAAAACGGCAGCGGCCATAGACCAGACTCTCTTTTTCGCGGGGGAAGTCGCCCTTGATGGCCAGGAGCATGCCGGCCAGGGTTTCGCAGTCTTCGGTAACGGGCCCGTAGAGTTCTTCGGCCTCGTCCTCCTGTTCGGTAATGCGGAAAAAGTCGTTGAGCAAGGTTTTTCCCTCGAAGATATAGGTGTTGTCGGGGAGTTTTTTGTAGTTCTTCTCAACTTCGTCGTATTCGTCGTCGATGTCGCCAACAATTTCTTCGAGCACGTCTTCGAGAGTAACTATGCCCCGTGTGCCCCCGAATTCGTCAACAACTATGGCCATGTGGACCTTGCGGCGGCGGAAGTCTTCGAGCAGGTCGTCGATCATGCGCGATTCGGGCACGAAGTAGGCGGGGCGCAGCAGGCTCTGCCAGCTGAAGTTGTCGGGGTGGTTTTCAACATAGGGGAGCAGGTCGCGCGAATAGAGGATGCCGCGGATATTGTCTTGCGTGCCCTCATAAACGGGTATGCGCGCATAGCCCGACTCATTGACAATTTCGAGCACCTCGGTAAAGGAGGCGTCGATGGAAATGTCGGTAATGTCGACGCGCGGGGTCATGACCTCGCTGGCGGTAGTGTCGCCGAAGCGCAGAATTTCCTGGAGCAGGCGCGAGTCGTCGCGTTTTTCAACGTCGGTGAGCTCCAGGGCCTGCGAGAGTTCGTCGGTTGAAATATTCTGGGGTTTCTTCTCAACCACGCGGTGAACTATGGCCGAGCTGCTGACCAGCAGGCCGCTGAACGGACGCAGCAACACGGTTAGCGTGTGCCAGATGCCGGCAGTTGCGCGCGCCCACTTCAGCGGCGCGCGCTGGGCGGCGNGCTTCGNCAAAANTTCGNCAAAAAGCAGAATCAGGAAGGTGAGCAGAACGGTTTGCAGCACAAAGCTGAGCACCTCGGGCATACCCTTAAACACGGGGCCGAGGCCATAGTTGGTGAGAACAACTATGGCTATGTTGACCATGTTGTTGGCAATCAATATGGTTGCCAACAGGAGCTCGGACTGGCGCAGCAGGTTGCGTATGCCCTGGGTCCATTCCTGGCCATAGGTTTCGNCGGCTNCGTTGAGCTCTTTGCNCGAGAGCGAGAAGAAGGCNANNTCGCTCCCCGACACGAAGNCGGAGATGGCAAGGCAAACCAAGGCGATTGCCAAGGCAACGATTCCGCCGGTGGAAATTGGGCCTACCATTAAATATTNGGAGAAACGGTTACTTCNGCGATAATGGTTTCACAGGGACCGATGTGNGCNGCGGGTTCGCCGGGGGTNCCGTANGCCAGGGNGTAGGGCACAATGAACACGGCGGTTTCGCCCATCGACATGTAGGGGAGCACCGAAGCGAGCACCGGGTGGTTGGGCTCGCCGGCAAAGAGTGCGCGCGGGGCAATGGCGCGGATAACCTGGCCGGAGTCGGCGCGGCGCTCGGTAATGCTGACCTTGACGGGGAGGTTNGGGTTGAGCACTTCGCCGTCGCCCTCGGTTACGGTTTTGCGCAGCANGCCGTCGGAGCCCACGGGGCTGAAGTCGGGGTTGGTCTTATATTTGGCCATAACGGCGTCGCCCATCATGCGGTTTTCCTGGGCCTCNTTGGAGTTATAGATGTGGGCCTGGGCGCGCTCCTGGGCGCGGCGCTCGATATTAAGCGCCATCTGCTGATAAATGGCCTGCATTTCGCGCAGCTCGTCGATATTGAGCGAGTCGAGCATGAAGGCGTCGGTGATTACGTCGAGCAGCTTGGCTTTGGAAATGTTTTCAGAGGCGGCGTTTTCGCGATAAACCTCCATGATTTCCAGGCCCATCTGCAGGCCGGAAAGGTAGGAGAGGTTGGCGGTGTCGACGGCCAGCACGGTGCGGATGCCGCGCAGCATTTCCTGCTTGTCGGAGCCGATGAGGTCGTGGGAGTAGGAGCGGTAGCGGTTATTGAAAATGCCGCCAATGAAGGTGCCGTTGACCGCGGCTATGGAGTCGCTGAAGGTTTCGGCAGCGGCCAAGCGCTGCTCGTAAACGCCCTTGAGCGACGTAGGTTTAGAAACGTTGGAGCAACCGCACAAAGCGGCTGCTCCAATTATCATTGCGAGGAGTTTTTTCATTTACCTAAAACTTCGAGAAGTTCAACGNCGNAAATCAGGGTGGAGNTGGNGCCGATAACGCCGCCGGCGCCCTGCGGGCCGTAGGCCAGCTGCGAGGGGATGTGGAGGCGCCACTTCGAGCCGGCCTTCATGAGCTGAAGGGCTTCGACCCATCCGGGAATCACCTGCGTAACGCCGAAGGTTGCGGGCTCGCCGCGCTCTACGGAGCTGTCGAACACGGTGCCGTCGATCAGGCGACCGGTGTAGTGAACCTTAACCTGGTCCTGAGCCGTGGGCTGCGGGCCGTTGCCTTCGGTAATAACTTCGTATTGAAGGCCGGAGGGAAGGGTAACGACTTCGGGGCGCTTGGCGTTGGCTTCGAGGTGGGCTTTGCCGGCTTCCTCGTTAACCTTGGCTGCGGCGGCTGCCTGGGCCTGCATTTCCTGCTCCATGGCAGTGAAATACTGGCGGATGGTTTCCTTGGCCTGGTCGTAGGTCATTTCGAGTTCTTTGCCATTGAATGCGGCGTCGAGGCCNGCGGCAAATTTATTTACGTCGAGTTCTTTAATGCCCGACGAGCGGAAATTGTTGGCCATGCTCATGCCGAGGGCATAGCTGATTGTTTCAAGTTCGGTCATAATATTTTTGGGGTTAGATTGAGAGTCGGCGGAGGGTTTCGAGCAGCGAGCGGTCGATAGGCTTNTCGTTTTTAATGGCCTTGGAGAAGGGCACGTANACAATCTGGTCGTTTTGAATGCCGATCATAACGTTGCGCTGGTCTTCCATNAGNGCGTCGATGGCGGCCGCNCCCATGCGCGATGCCAGAATGCGGTCNGTGGCCGTTGGTGAGCCGCCGCGCTGCAGGTGGCCGAGAATCGAAACGCGCACGTCGTAGTTGGGATATTCGCGGTGAACGCGTTCGGCCAGGCCCATGGCGCCGCCGGTTACGGGGCTTTCGGCCACCAGAACTATCGACGAGTTTTTGCTCTTGCGGAAGCCGTTTTTAATCAGCTCGGCGAGCTGGTCGACTTCGGTGGATATTTCGGGGATGATNGCNGCNTCGGCGCCGGNNGCGATNGCGCCGTTNAGNGCNAGGAAGCCNGCGTCGCGNCCCATGACNTCGATNAAGAAGAGGCGNTCGTGNNNNGTNGCNGTGTCGCGGATTTTGTCGACNCACTCCATNATGGTGTTNAGCGCNGTGTCNTANCCGATGGTNNNGTCGGTGCCGTAGAGGTCNTTGTCGATNGTGCCGGGNAGGCCGATGCAGGGGAAGTTAAATTCGTTGGCAAAGATGCGAGCGCCGGTGAGCGAGCCGTCGCCGCCGATAACCACGAGGGCATCGATGCCGTGGCGACGCAGGTTGTCGTAGGCCAGCTGGCGGCCTTCGGGGGTTTGGAACTCCTTGCAGCGGGCGGTTTTGAGTATGGTGCCGCCGGCCTGGATGATGTTGCTGACGTTTTGGGTTTTGAAGTCTACGATTTCGTCGGTCAGCAGACCTTTATATCCGCGATATATGCCTTTGACCTTAAAACCGTTATAGATTGCCGAGCGGGTAACGGCACGAATTGCGGCATTCATGCCGGGGGCATCGCCGCCGGAGGTCAATATGCCGATGCATTTAATCTCTGCCATAGTTCACTTTTTGGTTATATTACACCGCAAAGTTACGCAAACTTTCTTTAGAAAGAAAAAAATCGGCCAAAATCTTTCTTTACAAAGAAAAATCTTCGGCTTCAGGGGGCGGGGGCGTAGGCGCCGAGGGTCAGGCCGCGGGGGCGGCCGAAGCGGTCGTCGGCAGGGAGCTCGGGCGAGTCAAAGGCCGGATCAGCGGCATCGATGGCCGGAGAGTCGGCGGCGGGAATGTAGGTGAAGGTATAGTCGGTAAGGGAGTATTGCAACAAGGGGTCGGTTTCCCAAAGGCAACTGATATAGCGGTCGTCGTCGGAGCCGCCGGTGGCAAACATGCAGCGGCGGAACCAGATGTTGCGCGTGGTGGGGTCGGAGTATTCATTGATGGGAGTGTCGCGCCCGTAGATTATGGAGTTGGCAAAAGATGCAGAGGTAGCCTCTGGGTTGGCAAACACTATGATTTCTTCGCTCGGCCACTTAAAGAGATACCAGTTGGCAATGGTTGCGCGGTCGAACAGGAAAGTGCCGGCGCCGAGATAAAGCAGAGCATCTGCGGCGTTGGAAATTTCGCAGCCGAGGGCCGTAACGGTGGTTGAATCGGCAGCCTGGAGCTGGCGCGAGCCGGAGTTATACAGCCGCGAGTTGACCATGGTAAGGTCGGCCAGCGAGTCGACGCGCACGCCCTGACAGGTGTTGACTATTGAGGTGTAGGCCAAATGATTGCCGCGACTTGACGACGAAAAGCGCACACCCTCCCATTGGTTTGACATAACCTCGTATGAAATGTCGGCAACAACATTGTTGGTGCGGTCGCCGCGAAATTCTATGGGCTGCTCGACGGAGCCGTTGCTGATCAGGGTGCCGTCAACAACCAGAGCCGCACGGTCGTGAAAGAGCAGCTTGGCGCCGGGGGCAATAGTGAGCGTAGCGCCGGAGGCCACGCGCAGAGTATCGTAAATCAGGTTCGGCACCTCGGCGCCGAGCGTGTAGTCAGCCTCAACAGTTACGCGGCGAATAAGGTTGACGCGCTGGGCGCTGGCGGTTATGCGCACCGATTTGGTAACGTCGTTGGTGGTCACGTCAAGCCAGTCTTCGTAGGGTGTCGGTTCGGCGCTTTGGGGTGAGGGGAGCGTGCACTCAACGAAAACGTAGATCGAGTCGTTGGGGCGGATTTCAACATCGTTGAACACTCTGCCCGACTGGCCGTCGACGTTTATGCGGAAATATTCGCCCGAGCGCAGGCGCACCTCCGAAAGGTTGATGAGCTTGCGGTTGGGGTTGATGATTCGCAGGTTGGAGGTGGGCGAAGGTATGCCGGAATAATAGAGGCCCATGTCGAGGCCCTCGGCGCCGGTCGAAAATGTTGGCTGGGCCGACGGCGAGGTGTCGAAACTATCGACTATGCAACTCGAAAAGCCTAAAAGAAATATAATAGCTATCAGAATATTCTTCATAACAACCATATAACGCGCTCCCCACCCCAAAAATTGCCCACCCGCCACTAAAAAAGCAACAGCGTGGACCGGGGGATTAGTTGAGCATCAGCGACATGCGGGGGAGTCGAGTGTTGATTTTATTTTTTCTTCGATTTCTTTGGGTGTGACCTGATATGTTGGCGCAAGCGCCCGGAATCTGTCGTCCGGAAGAAATCTGTCGGACCTTGTGAGCATGGCCAAAAGATTCTTTGACTTAAGGCGATGACCGGAATATTTTAAGGCCAGGTCTATCATGGTCCAAAGGTCAACGCCCGCCATAATTAGCGAATAGATGTCGTAGTAGTCACGGAATTTGCTCCGGCGCAACATAACTTCCATTTTCATTGCCCCGATGGCAGTCAGGTCGGCAATGCGGAGATTGTTTAGGTAGGTTATTTCGCTCTGCAGCGGCGAATAGTTAGGGCTGGCGTAGAACGATATTTTCACTCCGTCCACAACAAATTCCACATGGTCAAAGTCCAATATATCGCATCGCTCTATAGTGCCAATCTGCTCCAGCTCCTTGCGAATCTTTGGCCAATCAACTTCACGGCTTTCGTTTTTTCTGCTTCGCCACGACATAAAGTCAAGGTCTTCGCTTTGGCGAGTCTTTAACTGCAATGATAGGGCAGTGCCACCGACAAGAACGTATGGTTTAATACATTCGAGTCGTGATATGGCCTCAAATATCCGGCCGGTATGTGGAGCAAGTCCGCTCATAGTCTATGCGCCGGTNAGGNGGTTGAGGTGGCGGGTTTGCAGGCTTTTCAGGNAGGAGTCAGGNTTNTTGGCCTTGAAGTAGTACCACGAAAAAAACCTATTCAGCGTATAGAGGTAGTCTCCTTCGGGAACGAGCAGGTTTTTCCATGCATTTTTGATTTTACCAACCGGAAAGATTGAAAAGAGCCGGTTAATATCCGGAAGGTCCAAATATCGCATAGTATAGGCTATCAGTTGATTATCGTCGACCGCATCGAGGTTGACGGACTCTGACTCATATGACCAAAAAGCATGTTCCCGCTTGAGTTGTTCGAGCAGGTCATTCTTTATAGTGCGTATGGTCTGTTTGTCCTTGATAATCATGTTGCAAAGTTAATCAATCTTTTTGACAACCGCAACTATCCGCATCAATGTAAGCGTGGACCGGGGGGATTAGTTGAGCATCAGCGACATGCGGGGGCGGCAGGCGGGCAGGCCGGTGATTTCGGCTATGGGGGTCGACGAAAANAGCATGGCGGTGAGCACCTCGGGGGTAACGTCGAGGTCGTATGGTCCGGGGCGGTTGTCGATGGTCAGCCGGCCGTCGGCAATGGTGTATACGCCACTGTTTTCGGGCAAAATCGGGTCGGTGAGCCGCAGCGTGAGGTTGGCGCGGGGATTGTTTTCGGCCACGGCGCGCAGCGCGGCTTCGGCGTTGACAACGCGCGCCATGCCGCAGGGCACCAGGTTGCCGCCCACGGCATTGTCGGTCGGCGCGCAGAGCAGCGTCAGCGGCCGGTCGGGCATGAGCCGCTGCAGCTCGGTCAGAGCCGCGTTGGCCGCGTCGTCGCTCTCGGCCAACAGCTCGCGTATGCTCAGGGTTGAGGCCGCAATCTCCGGCGAGCCCCACACCATGGCGGCGATTTCGCCCGTGTCGCGCCGTGCCACGGCCGCAAAGCCATAGTCGCTCAGCCGCGCATCGTCCATCAGCGTCAGAAACTGCGCTCGCGAATGCTGCACGCAGCATGGCCGCGCAGCCATCATCCGCTCAAACGCCTCATAAAGCCGCGGGTCGTCGGGAGCAACGCCAACATAGTCGCCCTCAACCGGAAACCGATGAACCGANGTGTAGCGCTCNGGNCGCGAATAAAACACTGTTGANAAGCCGAATCGCNCATAATAGCGACTCANCGACCCCGANGCGGGAATCAGCGCCGCAAACGTGTCGCCACGCTCCGAGGCTTCGCGCAGGGCCTCGCGCAGCAGCCGCGACATGTAGCCGCGGGCGCGATAGCGGCGCAGTGTGCCCGCGCCATAAATATATCCCAGGCCTACGGTGCGCCCCTGAAACGTCATTGAATAGCTCAACANCAGTAGCGAACTNACNGCCGACTCCGTTTCGGGGTCGACAATCGTNAGCGCTTCATCGTCGGTATACACCGCGTCGAAAAACATGCGCCTCCACTGGGCTGAATCAGCCGGGAAACACTCCCGCCAGATTTTGCGGATGTCATCTTTCTTACTCATATCTTAATAACATCCGTCGCCCCCCATTAGTTTTTCCCCACAAAAACTCAAGGGGTCGCACCGGCATATTCCGGCGAGACCCCTTGCAAATTAGGTTAAAAAAGTTCTGAATTAGAATGCGTAGGCAACAGAAATGATGGCGTTACTGGAATTGTACCAAAGGCGGTCGTCATTTCTGTTATACACCTCCTCGCCCCAGGGGAATGAGCCCATGTAAGGTGCGAAGCCGCGCTGCCACGTAAAGTTAATGTTAAACTTACGGTACCAAACGCCGATGCCGAGCTGAATACCNCCATCGACCGGGATAAAGTCTATGTCCTCGTCATAGACGCTCCAGCTCTCATTAAACGTTTCNTTTTCTCCATCATATTTTGACCATCCGTCTTCAGTATACGAACCGGCAAAATCGAACGACAGGAATAGGCCAAAGTGTGCGTCAATCTTGAAATCNTCGTTGATCGGATATTTGTAGCCGATGACGAAGGGAGTGTATTTTACATTGTANGTGTTAAGGTAGCATTTCTCGTTAAAGCTNTCACCGTAATACTCNCCTTTGCTGGTGAAGGAGCCGCCGCGGGTGCCAAGGCCGAATTCCATGCCCCAATAGAGATCGGTTTTGCCAAAATATTTGTTAAAACCAAACATAAGGTCGTAGTTGGCGCGGGTTCCGAACCCGGCTTTTACATCGTCGTCATCCTCATCCTTTATCTCCTTATTAACTTCCTTGGAGGCTGCANCGNNGAGGTTGTTACANGAANGGCCGANGCGCACAAACNATTCGGTTTTCGATTTTTCTTTAGGAGCCTTCGTAAAGGTTGTTGAGCGAACAATCTGCGAAAATGCTGCGGGAGCAACGCCCATGAGCATAATCAGCGCGAAAACGATTTTTTTCATCTTTAAATTGTGATATAAGTGGTTAATATTATGTGATTGATTATTTACGCTGTTTGCTTTCAACGGCCTGCTGATAGCCTGCGGGGTAAACTATGCGCACCATGTCGAGGTCAACATCGCTCTTGCCCAGAGGACGGAAATTTACGTAGCGTGCGGGAAAACCGGTAACGGTAATGTTGAGCACGTTTTTATTTTCGGTAGTAACGTAGGAGTTGAAGATAGGCTCGATAATGATGTCGGCGCCATGTTCCTTGGCGAACTTATAGAGGGTGCGGTTCTTAAGGTTGGTAAACTCGGCCTCGGTCAGTGCGTCGAGCGAACGTATTTCTACGGAATAGTTATATTCCGAACGCGGTTTGTTGGGATAAATCATTTCCATGTCGCAAACCTGCGGAGTAACGAAGATTCGCAGCTCGGGCTGGCTCATGTGCATTTCAGAGTCCTGGAAAAGAACCTGGGCGTTTTTGTCGTCGGCTGCTGCGGAAAAAGCAGCGACAGTAGCTCCGGCGGCAAGGAGCAGAGCTTTTATGCTCATAGATTTTACCCTTTTTCGTGTCGGGCGCAACTTCCGGCGAGAGCCGGTCCCATGAGCATCTCATTTTTAACAATAGTTGAACCGAAGGTATCAGCCATAAACCAAAAACGTGGGACCTCACTTCTTTTGCTCATCCCATCCTTTTGGCTCTCGCATTGCCATTGACAGAGGATAAGCAACGCCAGTCAGCCCACGTAAGATTGATGATATATATCACATAGGGCACGACATTTCACATGCCGTGCGATTGAACTATATAACATAATCCACAGGACGCTTTTGTTGCCTTCTCTTCACTGTCTTAGGAATTTGCGAGATTCAAAGGATTGAAGAAGAACGCTTGAAATCGTCTTTAATATATGTCTCCCACCCGCCCTTTTACAGGCTGATAGGCGACTGCAAATTTACAAAAATTTCCAATAAATGCAAAAAATCTTTAACATTTCCCGATTTTACGGACTCCCGTGCTTTCCCGTTCAACAATATTCCTGAATTTCNNAGTNGCTGATTATTTNGATAATANAGNNNTATTTACTANCTTTGTNTTGAAAAAAACTGTTCCANGGAACAAAAANTTTCAATANAATGATTATTGAACGTACNNCATATCTTAACAAGNTGATTGCCAGACGACACAATGGCATGATTAAAATTGTGACCGGTTTGAGGCGATGCGGTAAGTCGTTTCTGCTTTCTACCATTTTTGCTAACTGGCTAAAGGAACAAGGAGTTGATGAAAATCATATCATCAATATCAATCTTGAAGACAGACGTAACAAAAGGCTACGCGATCCGGACGATCTCTTGGCTTATATAGATTCAAAACTAACGGACAATAAGGTGCATTACATCATGATTGATGAAATTCAGCTTGTCCCTGAGTTTGAAGATGTACTCAATAGCTATCTGAACATGCATAATGCGGACGTGTACGTTACCGGAAGCAATGCAAGGTTCCTGTCAAGCCAAGTCCGAACTGAATTTGCCGGACGTGGCGATGAGATAAAGTTATATCCGCTTACTTTCAGTGAATTTTATTCGGTGAAAGGAGGAGATATATCTCATGCCCTAACTGATTATATGATNTATGGTGGGATGCNCNAGGTTGTGTTGAAGGATTCTGANAAAGATAAACGAGNGTTCCTGAAGGCNCTGTTTACCAGAACTTATATCAGNGACATTNTTGAGAGANATAAGATCAGNAATAAGNAAGTTCTTGATGAATTTCTCAACATACTGGCATCTTCCATCGGAGGTCTTACAAACCCGACCAAACTTGCCAATACTTTTGAAAGTGTTAAACACGAGAAGGTCAGCAGAAATACGCTTTCTACATACCTGGAGTATATATGCGAGTCTTTCCTTATGGAAAAGGCAAGTCGCTATGACATCAAGGGAAAGAAATATATAGAGAGCCTAAACAAATATTATTTTGCAGATTGCGGTTTGAGAAATGCGCGACTGAATTTCCGTCAGATTGAATACTCACATCTGATGGAAAACGTAATTTATAATGAACNGTTGGNACGAGACTNTAGCGTGGATGTAGGCGTGGTAGCAAAAAACGAAAGGACAGCTGAGGGCCGTGAGCGGCAATATTATGAGGTGGATTTCGTTTGCAATAACGGTAGCCAGCGTTACTACATTCAGTCTGCTTATCGTATGACGGATGAAACCAAGGTAGAA
>WFLX010307639.1_pt1 | contig 13064 bp, 12 predicted proteins | sample 4967041 | NCBI WGS metagenome assembly WFLX01 (sample SAMN12857096, study PRJNA449069) | gut metagenome | isolation source: stool from male and female vole | host: Microtus ochrogaster | place: USA:Florida | collected 2017
ATTTGATTATACCGCAGGACAATCTACTGCGCAAAATAAATGATCTTGTAGACTTCTCATTTATCCAGAATGAGCTTATGGATAAGTACTGCCATGACAACGGGCGTATGGCGGAAAGTCCGCATAGGGGTGCGTATCTCATGGCTCATATTGGCCAAAAAGTCGGATTTTGCACGGGCGCTCTCCTCGATCTGCCTGTTTTTGATCCTCAGCTGATACCTGTCATAGGCTATCTTGGACAGCACCTTGGCTATATCAAAAAGAGAGCGTGAGTTTGAGTCCACTTCTTCCTGTGAAACCAGCTTTATTTTCTTAGCCGCCGCAAGATACGCCTCACGGTCAATGCCGAATTTATCCGCGTCCTCGATCAGCTTGTCATAAGGAATTTCCTTTGTTCCCACTTGTCCGCCGATAAAACAACCCACAACATGTCCTTCGATAACAATGGGCGCCGCAAAGTCAATAAGTCCCGTATGACAATAATAGAAGGAAGATTCTCCGTTAATGTGCGCCTGATGTGCTCCGTATTTGTCGCACAGCTCACAGAGCTTTCTTCCCTCGGGATTGGCTCGTATGTACTTGGTGCAAAAATCGCTGAAATTTGAACCCTCGGTAACGGCAGTGCCGTCTGCGTCCGTAACGAGCGCAGCGTAGCCCGTAAGTCTTGAAAAAGCATTCTGAATTGTCTGGAGCAGTTCAACATCTATAAGATCCGTCAGGGTCAATTTTTTGTTGTCATATTCCATAATCATAACCTCTTTAACACTGTTTCTGATTTTTCCGATATATAAGACCTAAGGGCTTGAACAGCCAAATGTCACTTCAAAGCGTCCGCAATGGAAGCCAAAAGCTTATCCACATTGACGGGCTTAAGCAGATATCCTTTTGGGTGCAGTGAGAGAATTTCCTTTATCTTGCTGCTGTCCGAGGTACCTGTAAGGAAAATAACGGGGATATTGCTTTTTTCTTTATTCGCCTTGATTTTCTGGAACACCTCCAGACCCGATTCCACAGGCATTTCGTGATCCAATAAAATCAAATCGGCAGTCTTTGTTTCAAGGTACTTTTCAGCCATTTTTCCGTTAAGCATGGCAGTTACCTCATACTTCTCGCTTAAAGTGGTCTTTAACAGCTTCAAAACGTTTCTGTCGTCATCCACAATAAGAATGTGCTTTCTTGCATTAGGATCCCCGGCAGGTGCAGACGCGGGAGAGTCGGAGCCAACAAGAGCGGCAATGGATTTTTCCCTTGCCTCTTTTTGTCTTGCTTTTTCCTCTTCCCTTTTCCTCTTCTTTTCCTCCTCCTGAGCTTTCAGCTCCTCCTGACGGGCTCTGGCGGCTCTTTCGGCTTCCTGCTGCTTCTTTTCTTCCTCAACACGCTTTCTTATCAGCGCTTTTATATAATTAACAGTTCTTTCCTCAACCTCGCGCGCGGAGGTGGGACGGGTGATTTTCAGGCACTGAAAGTAAGGCGCTTTTTTCTCTATGTNCTCAACATCATCAGCATCGCAGATTATGACAAAAGCNATATCCTTGCATCTGTCGTTTTCGGAAAGCTTGATAAGGCGGTTGAGGGTAGCCTCCTGTTCCTCGTCCTTGGGATACATTACAACGTAAGCGTCCGGCTCAAAATATTGCAGGTGAAGTCTGATATCCGCAGGTACATCGGAGGTGCTGAATGCGATAAGATCATCGCTTNTATGACGGATAATATCGNTTGCCAGAACGGTGNTACNCCCGTTGATCATAATTTTGTAGCTCATAGTTTTTCCCCTTTCAGTTCTCTATGCGAAATTACGGGTATTGGTTTTGTTGAGGACAGTTTATATTTTGATAAAATATTATTATTTCCTTTTTATATTATATCACTATTTCTCCTCTTTTGCAACCTAATTTCCGCCCGTCAGCATATAATATAATTTTGCTCTATTTCTCGGTGCTTGCAAGCAAAACCTATGATAGCATATTTTTATAATTTGAAAAAGCTTTTTTCGTGAAAGGTTATTTTTTCTGCGTGAAAACTTTTTAGCTTGAATTTTTACGTGAAAAAGTGCTGCCCTGTTTTATTAAAATGTCTCGGAATCAAAATCGGGGGTCATTTCACCGTTTTCGCAGCCTTTTTCCTGTGTAAAGCCCTCAAATCCCAGCTCCGTGCACTTGTCAAGCACTTTTCTGTATTCAAAAGTTGTGATCCTGCGGTTTATCTCGGGGTACTGCTCTGCCCTTCCCGAGGGGAAATACTGACGCATAAGGCTGATCAGTATTTTGTCCTTGTACTTTCCCAATTCAGTAAAAATTTTTATGCTGTCCTTATAGCAGTTTGGCAGAATAAGATGTCTTACAATAACCCCGCTTAGCATAAGTCCGTTTTCTATTATGTACTTTCCTCTCTGCCTTACCATTTCTTCAAGGGCGGCAGAGGCTTTTTCAAAATAGTCCCTTGCCCTTGAATACTTTTCCGCAAGAGCGTTATCATAATATTTTACATCGGGCAGATATATGTCTATCAGTCCGTCCAACATCTTTACAGACGAAACATTTTCATATCCTCCGCAGTTAAACACCACGGGAATATTCAGCCTTGGCTTTACCCTTTCAAGAGCGGTGACGATTTGGGGTATAAAATGAGTGCCCGTAACAAGATTTATGTTATGGGCGCCCTTTTCCTGCAATCTCAAAAAAATATCCCCAAGCTCGTTTACGGGCATATCCCTTCCCTTGCCCGTGCTGCTGATTTTGTAATTCTGGCAGAAAACGCAGCCCATATTGCAGCCCGAAAAAAACACCGCGCCGCTGCCCCTTGTCCCCGATATAACGGGCTCTTCACCAAAATGCAGCATAGCTTTGGCGACCCTTACGGTGTTCCGGTCTCCGCTGACTCCGCAATAGCCTTTCTCATGTACGCGGTCAGCGCCGCACTCTCGGGGGCATATACGGCATTTTTCCTCAAAAGACTGCATTTTCCAATTCCCTTACCCTTTTCTCCAATTCCTCGGTCTGAACATATCTGGGCGAATGGGTGACAAGGGCGCCCTTCACTGCTGTAAGAGAGCCGATATCGTCGCACAGTGCCGCCGCTTTTCCGTATTCGGACAGCAGCTCCGCCCTTGCCCTCGTCTGATCGTAGGAATATCCGAAATCATCTCTGTAACATCTTGCAGGCTCTCTTCCGCTGTCCATGATTTTTAAAAGGGTCTTGCCCGTCTGTGCCGCCGCGCAGTATAAAAGATAACCGCAGGCGGAGGCAGCAGCGCTGTCTGCACTCAGCTTAGGCAGCGGAATACGGAAAAGGGTCTGTCCCATTTGCTCCAGCATTGAGCCAAGCTGTCTGTCATTACACCTTTGCAGATCGTTTCTTAAAGCGTAAGCGGAGTTGGTCTTAACGCTGTCTCTGCTCCTTATGCCGTTATCGGAAAACCCGAAAACCTCCTCAACAGTGTAAATATCGTTGTAGTTTAACCCGAAAAAAGACACCGAATAGAGAATAACAAAGGACAAAATACTTTCCCTGTCCGAAATTCCCAATCTTTCTTCCGCCAGCTGCGTTAAATCGACGCCCCTGAAATAGGTTTCCTCGTTAAACCTTGTGACAAACGCCTGATTTTTCAAAGCCTCTTTCATTATCGACCCGCCGATTTTTATTTCCAATTCTCCCTGCCTTTTCAACGCGAGCCCGTATAAAAACTTATCAAAAAACTTTTCACCTGCCGCCGATTTCAGCCTTCTCTTAACCGATTCCAGATCATCTGCGTTTCCGTCAAGCTCAGCGGTTATCTTTTGGGGAGAGAGCAGCATATAATCGTGCTTTGTATCAACGGGATAGATAAAGAGTGATTTCCCTTTGCACAGCTTGTCCAGAAATTCACAGTACATAAGCAGTTCTATCTGTTCGGGTGTACATGAGGAGTATTTCTTTCGAGTAAGCTCGGAAATTGACTTTCCCAAGAAAAAAATTCCCTCAAAAATATTCAGTCTTAGGGAGTTATAAGCCGCGGATTCCTTTGACAAAAGCGTTTTTACCGCATATTTGGCATAATCCGCAATGTCCCCGAAACGGGAATTTTCCAAGGCGTTTCCGCAAAGCTTTAAATAAGGATTTGCAGGCAAAGAACGGAGTATCATTTACTTTTTCCCTTCTGATTTATGAACAGTGTTTAAGTTAACGTTTATCTTTATGTTTATATTTATCTTTTCGTCTTTCTATTTTTTCGCATACAAAGGTCTTTTATGCACAATAGGTTCATGACCGTCAAAGCTGTACATAACATAACTGTAATACTAATTCACGACTGAAAGCAGACAAATTATTTGCGAGGATATTTTGCGTCCTGCAAGGAAGAGGACGACGGCAGGCTGGCGCCTGCCGAGGACGATGACGCAGCAGGGCACAAAATAGACCGCAAAGAATGTCTATTTTCAGTCGGGAATTAGTATAAGATTTTTCCGCGATCCGATAAAGAAAAAGCGGCAATGCTCTGAATCCATAAACTCATCGCATTGCCGCAAATCGTTCTTTATGCGTAATATCCCGAAGAATAGTCTCCCAAACCTTCAAACAAGGACGCTCCCGCAGCAGCCATAAGAATAAGCAGCAGAATAACCAAACCAACAGCTATTGCCTCAAAAATCAGCATTGCGCGGCAGTAGTTTTTCTTTGCCATGGGAACATTGTCGCTGAAGCCCCATACAAAAAGCAGAATAAGGCTGATTATGCCAAGGCACTGTGTCAGCAGAATGGTGGCGATCCAGTTTCCCACTGTCATCTGCTCACTGACCGGAGTGGGTGCGGGATAAGCCTGATAAGCAGGCTGCTGATAGTTCTGCTGTCCGTAGTTCTGCTGTTGGTAGCCCTGCTGTGCATAAGGTGCGGGGGTCTGAGCTGTGTTATTTTGCTGAGGATCTGTGTACTGAGCCGCAGTATCCGCAACGTACTGCATTCCGCAGCGGGGACAGATATTCATGTGATCTTCAAAGGTATTTCCGCAGTTTTTACAGGTTTTTGACATATTCAAATCTCCTCCATATCGGCAGCAGGTGTTGATGTTTTTGCTGCATGTTTATATAAATATTTTATCATATTAAACCGCTCTTGTCAATAATTTAACTTTTCTGACCGGTGCTGCCAAACAATGCAGTTTCACAAAGCCGTTTGTCACCGTATCGTATTATGCCATTTATTAACAGCTCCGCTGATAAATTAAAATTATAGCATCTGAAATTCCATCATTACTTTACCCGTTTATAACATTCCAGCAAGCATTAAGCATTGCAAAGGTCACATCGCATTTTACAGATGCTTTCTTTTTCCAGTTTGGCTCTCTGCCCTGAATATGCCTGAAACCTTTCAGGGTTGTATCGGGTATCATATCCATAAAGGAATCTTCATCTAAAAGCTGCGCCAGAAGCTCATAGGTCTGAGTGCTCTGACGGATCCAATCAGGCGTACCTGTGACAGCTCCAAGCCAAAATCCGAATTGGCAATTATAAGAGCTTTCTAAAATTGCACGAAAACCCTTTTTGTCGACAGGCTTGAGTGCCTGCCAGTTATAGTTGAAGGGTCCGATAACACCGCTGCCGAATTCCTTTGGCTTGCGGTATGTAATATGCTCGTCAAAATCCTTCATTAGCTCGTAACAATGCTTTACAGCGGCTTTTGCGGTCTCAAAATTATTTCCGGTGCGCCAGCCTTGTGTTGCATTTAACAAGCTTATATGATTTGCTCCGGGAAATCTTGCATTTGGTTTATAGCAGCGGTAATTTTTCATACGAACCGAAAAATCATCAGGAGAAGTATAATCAAATACCGAAAAAAGGTGCTCCTGTGCCAAAGCTATCTGCTCTGCCATTATGGGATAATCCTCCGAGTATCCTACCCATGACAGTATCTGAGCGATTATCGCATGATCTCCGCCCCGTCCCTCTGCGTCAAGAGCCGCTCCGCCGATAAACCAATTTTTATGCTGCGACGCAATTTCAGGAGTGGTCAACGCTGTTATCGCTTTTTGGATATAAGGGGAATCCGGTTCAAAGCCTAAGTGAAGTAAACCTCCGATATGCCCATCCATATCATCACATCCGTGTATGCCTTTGGCAAACCATCCGTCGGGGTGCTGCGCTGCAAGCCGTTTCTGTACATTCGGCTGCTGCAATATCTCCGATTGCAGTTCCTTCATGACAGGCTCATCTTTCGGTGTTTTCAGCATATCTCTATGAACAAGATAACGAATGCTCGGACATGCATTTTCGAGTAAAAAGTCGATGTGTTTTTGAAAATTATGTTCCATAAATCCTCCCAAATCGGTTAAATGATAATTCACTTATTTATCACGCCATTCAGTATAAACTTCTATTAAATACCATTCGATTTTGCCAAGATCAAGAATCGATTTAAAGCCAAACCATGTCAAAAATCTATATTCAACAAGTTATATGCTGTTTTATACATTATCTTTTCCCTATTCTCATCGGACAGGTCAAGACTTTCCATATTTTTCAGCTCGTCCTCCACGCTCCACATGGGATAGTCGGTGCCGAACATTATTCTGTCGGGGGTAAAGGCTCTGATATATTCCAGTGCCTGTTCGGGCGAAAAGGCGTAGAGAGAACTGCTGGTGTCCACATACACGTTCGGATTGTCTGCAAGGTACTTTTCTCCGTCACTCCACTCGCTCCAGCCGCCAAAGTGAGCGGCAATGGCTGTGAGCTTGGGAAAATCCTTTAAAGCATTGGCAAGGCGTTTGGGCGAGGAATAGTCAAACCGCTTGTCACCTGTGTGGAACAGTATGGGCAGCCTGCCTTCCGCTGCTTCGTAAATGTCATAAGCCTTTCGGTCATCGATCCTGAACTCCTGAAAATCGGGGTGCAGCTTGATTCCCTTTAAGCCTAAGCCTATCGCACGGTCGATCTCCGCCTCTATGGCTTTTTTCTCCATCTGAGGGTGCAGAGAGCAGAAGCCAACGAACATATCGGGGTTTTCTCTTACGCTTTGAGCGATAAAGTCGTTGATATGCTCCACCTGTGCGGGAACGGTAGCCACCGACNGCACCAGACAGCCGNTTACTCCTACTCTTCTGTACAGCTTCATAAGTGCTTCTACCGAGCCGTCAAAACGCATTTTAAGGNTGTANAAGCTGCCGATGTTGNCTGATGCCTTTTCGGCTATTTTCTGAGGGAAAATGTGACAGTGTGCGTCAAAGATTTTCAATGTTGTCGCCTCTTTTTTATCAAAGTGTCATTAAGATTATTAAAAAACTTTTCCGTGCGAGGATAACCTCGCAGGACAATACAGTGCTTAAAACACACAGGGGACGCCCTCTTGTGCAGGGCGTCCCCTCTTAAAAAACAGCCCCCAGGGCTGGTTTTTGCGAGTTTTGCAAGGCAAAACTCATAAATTCTACCCCTTACGGAGTGTTGATAATCTAAAGAGTTTCGCTGTCTGCGGACAGCGACCAGAGGGGCGTTGCCCCTCTGGACTCCCCACCGCCCTTTGAAAAGGGTGGACGGAAACTTCAAGCTATTTAATTTTTTACAAGTAACCTTATGTCAATAAACAATAATTTTAAATTACGGGAGGAAAATCTCCGCCGTTATCGGAACCGTTACTGTCGGCTTCGGGCTGAATGCTCTGCTCAGACTGTTCTTCTGCCTGTACGCTGTCCGTCTGCTCAGGCTCGTCGTCCTCAACAACGATCTCGCCCTTCATCAGCTTCTCAAAGTCAGCACCGTCGATCTTCTCATGCTTCATAAGATACTTTGAAAGCAAGTGAACCTGATCCTTATGTGATTCAAGAATCTCCTTGGACTTTTCGTATGCGGTTTCAATAAGCTCCCTGACCTCCGCGTCGATCTCGGAGGCAACATTCTCGGAGAAGTTTCTGCCCTGAGAATAGTCTCTGCCAAGGAACACCTCTGACTCGTCATGACCGTAAACCACAGGTCCCAGCTTTTCGCTGAAGCCGTATCTTGTAACCATGCTTCTTGCAACCTTGGTGGCTCTCTCTATATCGTTGGAAGCACCTGTGGAAATATCGTCAAGGAATATCTTCTCTGCAACACGTCCGCCCAAAAGGGTAACGATGTTCTCTTCCATTTGGGTCTTGCTGACAAAGCTCTTGTCATGTTCGGGAAGTGACATGGTGTAACCCCCTGCCATACCTCTCGGAATAATGGAAACCTGATGAACCTTATCCTGTGTGGGGCAGTAGTAGGTGCAGACAGCGTGACCTGACTCGTGATAAGCGGTGAGCTTGCGCTCCTTCTCGGTAACCACTCTGGACTTCTTTTCGGGTCCTGCCACAACCTTTATGGTCGCTTCCTCAATATCCTCCTGGATAATAGCACGTCTGTTGGCTCTTGCGGCAAGCAGTGCAGCTTCGTTTACAAGGTTCTCCAGATCCGCGCCNGTAAANCCNGCNGTNGATTTNGCNATNGTGGCAAGGCTTACATCNGCGGNAAGCTTTTTNTTGCGNGTGTGAACCTTCAANATCTCTTCACGTCCCTTTATATCNGGGTAATTTACNACTATCTGTCTGTCAAAGCGTCCCGGTCTCAAAAGTGCGGGATCNAGAATATCACGTCTGTTGGTGGCNGCAATNATGATNATTCCCTGATTTTCCGANAAACCGTCCATTTCAACCAGCAGCTGGTTCANNGTNTGCTCGCGTTCGTCGTGACCGCCGCCCAGNCCTGTNCCTCTCTGACGTCCNACCGCGTCAATTTCNTCTATAAATATAATNGAGGGAGTGTGCTTTTTNGCCTGCTCAAACAGATCTCTTACACGGGAAGCGCCCACGCCCACAAACATTTCCACGAAATCGGAACCGCTTATGGAGAAGAAAGGAACGTTTGCCTCTCCGGCTACTGCCTTTGCAAGCAGGGTCTTACCTGTACCGGGAGGTCCCATAAGCAATACGCCCTTGGGAACTCTTGCGCCCAAAGCCACATATTTCTTGGGNTTCTTCATAAAGTCCACNATCTCCGCCAGCTCTTCCTTTTCNTCNTCGGCNCCNGCAACGTCGTTGAAGGTCACCTTCTTGCCGTTAAAGGGCTGATTTCTGGTATTTGCCTTGGANAATTGGTTCATCTTTCCNCCGCCCGTTGCGGATCTCATTATAAANAANGTGAAACCGATCATAATTGCCACAAGAATGAGGTAAGGCAAAAAGCTGGTAAGGAANGANTTGTCGGNTATNGCNATNTANTCCTCTTTNAAAGGAGTNTCGGGGTATTTTGCGTTATACTTGTCACGGTAGGTGCTTCCGTCGGAAAAATCACCGTAAATATCGTTGACAAAAAGGTTTACATAGGGAACATAGTAGATTCTCTCCGCGCTTTCGCCCCTCAATGTATAGGTGAGCTTGCCCGAATTAAGGTCTAATGTGTAATCCGCTACCTCTAAATTGTCAAAATGCTCCATTACTGAGGAATAGGATTCCACACGCGTCCTTGGAGTGAGGGATCTCAGAACGGAAATCAAGCCTATAATAAGGAAAATAACTATTGCAATATAAATCAGCGTTCCCCGTCTTTTATTCTGCATGTGATGCCGCCTTTCTTTTACACATTATTTTTATATGATCAGTCCTTGCNGNATATCTCACGCTTTAAAACTNNNANNTAGGGCAGATTTCTGTAATTCTGNGCGTAGTNAAGTCCATANCCTACCACAAACTCATTTTCCACATCAAAGCACTTATAGTCCGCATGAAGGTCAATGCTTCTCTGAACCTGTTTATCCAAAAGGGTACAGATCTTAACGGAAGCGGGGTTCAGCTCCTTGATCCTGTTGCTGACGGTGTTAAGAGTAAGAGCGGTATCCAAAATATCCTCAATAAGAATTATGTGTCTGCCCTCCGCATGAGTGCCGAGAGCGTAGTCAATATCGCTGTCCATATCGATCTGTCCCGAAGAAGTCGCCTTTAAGCCATAGGAGCGCGCCGACAGAAAAGCGATCTGACAGGGAATGTCAATAGCGCGCATAAGATCCGCCATAAAAACAACGCTACCCTTAAGTATGCCCACCAAAAGAGGGTTTTTATCCTTATAGTCGCGGGAAATTTCCTTTCCTATCTCGCTGACCCTGTTTTTAAGCTGTTCCTCGGAAAAAAGTATTCTTTCTACGTCTTTGTTCATAGCTGCCGAATCCCTTTACTTTATATTTTACATTATTGCAGAATAATCATTTTGTTATTATAACATAGTATGGTGAAAAAAGCAAATACTTTTTCTATGAAATTTTGCTGAAATTTTGGAAAAGCTGTGGGAAATGGTTTCTGAAATCAGTTCCAAGGTGCTTTAACATAAACTTCCGTTTCAAAGCGATTCTCTATCCCAACAAGATTTTTCCCTTCGGAACAGGTAAAAAGCAAAGGCGCTTTCGCCGCTTCCGCCGCCTTTTCGGCGTAATCCATGGAATTTATCACCGTTTCATGGTCGGTAAGAGCACCAAGATTGGAATTATTGATAATTCCGCTGCACTCCAGCCCGCTTGCCGCCTTTATCTCCTCCAGCAGCTCCGCCGCTTCGGAGGTGGTGGAGGTGAGATAGCGGTATTTGTTTACAACATAATAAAGCCCAACATCGCTGCGGTTTTTCAGCACATCGCTGTATCTGCCCAAGGCAACAGCTCCTTCGGGATCTCCGCCGACATCGATAACGGTATAGCCCTCCACGCTGACAATTCCGCCTATATCAAAGCTCAAAGCGGGTATGTCCAAGTTGGAATTGGCATACATGGGCACAATAAGCTCAACGCCTTTGCTGCCGAAAAGCTCGCCGAAATCGGCGGTGCGGAAGTAGGGATTGACTATATCCAAGTCCACCACCTTGACCTTCTCGCCTCTTTCGGCTAATTTTAATGCGATATTGACAGCCACATTGGTTTTTCCGCAGCCGTAGTGACCTGTTATTATTATGATTTTGGGAAATTCAAAGTTCATTTATTTGTCCTGCTTTTTGATTATTTAGTTTATTTTAGCATATTTTTTGTGTTATGTAAAGAAGTATTCATAATATAAAATGATTGCAAAAAGGACGGTCCTATTTTATAACAAGTTTTTTGAGGGAACCATAAAAAACAGCACAACACCTCTAAAAGCGGTGAAAAATATCACATGTTTCCTTAAAAGCGGGCTCCCACTCGCTCAACTGCCTTGACAGCACGAATTTCAAAAATCAACTGAGTTCGGATTTTTTGCCCAGTTTTTCAAGCAAATTTAAATCTTGTCGGTTTTGAAATTCTTTTTAAATCAGCAAATTACCGCCAACATCCCTAAGAGAACCAAAATCAGCACAACTTCCCTGAGAGAGCTATAAATCAGCATAAGTTTCTTGGGAGCATAAAGCATAAAATAAAGGGGCTGCCTTTTTACAGCCCCTTATTTCATTTCTCCGCAATTCTCTTTACCGTCCTCAAAAACCCGTTGACCTCTCCCTTAGTAGTAAAAACCGAGGGGGCAAATCTCACGGTGCCCGTTTCCAATGTCCCAAGCTTTTTGTGCGCAAGGTATGCGCAGTGAAAACCGCCTCTTAAATAATATCCGCTGTCACTCAAAAGGGAAGCTGTTTCTTCCGACCCTCTGCCCCTGATATTAAAAGAAAAAAGAGGTGCATTGTTCCTTGAAAAACCGCCGTACAAAATAGCTCCCTCTATCTTCTTCATCTCATCGTAAGCGTAATTGCAAAGCTGCCATTCATGCTCATATATAGCGCTCATTCTTTTCTCTCTCACAAAAGCTATTCCCTCTCCCAAGGCAATGGCTCCCGCTGTATTGATAGTTCCGCTTTCAAAGCGGTCTGGCAGGAATTCTGGTTGTACGGGGTCGGTGGAAGCGCTGCCCGTACCTCCCTCAATAAGGGTTTTCAGACGGTATTTTCCGTCCGTTATCATCAGTCCCGTTCCCATTGGACCGTACAAGCCCTTGTGACCTGCGGCGCAGATAATGTTTATACCGTCGGAAAGGCTGATAGGCAGTACTCCCGCGCCCTGTGCCGCGTCAAGTATAAAGCATATCCCCTTTTTTCTGCAAAGCTCGGCTATTCTCTTATAGGGAAGTATCCTTCCCGTTACATTGCTTGCGCTTGTGCAGACCACCGCCTTGGTTTCCGGCTTTATCAAACGGCTGAAATTCATCACCGTTTCATCGTCATTATCGCTGACCCCTGCCGCAGAAAAGGTTATCCCCCTGTTTTCCTTGGACAGCGCCGTCAGCGGTCTTAACACCGCGTTATGCTCCATATCGCTTGTGACAAAATGGCAGTTGTTCTCGGCAATTCCCTTTATAGCGGTATTCAGCGCCTCGGTGCAGTTCAGCATAAAGCACACGTTTTCGGTTTTTGCGCCGAAAAACTCTCCGCATATCTCACGAGCCTTATACACCGCCTCCGCCGTTTCCATAGACAGCCTGTGACCCGCTCTTCCGGGATTTGCGCCGTAGTTTACCAAAGCATAGGAGCTTTTTCCTATCACCGAGGGGGGCTTGGGATAGGTGGTAGCGGCATTGTCAAGATAAACCATCAGACTTGCCGCCTTCTATCTTCAATACCGTTATACCCAGCGTGCCCAGCAGCCTTGACGCCCTTTCGGGATCCTCCCGTACAACAATGGCGTAGCCGCAGCCCCCTCTGCCGCTTACCTTTTCCACTGTGCTGTTTATATTAAGACCTTGGAGATAGCTTCTGCCGCGCATGGCGAGGGTGTAGGTTTTTACTCTTAAATAATATTTCATCATAGTTGCTCCTTATAAGAAGATTGTGGTTATTTATGGTTCTATTATGAGAGCTGTGCTTATTTTTGCTGCTCTCTCAAGAATGTTGTGCTAATTTTGGCTATTTTAGAAACCCGTNACCTTTACGGTTCACTTTATATAATATGCCGACAGNNCTTATTTTGCTATATTTTGAATAGGANAGGCANATATCAGCAATAATATATTTCAGACCGCTTTTAGTAAAAAATTTTGCANANNTTCTCTGAANAAGCTGTAAATAATCAGCACAACACCTCTAAAAGCGGACATATTTTCGCACAACTGTCTTGAAAGCACGAATTTCAAAAATCGACTGAGT
>WFLX010172092.1_pt1 | contig 13061 bp, 13 predicted proteins | sample 4967041 | NCBI WGS metagenome assembly WFLX01 (sample SAMN12857096, study PRJNA449069) | gut metagenome | isolation source: stool from male and female vole | host: Microtus ochrogaster | place: USA:Florida | collected 2017
AAGGTGGAAAAAAGCTATACAGGGAAGCGGTTTTGGCTTAGTTTTTTACGCAGGTATGTCAGCAATAATTTTATGAGTGATGTGGTTTATGTCAGCTATTTGGTTTTTAGGTCAGTGGTTATGGGAGGATTGTCGTATAGTAGTGTGGCAATTTTATATAATTCCTTCGGAAGGCTGAAGTGGAGCATGAGCATTTTTACGGATGTATACCCGTATGCCTGTGAGACAAGTTTATATGTCCAAAAGATTCGGGATTTCCTAGCGATGCAGCCTGAGCTTGTAAGTGAGAAGAAGCTTCCGGTAACGGGTGGCGCCAAGGAAATTGAGATTCGGAATATTTGTTTTGAATATGGGAAGGCAGGACAAGGAAATGCGCAGATATTGAATGATATTTCTTTTGCAATACGGCCGGGAGAAAAAATTGCTATAGTAGGCTACAATGGGGCAGGAAAAACTACGCTGATGAAACTTATAATGAGGCTTTATGATCCTGTATCCGGACAGATTATAGCAGACGGCAGAGATATCAAGGATTATGATTTGCAGGACTATAGAAAATCAATTGGAACAGTATTTCAGGACTTCAAAATTTTTGCAGGCTCTGTGAAGGAAAATGTTCTGATGGATGCAGCAGCCCCAGAGATACCGGAAGAGCCTATAAAGCAGGCATTGGTACACAGTGGACTGGAGGAACGCCTTGCCGCCTTACCGAATGGTATGGATACGATGATGACTACAGAATTTGACAAAGAGGGAGTAAATCTTTCCGGTGGGGAAAGCCAGAAGCTTGCCATCAGCAGAGTATTTTATAAAGATGCAGGGCTGATTATTTTGGACGAGCCGTCCAGTGCATTGGATCCCATTGCAGAGTATCAGCTGAATCATGCGATGCTGGAGATGGCGGAACACAGGACAGTGATTTTTATTTCGCATAGGTTGTCAACGACACGCTTGGCAGACCGGATCATCCTAATGGAAAATGGGCAAATCGTAGAACAGGGAACGCATGATAGTTTATTAAAGGCACAGGGCAAATATGCACAAATGTGGAATGTGCAGGCAGGGCAATATTTAGCTTAAATAAAAAAGAATTATAGTTTATCAATAAAAGCGATAACTATAAAATAAACTTAATGCAGAAAAAGTTTGATTGAGGTAAAAATGAATCATTATTATTTTTATTTAATCGGGAGGAAATAATATGTTAGAGTTACCAGAAAGCTATACGATATCTAGCCAGATAGAGAAGAGCTTGATAGGAAAAAAAATAAGTTATATTGAAGTATTACANACNCCTCACANTTTTGCNTTCTTTCATGGTGATACTAANAGCTATGGAGACTTATTGGAAGGACAGACNGTTATGAATGCGNNCTATCATGGTGGTATGATTGAAATGGATACTGAGAATTGTATGGTAGTGTTTGCNGATGGTGCGTATCCTAAATATTATGAAGANAAAAAGAAATTTCCGAAAAAGCATCAATTGGCCATTTACTTTGATGATGAGACGGCTGTTTTTGTGTCAATACAAATGTATGGCNTTATCATGATATTTCCGAANGGGAAATGTACGGAAGGNTACTATATATCNTCCAGCAGTAAGATCGATCCACTATGTGATGAATTTACTTTTGAATATTTTCGGAGTCTTTATTCAGGTAATCATAAAAAATTAACCGCAAAGGCATTCCTTGCCACAGAGCAGAGAATACCAGGTCTTGGGAATGGTGTAATGCAGGATATCTTGTGGGATGCCGGGATTGATCCGCGCTTTGACATGCGAGAAGCTTCCGAAACAGACTTTATGGTGTTATATACTTCAGTAAAGAAAATCTTAAAGGAAATGTGTGAACAAGGCGGTCGGGATACGGAAAGGGACTTATTTGGACAAAAGGGGAAATATATTACCCAGTTAAGTAAAAATACATTGTTTGGGCCATGTATCAAATGCGGACATGAGATCCGTAAAGTAAATTTCTTGGGTGGAACAGTATATTATTGTGAAAATTGTCAAAAGAAGTGAGGAAATGCTAATAAATTGGAGGATTTGTAAATGGAAAATAAAGTATTTTCAAAATGCGGTCAGCGCTGTGATTTGTGCGTGCATTATGTCGGTACGACGGACGAGCAGAGGGCTGTAATGATACCAAAGCTCAATAAAATGTGGGATAATACTGATTGGAGTATGCGGTGTGGGGTGTTACTGCAAGGACTGCTCTTGTACGGACTGCAACGAGTTTCTATGTATCAAAGCTACATCGGTAGACTATCGTTCAATGATACATACTGAAGTTCACTATGCAGACGAAATTACATGGTGAATACTTCCCTATGTTCCATGGCAGTATGAAAAATAATATTTATGGCAAATTCCCGTTGACAGCCCCGCCCGGTTTTACTGGTGGGTAATCAAGGAGCGACAGCCTAAAGTGCTGCCGTCCCTCTGAATTATAAAAAATGGGGTGCTTTTCCTTAAGTCTTGCTTATTACTACAATTCCAGAGAATCCTCCGCATCAATCCACATCTGCATATTGCCATCTAAATAAAGCCTTGCATATTCCAGTGGTTCATCAATAGCAAGGGCATTTAAGGCACATTCTGAGCATGGAGTAGTCTTTAGTCCTTTCTCTGCTTCCCAACAGTCAATTCGCAAAAGATACCCAGCGGTAGTTGCTATTTCTATACTGTTGTGATGTATATTGTATTCTGCATATATGATATTCATTTTAGCTGTCCTTTCAAGAACATATTGTGTAAGCATTTTAATCAGTACTTCAAGTCCTGTTCATATTGTGTTATAATTTGTTACAGGTTTTTCTTTCCCTTATTTTTTGCCCTTATGAGAATTCAGTAATAAAAACAATCCGTTGGATTGTTTGGGAAAAGGATATAACACAAGGGAAAGAATAAGGGCAAGTTCACTTGCTATAAATTTAGCATTTTCAAGAGTTTGCAGACTTTATGAAGATAAAATATAACAGTTATTAAATGATAAGAATTTTGTCTTATCAGAATTCAAGTTTGTAGGGTAGTTATCCATTGTGAATAGCTACCTGTTTCTGTATTTTAATGAGACATTTGCAACATCAATTTTCAACAGAGATAGAGCCTGCAAATGCCAATGGAAAATGCTAGAATGTGAAAATATTAGAATACTGAAAAAGGCTTGTTATGGAGTTTTAAACTATCGTAAGCCGAGAGCGGTCAGCACAGAGCAGAGGGAACGGGCAAGGCAGATGATGATTGTAAAAATTAGGCATAGGAAGTATAAGCAAAATTTAATGGAATTGTAAGAGCTTGTGTGGTAGTATATTCATACTGAGTAATTTGACAAATTTTCTAAAGTGCACTCAAAAGTTTACATGTAGCAATCTTAAATTGCTACACATATTGTTAAGAAACAGTTATAATAAAACTGTAATAGGTGAGAAGCTTACAACAGGAGAAAAATTAGCATTACTACATGAGAAAAAGGGTATTACACAAGAAAAATTATCAGAAATATTAAGCGTGGCCCGTCAATCAGTTTCAAGATGGGAAACCGATATAAGCTTTCCCGAAACGGATAAACTTATAAAATTAATCAAANTANTTGAATGNAGCATTGNNTNTCNGTTAAATGAANNTAGTNAANNANATGAAGAAAACAGCNTANATANATCTANTGATGACTGCTANAAGTTTANTCGTGAGTGNGGATATTTCTTTTTGGCAACATCACTTGACAACCAACCAAAGTTAAGACCTTTTGGAATGATTTATTTAAATAGAAAAGCATTATACATTGCTACTGATAAGCGAAAAAATGTTTATTCTGATTTGATTACAAATCCGCAAATTGAAATGGCGAGTTATAATCTAAATACACACAGATGGATAAGAATTCGTGGTAGGGCAGAAACTGAAAGTTCTATTCTGATTAAAGATGAAATAATAAATGATTACCCTTTACTAAAGCAAAAATTTTTTAGTGATGCAGAAATGTTTCTTGTTATTTTCAAATTACTTATTGATGAAATTAACATATTTTAAACGGAGGATTTGTAAATGGAAAAATTAACTTTAAAAACAAAAGAAATAATGAATGAACGATTTGGCAAAGACAATATAATTGCTATAGCAACTGTAAAGGATGGAGAGCCGTATGTTCGCAATGTTGATGGGTTTTATGAGGATGGAGCATTTTATGTAATTACATATGCTCTTTCCAATAAAATGAAACAAATTGAAGAAAATCCTCATGTGGCAATTTCTGGCGATTGGTTTACGGCACATGGAAAAGGAATCAATTTAGGTTGGTTTTGTAAAGANGAAAATAAAAACATTGCAGAGAAATTAAGAAAGGCTTTTCAAGAATGGATTGATAATGGACACAACAATTTTGATGATGAAAATACTTGTATTCTTTGTATCCAGCTTACAGACGGTATTTTATTTTCAAATGGAACAAGATACGATATAGATTTTTTGGATAATTGATTAGATAATTTCTATTTTTTCAAGTGATGCTAAGCATCTAGGAGAAATCTTAGATGCTTATTTCATACAGAAATTTATGGCATTACCAACGGAAGAAAGAACATAAAAAAAATGAATATTACTTACCTATTGGTGGCGGTTTATCCTAAAGGAAAATCAGCCACCTTTTCATTAAATCTATCACTGATAAAGAAAATATACCGTTATTTGACATAAAATAATACAATAAATTGATATTTAATGAGGTGCAGTATATGATTAGAAAAGCAACTTTTGATGATATTGAATTGATTGAAGATACATATGACGAGCATTTCAAACATGAAATGGAACATGGAGCGTTTACTATTTTCAAAAAAGGCATATACCCTACTAGAAAAGATGCAGAAAAAGCCGTTGATGTTGGAACATTATATGTGTATGAAGAAAATAACAGTATTGCAGGAAGTATAATTGTGGATAAAGTACAGCCGACAGAATATACAAAAATAATTTGGAAACAAACCTTTGCAAATGATGAGGTAATGGTTATTCACTTTATGCTATGGAATTGGCAGGGAACAACTCATGCAAAGCATTAAGACTTGATACTGGAAGTCAAAATTTTCCGGCATTATCACTCTATAAAAAACTAGGGTTTCAAATTGTTGCAACTGCTTCTATGAATGTAGGTAACGTCATAGAACATAGTGGACATTTGTTCCTTGAAAAAGTGCTATGAGCAAGCCCCTATTATGCTTATAAGCTAAATATCACTAATAAATAATATCAAACAGCGGTAAACCTATCACACAGATTTACCGCTATTTTTTATTCAAAACAGAAAGGAACGCAATGAACGAAACAGACCAAAAGGAGATAATTGTTATGGAAAAGACTGCTTAAGCTGCAGGAAGGCTATGAAGATATAGAAGCAGGCAAAGTATAAGATGTAGCTTCTGCATTTGCAAGAGACACTAAGGTGAAGCGTTATATTGTGTAGATTACAGATAAAGCATTGGCGGACATGGAAGAAAAATTTATGTCTGAGACTACTGAAACAATCGAAACGCAGGAAATTGAGCAGAACTCTACCGAAAAAACTAAGCGCAGCAGAGAGGATATCCTTGAGATAGTTATTGCTGTCTTCCTCGGAATAACGGCACTTGCTACTGCGTGGGCTTCGTGGATAGGGCGGGAATATGTCTACGAACTATTACCAAGAGCAACAATCTTGCCGCTGACGGAAACGCCCGTTAGAATGAGGCATCACAGTCGCTTATGCAGGATATGCAGGTGTGGAATCTGATAAGCGAGTATCAGGTGGAGTTGCTGTATGCTGCCGATTCCAATAACGATGATCAGCTCAGCGAGAGCGCATATAAGATATACTTTATCTGCTCGGATAACCTTCCCGAGGCGATGGCGGAAAAGATAGGATATAGCTTCGATTTCGACGTTGACGACATCGTGGACTGGGTTCTGAATAACGTTCTGGCGATCACAAGTTCCTTCGGCGATCAGGAATATATCGATAGCTACTACACCGAGGCGATAGAGATACTCGCAGAAAGCGAAGCGGTGCTTGCCGAGGAACAAGAGGACAACAAGAAGGGTGACACGTTCAACCCTGTGACTGTCATCTACTCCGTGGTTTTGTTTATGCTTGGTATTGTNGGNACGTNCCGCAGACNGTCGAATCGTATGCTTATCACAGGCGNGGCTATTGAGGGAGGCTATACAGAAAGCAATTCAAATAGGTTTCATGAATGCCGGAACACGGCAGAAGTGGGATATCCTGTTTGGAGCGGGGCAACTTCCCAAGCCGGAGGAATTTATACTGAAAATATCGAACATTGTGATAAAATAATAACAAACCCTTTGGAAAAGCAGGATTGTCTTTATTGCTTTGGTTTATATTCGATTAAGTCAGAGATGGAACAGTTCAGCGTGTCGCAAAGCCGGACGAGTACATCTACATCAAGTCTTGTTATTGTGTTGTTGATGTAACCGTTTAATTGTGAACGCTGCAATTCTGCTCGTTGGCAAAATTTATTTTTGCTTAGACCGGCTCCTTTCAGCAACTTGTCTAAGTGGATTTCGATAGAGCCTCTGTCATTCAATAGTAACACCTCGCCGTTTCTTTTTAGTGATTTTAAACAAGAACATTGATTTCTAAATATTTATTATAGATTTTTCTAATTTAAATATTCAGTTATAATATATTATAGGTAAGAAATTACCTATAATATATTATATGATATAGAAGAGTATTAAATGAAAGAGGTGCGGGAAAATACAGGAAAAAGCGGTGCAGAAATAAGGAGAGTGATATAAAGAGATATGATAACATTATAAGCACGCATTTTTCCATATTGCGGCAACATTATGCCATTGCCAAGGACTCCCTGTTTTTATATGATAGAGATGTAACATATTTTCATGTAATATCTATTATAGGAAACATATAGGCAACCCGCGAAAGGCGGACAAAGAGTTTCGGAACGGAGGAAAAATGAAGGATACAACGATAGGCATGAAGCCGGCGCTTGGCTGGAATTCATGGAACACTTTTACATGGGATATTAACGAAGCCCTGATAAAGGAGACGGCTGACAGTCTGGTAAATAACGGATATAAGGAAGCCGGGTATGAGTATATTGTCATTGACGATTGCTGGAGCTTAAAGGAGAGAGACGCTCAGGGCAATCTTGTTGCAGACCCTAAGAAATTCCCCAACGGAATGAAGGCGGTTGCGGACTATATCCACGGGAAAGGGCTGAAATTTGGTATGTATTCCTGTGCCGGAACGCATACCTGTGCAGGCTACCCCGGCAGCTTCGAGCATGAATTTCAGGATGCGAAGCAGTTTGCGGCTTGGGATGTGGACTATCTGAAATATGATTATTGTTTTAAGCCCCGCTATATGTCGGGCGAGCTGTTATATAAGCGTATGAGCCTTGCCCTCAGAAACTGCGGCAGGGATATTCTTTTTTCCGCTTGCAATTGGGGCGAGGACAATGTACATCACTGGATTCGGGAGTCGGGGGCGCACTCCTATCGCTCCACGCCGGACATTCAGGATAATTGGGAGTCTATTTGCAAAATTGCCGTTTCTCAGCTTGACAAGGAGCCTTTCACAGGCAACTACTGCCACAATGACATGGATATGCTTGTGGTAGGTATGTACGGAGGAAGCAACAGCGACTTTATCGGCAGCAAAATCGGAGGCTGTACGGACAGTCAGTACAAAACTCATTTTGCCCTTTGGTGTATGATGGGTTCGCCTCTGATGATTGGCTGCGATATCCGTTCGGCAAACCAAATTACCAAAGATATTCTCCAGAATAAAGATATGATAGCCATCAATCAGGACAACGAGGCAAGAGGCGCTTACCGTATCAAGGTGGAGCCTCAGTGGTTTAACGAAAACGAGGCATTTGTGTTGGTGAAGGCTTTGGAGAACGGCGACCTTGCCATTGGTTTATTTAACTTAAGCGATGCGCCCAGAGAGCTGACGGTCCAGTTCTGGGATATGGGAATTCCCTGTGCTTCCGGAGCGGCATTGTCTCTGTATGATTGCTGGGAGCACAAGGAGCTGGGGGTCTTTAAGGAAAGATATGCCGTTACGGTTCCTGCCGGTGACTGCGCAGTGGTACGGGCGAAGCTGGTGCTTTAACATGGAAGGCTTACATAGCGGCTGCAAGCAGTGCGGCGCCCGTCTTACCTCGGACGAGAAGGCTATTTATATGAAGCTGGTCTGCCGCACTGCCTCAAGGTTTTTATGTCTGGATTGCCTCAGTGAAAGTCTTGGATGTACCAGACAGGCGCTGGAGGAACGAATCAGATATTATCGGGAGAGCGGTAACTGCGTGCTCTTTCGGTAGTCTATGAAAATTGCTTCCTACTGTTTTTTTTCAGGCTGGCGAATAGCATAAGACCGGCAAGTGCACCTATAAACAGAAAAGCCTGCAGCAGGGGCATGAAGTTATAGTCCTTTCCCAGCCAGACATCGGCAAAGTCCTTTGTGATATAGGTGGTTGGCAGGAGCCTTGAGATGACCTGCACGGGAGAGGGAAGCATTTCATAGTTGATTCCCATCATACCGCTGGCAATCATTATTCCAAAATACAGAATCATGGAAATACAGTAGGTGATTCCAAACTTCCGGAAGAAAGAGGCAATGGAATGTGCCAACAAAAAGGAAATAATGCCAAGCGCCAAAATACAAAGGGCATAGCACAAAAATCCGGATAAGGCAGGCGGAGTAATATCCAATACCAGAAATCCTACTGCAAAATATACGACGAATGCCATCAGTAAAAAGATACCTTCGGAAATAATGCGGTTAATAATGGTCACAATGGGGGAAATGCCGAAGAGAGACATTCTCTGGGGAATCCCCTTTTCCAGTTCCTGTGAGTAGGTTGCGGAATAACCCATTAAAATAGTCGCAAGGGGAATCATTGTACCTATGCCCAGATACATACCTGTGACAACAGTGTTTAAGACAGAACTGTCCGGTATTTGGGACTGTAGGGCAATCGCTATGACTACAGACATTAAGACAGGCATTCCCACACCAAAAATATACACATAGGGATTCCCTGTAATTGTGCGGAATTCAAATAGTATCATAGCGGGTGAAAGTCTTGGTTTTTTACGAGTNTGCNTGGCNGCATGCNTCCNTATAANATGCATTTTTAGCATTGCTGTACATGATTTCAATATCATTATTGCTGCGCTTGTAATTAATATTTGCGTTCAGCAGCAGTCTACTGAGCTCAAGCTCCTCCGTCTCATCTTTTAGGGAAATGGCAATCAGATGAGATGGGGAGGACAGCTTGCGATATTTTTTCACAAGAGCTTCATTTTCCGGTGAAGCTTCAAAGATAATGACGGAGCGACCGCAGTATTTTTTGAAAAGCGCCTCCTTTTGTCCGTAGTCAATTACCTTTCCCTTGTCAAGAATCAAAAGTTTATTTGCCATTTGTTCTAATTCCTCATAATAGTGGGAAACGATGCAAAGACTGGAGTTTTTATCGGAATACCAGTTTATAAGCTTCTCCATAAGCTTTTGCCTTGTCTCGAAATCAAGACCGGAGGTAACCTCATCATAAAAGGTGAGGGGCGCATCCTGCATCATGACCAGAATAATGGTAAAACGTTGTTTCTGCCCGCCGGATAGCTTTGTATACTTTTTCTTTAGGCAGTCTTCAAATTCAAAATAGGTAATAAGCTCCTTTAGCTNTTGGTTCTTATNAATCTTTGTCTGTNAAATTGCCTCCATAATATNTCTGCAGGNCATAGCGTNCGTGTACTCGTTAAACTGCATGTGAGTGGCAATTTCCTCCGGCTTCAAATCGGAGCGGATAGATCCGCTGTAATTTACCAGTCCTAAGATACTCTTGATCAAAGTACTTTTCCCGGCGCCGTTGGAGCCGATGATTCCCACCCGGTCTCCTTCACAAAACTGAATTGGTTTTGTGATATTTAAAGCGATATCCGAACCGTATTTTACAGTCAGGTTTTCAATGGTTAGCTGCATATGGTGTCTCCTTTCGTGTTAGTAGCTATACTATAGCAGACCCCCGTGAAGTTCANATGAAGATATTNTGAATCTNTTTCCGCANCAAAAATAATCGTGGCNGAAACACTGTCGGCGTGGTTTTCTACAAGGAGAGAAGCGTTCAGCTGCTTTGCATAATAGGAGGCGATATATAAGCCCAAGCCATGTCCGGTATTATCATTTTCATGATTGCCGCTGACAAAGGGGTCAAAAATATGGGGAAGAATGTCTTCCGGTATGGTGACGCCATGGTTTTTCATGGTGAGAGTATGGGCTGTTACGCTGATTTCAATAGACTTCCCGGGGGGTGTATATTTTACCGCATTGGAAATCAAATTATCCAGTATCTGGGTAAGTAGGTACTCGTCTGACACGATAATAAGCTCCTTTACATCGGAACGGGAAATTTGCAGCTTCCTGTCAGAAATAACAAGCCGATAAGCCAAAAGACATTTATCTAAGACAGCTATAAGGTTCAGGGCTTGGAGCTGTAGCTGTTCCCTGCAGTGATTGAGGGATAAAATGTCTTCTACCATTTTGCGCATGGATAAAAGCTGGCTTTTTACTTTCGGAAGATATTCCTTTGTATCTTGGTATTTTCCCACTTGATGTATCATGCCGTCCAGCAATAGAAGAGCAGCGGAAAGAGGGGTTTTCAGCTTATGGGAGGACGCGCGCATAAAAATTTCCTGTCTTTTGTTTTCCTCCGATAATGCCTTGTTCTGCTTTTCTAAAGCGGCATATAACGGTGTGAGAATGCCCCGGGAATAGACTTGGGAGAAAATAAGCACCAGAAGTAAAATCACAACACAGATCATCGGCAGGCTCTGTAGTACAACCGGGCGGATTTCATTCATATCCGGTGTCATGGAGGTTAATATGGTAAGCACAAAGCTGTCTCCTATGTCTTCCATGGCAAAGTAGGAGGTATAGGTATTGGAACTGTCCGCCGCCACAGCCTCTACCACAATGCAATGCTCGGTTGCCGTATGGATTTTGGTGTATGGTGATTTGTATTCTATTGTATTTCCAAACGTAGCGGTGGCAGTGAACGGAAGTGAGAAGAAATCTTCCTTTTCTGCCTCCAGCAATTCTTTCCAGCGGGTAGATGCTGCTTCCATGTTGTGGAACAGTTGTCTGCTGTCTTCTTCGTCTAAGGAAGATATATTCTTATATTCGGACAGAAGCGTCTGTAATTCTGTGAGTATGGTTTTGGCATAACCTTCTTTTGCAGTCAGCTCTATATGAAACGAAGGACCCGCAAGAAAAACGGAGTCTCCTGTATAAGGAATTTTAACAGAAATACAGTTCGTAGAGTTAGACATCTTTATCCCCTCGTAGGTGCCGTTTTTTACATATTCTCTATGCTGCGTTTTTGCGGATTTCAGATTCTGCTCCATCCGGTAATCCACGTAGAGAGAGGGCAGCATATAGAGAAAGTAGCCCACAAGAAAACAAAGTAAAATAAGGGCAAGCAATATACTGTAAAGCCGGTTTTTGTAATCCAGACCTTTCTTCGGTGTGTTCATGAGCCTTCCTCCTCATACTGATAGCCTACGCCGATAACAGTCTTGATACAGTTTACAGGCAGTTTTTTCCGCAGATTTTTCACATGAGCGTCAATAATGCGATCGTTACCGATATATTCTTCATTGTAGATGTGTAAAATCAGCTGTTCTCTGGTAAAGACTCGGGCAGGGGATTGATAAAGGGTCTTAAGAAGCAGGTATTCGCTGAGCGTCAGCGGAAGCTTCTCGCCTGCGTAGTAGGCGCTGTAGGAGTCTTCCTGCAGATATAATCCCCGTTTTTCTACTGCTGTTTTGACGGGAATCCCTGTTGTTCGCCGTAAAATTGTCTCCATTCTTTTTAAAAGAATAATAGGAGAGACAGGCTTTATAATGTAGTCATCCGCATAAAGATTAAATGCCTTTACTTGCGTCTTTTCGTCCTCTAATGCAGTCAGCATAAGGGTGGCAGTTTGGGAACAATGCTCCCTTATATAGTTTAAAACTTCAAATCCGTCCACGCCCGGTACCATAATATCCAGTACTGCAATGTCGCAGGTATTTTCCGTTAGCCACAAAAGCGCCTCATCGCCGCGTGCAATTTCCGTTACATCATAGCCGGATATTTTCATATATTCTGTCAGGACCTCGCGGATTGTTGGCTCATCCTCAAGAAAAAGTACGCGGTAAGATTTTGATTCTATATTTTTCATTTTTATACCCATCTGTGCGTTGCGACGCGCACTNNAATCAATAGTTNNATCCGCATTTTTATTCAACCTTGCTCCTATCTGCGCGCTATGGCGCGTATTCAACTTTCCCTCATATATACCGATTGAAGCATTTCAAAACCTGCAGCTCTGATATCGGAATCCTTACGGAGATTTGTAACCATTTATGTTTTAGTATATCATGTTAATATGAATTTCGTATGAAAATTCAAGAAAATGCTTAGATTTTTTTACTAAAACAGACAGTAACAAGAACAGAAGCAAAGAATGCTTTTTTATGAATTGTATGGCTTCAAGTAAAAAATATTTGCATAATAAGGATTTATATAGTAATATCTGAGATAGAGATGAAATGAGAGGTTAGATTTATGTTCTGGACAATGACAAATCTTCAACTGAAAAAAGGTTATATTTTTCCTCTTTACGGGGATAGTGCGCCCTTTTTTGAAGATTTGTAGAGAAGCGGATATAACTAATCAACAGATATTCCATAGATTTTACTCACAAATTCAACAAATCTTTATTATTGGTACATTATCTCCTTGACGCTTTTAAATTAATGTTAAGGAGATGTTTTATGTCAAATATCAAGAAACAATTATCGACATCATATTTATTGTCTTTGATTATTAACTTATAGTTGACAGGGGCGTGGGTAACAATACTTGCAGCGGGAGGTTATAGGTTGGTGGAGCTTGGTTTTGTAGAAACTGTTTTGCATATAACAACCTTGAGTTTTTAGATTCCGTCAGGTGTTTTTGTTGATGTATTTGGAAGAAGAAATATTCTGATAG
>WFLX010028710.1_pt1 | contig 13059 bp, 6 predicted proteins | sample 4967041 | NCBI WGS metagenome assembly WFLX01 (sample SAMN12857096, study PRJNA449069) | gut metagenome | isolation source: stool from male and female vole | host: Microtus ochrogaster | place: USA:Florida | collected 2017
ACTTCATCTACGATCCTAAACTGCTTTCTGCACCTGAGACTATGACAGATGTCAAAAGTCTGGTGACAAGCGACTATCAGAACCAACTCGAGACTGACTGGATTGAGAAACTTAAAGCCCGCTACCCAGTGAAAGTAAATGAGAAAGTTCTTAAGAAAGTAAAATAATTTTCATTATCTTATGTATCTATCATAGCCATCTTATCTATTTTAGATACTATAAAAATTACCAAAAGCCTTGGCATTAAAGCCAAGGTTTTCTTTTATACTTTTCTTTCTGAACTTTTTTGTTGCATAGATGCGATTTTTTTTGTAATTTTGCTTTTTGATGAGAAAAAGTGTTTTTATAATTCTGTGCAGCATTGGAATCGCTGTCGGGTGCAGGCGTGAGAGCAATGCGTCTGCTACCGACGATGAAATCGTGGCCCAATACCGCGATTCTGTCCTTCTGATGCCTGATGTAGTGAAGCAACTACCCTCAGGCATATCGCCGGAAGATAGTACGATACTCATCAAAAAAATCATAGATCAATGGATTGAGGGATTCCTTTTTGAGGATCTTGCCGCAAACCAGATCGACGATATTGACAGAATAAATGCTCTCACTGACAAGTATAGAAGAAGCTTAATAGCAGACTCTTATCGCAGGAAAATGAGACAAAACGGTGTGCAACCTGTCNACATGGACAAAGCCAAGGAATACTATAAGACGCATCTCAAAGAACTTAAGCTGGAACGCCCTATAGTAAAAGGCTTATACATTCGTCTCCCGGCTTCTTCCAGCCACCTCGATGACATAAGGAACTGGATGAAAATCGCAGACCCCGAAGCGTATGATGNNCTNGAGAACACAGGNCGCCGTGAAGCTACAGGCTTCAGTTATTTTGCCGACCGATGGGTGGATTTCGATGCCATAGCAGGCGATATTCCACATAAACTGGGAGATGCCGATAAATTTGTGGCTGAAACGGTTGACTTTGAAACTGAACTTAACGGCACAATCTATATCCTTCACCTGACAGACTTCCGGAAAAGCGGAGACACTATGCCGGAAGAGTATGCAATCCCGGTGATTGAAGACAGGATGACGACTCAAAACTTAGCCGACTACGAAGCTGGCCTCATAAAGGCTCTTCGAAAATCTGCTGTAGACAACAATATTTTGAAAGAAGGTAAATACTTCATAGAAAACAAATGAAAAAGATAACAACTATAGGACTGACAGGCTTAGCAGCAATTTCAATCGCGATGCTGGCTGATGCTTCCCCAAAAGAGGGTCCGAAAAAGAACGTAATTGATGAAGTGGCTTGGATCGTAGGAGACAACGCCATCTACAAATCTGAAATAGAAGACGAATATGCTCAAATGCGCGGTCAGGGCATCAGTCCTGGAGGAGACCCTTACTGTGTGATTCCTGAAAATCTTGCTGTGGAGAAACTTTATCTACATCAAGGAAAGCTTGACACTATTGAGGCTCCTGTAAGCCAACTCTCAAGCCGTGTGGAAATGCAGATGAATTATTTCATCAACGGACTCGGAAGCAAAGAAAAAGTGGAGGAATATTTCCGGAAACCATGGAATGCGCTCCGCGATGAGATTCTAGAGAAGATGAAGACTAACTACATCATGGAGACTGTGCAAAGCAATCTTACAAAAAACGTAAAGGCAACTCCAAATGATGTGAAAAAATATTTCGCAAAACTTCCGGAAGATAGTATCCCNTACGTTCCGATGCAAGTTGAGGTGCAGATAATTCAACTCAATCCCATTATCCCAAAGCAAGAGATTGAAGATGTCAAGGCTCGTCTTCGGGATTACACCGAACGTGTAAACTCCGGGGAAACACCATTTTCCACACTGGCCATCATGTATAGCCAAGACCAGGCTTCCGCGATGAAAGGTGGAGAACTTGGATATGCCAACAGATCCACTTATGTGCCAGAATTTGCTAATGTAGCCTTCAATTTGAACGACCCGAAGAAAGTGAGCCGTATCGTAGAGACTGAATATGGCTACCATATCATTCAGTTTATCGACAGAAAGGGCGATCAAGTGAATGTACGCCATATTCTTCTCCGCCCCCATGTCAGCGATAAAGACCTGCGCGATGCCACAATGCGTCTCGACTCAATAAGAAAAGAAATTGCGGCAGGAACAGTCTCATTCGAAGAATGTGCCCGCGTCCTCAGCCAGGATAAGGATTCCCGAAACAACAAAGGAATAATGATCAACAGCAACGATATGAGCGAGCGTTTCGGCTCTACACGCTTCGAAATGCAGGATCTTCCCACTGAGATTGCTCAAAAAATTGAGAATATGCAACCCGGCGAGATGAGCCAACCTTTCATTATGAACGATCGTAAGAATCAAGAAGTGGCTGTCATCGTAAAACTTCATGAGAGAGTTCCTGGACATAAGGCAAATCTCCAAGAAGACTATAACATGCTTAAAAACATGTATGAGAACCATGCGCGCCAGAAAATCATCAAANATTGGGTAGAGCAGAAGATTAAAGACACATATGTGCATATTTCCGACGGGTGGAACAACTGCGAGTTCCGCTATGAAGGATGGGAGAAAGAAAAATAAATGACTCGGTATCAGAAAGGTATTCTCATTGTCATTGGACTTATATCGCTGATGTTTTTCGGCGATATAGCTTTCTGTGCATATGCTCAGCAAGCAAAAAGGAAAGCCGCACAAAAGAAGGAGGAGACATATACCCGACCGGCTCCTACAAAGCCCATCAAACCTATAATTCCAACTGAAAACCGATATCAGAGCGACAAGGTTTTCTTAGAGTCAGCAGACAGCCTTTACAAACTTCAGCCAACTTGGAACGACACAACCGAAAAGCAAATCGTTTCCGGAAATGTGAAGTTCCGACAAGGTTCTCTCTGGATGTTTTGTGACTCNGCTTATTATTACCCTGAAATTAATTCTCTTGATGCTTTCGGACACATCAGGATGGAACAAGGAGACACTCTTTTCGTATATGCCGACCAACTCTTCTACAATGGTGATGCAAAACTTGCAAAACTCACAAATGGTCCAAGCGAGCCAAAAGTGAAGCTTAAAGATCCTACAGGGGAANTGCTCACCGACACGCTCGACTATGACGTAGATCTGGAAATTGGATTCTATGGTTGCGGAGGATTACTCAGAGACGATGTCAACACACTGACTTCCATATTCGGACAATACAACAGCCGAACCAAAGACGCAGAATTTTTCTATGATGTAGAGCTTATCAACCATCAGGATAATTTCTCCCTGCTCAGCGACACTCTCTATTACAATACCGCCACCCATATGGCCCGAATTGATAGTCCAACTGACATATATGGACCGAACGACACCATCTTCACCACAAAAGGATGGTATAACACGCAGATTGGCAACCTTGAGATGCACGATCGCTCAACTATTATCCATAAGGATTCATTAGGACGCGCNACTGTGCTTGAAGGGGATTCTATCGTATATGACAATCATACACGAATCAGTCGNGCATATCAATACAGGGATATCACCAAACTTGGCCAGCCCACTGTCATTACTGACACCGCAAATAAAATAATTTTGATTAGCGGATTCGGAATGTATAATGACTCTACCAAGGAAGCATTTGCCACCGATTATCCATTATTGAAGGAATATTCCCGACCCGACACTCTTTTCTTGAGAGCTGACACTATATTCACATACATACTCCAAGACACTATTTGGGAACCAAAGTTCTATCCCTCAAAATTCATTCAAGCACCTTTTGATGCTGAAAATTATCAATATCTTGAATGGACATACGATGATGAGGAAATGCTTGCTCCTATCTCACAAGAAGAAATGAAAGGGCTGTTAAGGGCAATGCTTGCTATTATTAAGGAAAAGCACCAACCAGTTATTACCCAAAGCCCNGANATACTCGAGATTCCTGATTCTCTNAAAATTTCAAATTCTCTCGATTCTCTTGATTCTTCCGAAATCCCAGATTCTCCAGAGATGNCCGATTCCATCGAGTCTCTAGAGATTCCTGATTCTCTCGATATTCCTGATTCTTTCGATTCTTCCGAAATGCCCGACTCTCCGGATTCTGCAAAGATTCCCACATCTCCCGCTAAATCAGGAAACGAGGAGGAAGAGGAAATGATAATCAAAGAAATACGTGATTACCATGTGGCCAAAGCTTATCCAAGGGCCCGCTTTTTCAATCAAGACATACAAGGTGTGGCTGACACTCTTGAGGTGTATGAGAATGACTCTTTGCTCTTCATGAAGAGAAAACCTGTAGTGTGGAGTGGCGAACGCCAAGTGAATGGGGAAGAAATAATTGTACATTTCAACGACTCCACAGCCGACCATGCACTCTTACCAAAAACTGGATTTATGGCTGAATACGTTGACGAAGATTTCTACAATCAACTCTCAGGCAAAGTGATGGAAGCTTGGTTTGAAGATAGTTATCTTAAACGTCTCTACGTAGACGGCAATGTTCAGGTAATAATGCTCCCCATGGAAAATGACTCATCTTTCAATAAACTCGTAGACGCAGAAAGCAGCTACATGACAGTTGACATGAAAGACAAACATATGGAAAAGATAAAGATGTGGCCCGAAGTGACTGGCAACACCACTCCCCTTTTCCTCGTGAAAAGAGCTCAAAAATACCTTCCGGGATTCCTTTGGCTCGAAGCAATTCGTCCGAAACGAGTGATGATAGATGGAGTGCTTCGCTGGGATGATGAGCTTGGCGAAGTCCCTGAACTTCTTGATCAATATTTTGCACAATAACCCTTAACCTTTTTAACCATTAATTTTCGCATTCGATAATTAAATTAATAATATGGATATTATCAGACTTCTTCCCGACTCAGTTGCCAACCAGATAGCCGCTGGCGAAGTAATACAGCGTCCGGCTTCGGTGATCAAGGAACTTGTCGAGAATGCAGCCGATGCCGGTGCCACTGATATTAAAATATTCATCAAGGATGCTGGAAAGACCCTCATTCAGGTTATCGACAATGGCAAAGGGATGTCTGAGACAGATGCCCGTATGGCTTTTGAACGCCATGCGACTTCAAAAATTAAGAGTGCAGAAGACCTTTTTTCTCTGCGCACCATGGGGTTTCGTGGCGAGGCTCTCCCTTCCATATGTGCAATATCTCAGGTGGAACTTCGTACTCGCACTGAAGACTCCCAAATGGGAACCAAAATTATCATCAACGGTTCGCAAGTTGAGAGTCAGGAACCCTGCATGTGTGAAAAAGGCACAGTGATAAGTATTCGCAATCTCTTTTACAATCTTCCTGCTCGCAGAAAATTCTTAAAGTCTGATGCCGGGGAATTGGGGCATATCATGAGGGAATTTGAGAGAATGGCGCTCGTCAACAACAACATCCACATAAGCATTGACACTGGAGCACGCCAAATCGACCTGCGTCCCGGAACTATGCTGCAAAGAATCAACGACCTTTGGAAAAACAACCTTAATATGCAGTTGATTCCAATTGATGTGGATACCGACCTTGTGAAGATACATGGGTATGTTTCCCGTCCTGAATTTGCACGCAGACGCAATGCATTGTGGCATCTAATTGCCAATGGCCGACATATCAACCATCTTAAAATGCACAAGGTGATCACTGGATGTTTTGAGAATCTTATTGCCACCGACACCCAACCATGCTATTTCGTCAAGATCCAAGTAGATCCTTCAGAGATTGACATCAACATCCATCCAAGCAAGAATGAAGTGAAACTCGAAAGGGAGAAGGAGATTCTCAGCATTCTCGGTGCAAGTGTCAAGGCTGCATTAGGAAAATTTGCGGCAACGCCCCAAATTGATTTTGACACGGACTTAGTNCCTGTGCAACCAATTGGAGGAGGCGCTCCTGAAAATCCAAACATTGAAGTGCCATCCGATTATAATCCTTTTGCAATAGGGAGTGATGTGGATTTTTCGCCTAATCAAAACATACCTTCTGCTCCATATAATAGAAATGGCTCCTTCTATCCCAAATCTGAAGGACGAAGCAATGTGAGAAACTGGGACACTCTCTATGATAGATTCATGAATCGTCAAGAAGAAGATGTCCGAGAGAGAATGCCTGTNGAAGGAGTTTTACCCGCAATTGAAGACAATCCTCTCCCTCAAGGCAAAGAGTGTTTTCAATATGCCGACAAATACATCATCACAAGTTCACGCAGTGGGATCATGATCATAGACCAACATAGGGCACACTTAAAAATCCTTTTCGAAGAGTGCCTTCGAAACGTAAGAAGAATGGAGGTCACAAGCCAACGAGTCCTTTTCCCTGAGACAATAAGCCTTGAGCCGGAACAGCAAGATGCTCTTGCCAGAGTGCAAGCTGAACTTTCAGCAATCGGGTTCTCTTTGGAATATGAAGAAGAGAATAAATGGAGCATTGCAGCCGTTCCTACTATGATCAGCCAGACAGACGCACGAGAGACTGTGATGAGAATATTAGAATCAGTAAGAGAAGAATCGGATAACTACGGCACAAATTCCAATCCTGTCGACGACATAATGGAGCGTATGGCACTTGTTATGGCAAGAAGCGCTGCCATTGTCAGGGGAAGAAAACTTTCTCCTTCTGAAATGGAAAATCTTGTAGGGCAACTGCTTTCTCTTCCCGACCCATCATTGACACCTTCCGGAAAACTAATATTTACCGTCCTTGATGAAGACCGTCTGAAATCAATGCTTGGATAAAAAAGATTTTTTTTGATGTAAACAAATTTTATATTCTTCTATTTCTCAATAATATGGCCTCTCATTTTGAGCAACTTTTCGGAAATCATATAAAAACCATGTATGATTTTTGGAAATTTTTTACGAACTTTGCAATATAATTTCAAACATCAATACAGCTTAACCAAAATGTCTGACCACACAAAACAATACACCGGAGATGAGGCATACAACGGAGCCCTTGAATATTTCAACGGCGATGAACTTGCTGCCCGCGTTTGGGCAAGCAAATACGCCTTGAAAGACTCTTTCGGACATCTCTACGAACGAACCCCCGACGATATGCATCATCGCATAGCCTCAGAGATAGCTCGCATCGAAAAGAAATATCCTAATCCAATGAGCGAAGAGGAGGTCTACGACCTGATTAAGGACTTCCGTTACATTGTGCCACAAGGAAGCCCAATGGCTGGAATTGGCAACGACTTCCAGGTAGGCTCACTCTCAAATTGCTTCGTAATAGGGCTCGACGGTCATCCCGATTCATACGGCGGCATTATTCGCGAGGATGAAGAGCAAGTGCAGCTCATGAAACGCCGTGGTGGTGTCGGACACGACCTGAGTCATTTGCGTCCCAAGGGGACTCCGGTTAAGAACTCCGCCATAACTTCTACAGGATTGGTGCCTTTCATGGAGCGTTACAGCAACTCTACAAGAGAGGTTGCTCAAGATGGACGCAGAGGTGCNCTGATGCTTACTGTCAGCATCAAGCATCCTGATGCTGAGGCATTTATCGATGCAAAAATGGAACAAGGAAAGGTGACTGGTGCTAATGTTTCCGTAAGAATTGACGATACTTTCATGCTCTGTGCCGAATCAGGAACCCCTTATGTGCAGAAATTTCCNGTAAAATCTGATGATCCCATTGTGACNAACGAGATTGATGCCGCTGCGCTTTGGAAAAAGATAGTACACAATGCTTGGAAGAGTGCGGAGCCGGGTGTCCTCTTCTGGGATACAATCATTAAGGAAAGCGTGCCGGATTGCTACGAAGACCTTGGATTTGAGACAATTTCTACCAATCCTTGCGGAGAGATTCCTCTTTGTCCATACGATAGCTGCCGACTCACAGCCATCAACCTATATAGCTATGTGAAAAACCCCTTCACACCTCAAGCCAGCTTCGATTTTGAACTCTTCAAAATGCATGTAGGAAAGGCTCAACGCATCATGGACGACATTATCGACCTTGAAATGGAAAAGATCGAGCTAATCATCTCCAAAATCAAGGAAGATCCGGAGACTGACGAAGTCAAATCTACTGAACTTCATCTATGGGAGAAAATTCGCGACAAGACTCTTCTTGGTCGTCGTACAGGCTGCGGCACCACTGGAGAAGGAGATATGCTCGCNGCTCTTGGCCTTCGCTATGGTACTCCCGAAGCCACAGCTTTCTCTACTGAAGTGCACAAACAATTGGCTCTCGCCTACTATTCTGCATCTGTGACNGCNGCTGAAGAACGAGGTGCATTTGAAATATATGACGCAGAGCGAGAGAAAAACAATCCGTTTATACTTCGACTGAAAGAAGCAGATCCTGACCTCTACGAAAGAATGGTGAAACATGGAAGAAGGAACATCGCATGCCTCACTATTGCTCCTACNGGCACCACTTCTCTCATGACCCAGACCACTTCCGGACTCGAACCGGTATTCCTCCCCGTCTACAAGAGAAGACGCAAAATAGTGCCGGGAGATGAGAACGTGACTGTCGATTTTGTAGATGAAGTCGGTGAAGCTTACGAAGAATTCCTGGTGTATCATCCTAAATTCATTGAATGGATGAAAATCAATGGCATGGAGCCAAAAAAGAACATGAGCCAGGAAGAAGTCGATGAACTTGTGAAAAAATCTCCTTACTATAAGGCCACTTCCAACGATATCGATTGGATGGAAAAAGTGCGTATGCAAGGATCNGTTCAGAAATGGGTAGACCATTCCATTTCTGTCACTATCAACCTTCCTTCCGATGTCACTGAAGAACTTGTTGGCGACCTCTATATGCAAGCTTGGAAAGCAGGTTGCAAGGGCTGCACNGTATATCGTGATGGGTCTCGCAATAATGTNCTCGAAGCCGTTAAGAAGAAAGATGACCAGAAACCTCTTCTTATTCATACACCCGACCATGTGGCGAAACGTCCCAAGGAACTTGAAGCCGACGTAGTGCGTTTCCAAAACAATAAGGANAAATGGATTGCATTTGTAGGCCTCGTAGATGGAAAACCATATGAGATTTTCACAGGTCTTGCCGATGATGAAGACGGCATATTCTGCCCCAAAAGCATCAATCATGGAAAGATAATTAAAGAGACTCTCCCAGACGGACGGAAACGATATGACTTCCAGTTTATCAACAAACGAGGCTACAAGACCACAATCGAAGGACTTAGCGAAAAATTTAAGCCTGAATTCTGGAATTATGCAAAATTAATTTCCGGCGTTCTTCGCTACGGTATGCCTATCGACCAGGTCATCAAACTCGTTCAGGGACTGGAACTTGACTCCAACAGCATCAATACTTGGAAGAACGGTGTGGAACGAGCCTTAAAGAAATATATTCCAAATGGCACGATTGGAAGCGGAAAATGTCCGAACTGTGGAGCCGAAACTCTTGTTTATCAAGAAGGGTGCCTTATTTGCACCACCTGCGGCAATTCACGCTGCGGATAAGTTAACCGAAAAGCAGACAACCTGAAAAACTTGAACCTATGAAAATTAAGATTCATATCGATTATCACACCCAATGGGGAGAAGCCCTTTATATCAGTGGCAATATTCCACAGTTGGGAAGTGACGACCCACAAAAGGCTCCGATGCTTGAAATGACAGCACCAGACCTTTGGACAATAACCCTCGATGTTCCGGCTTCGGTAGAATCATTCAACTATCGCTTCATTGTAAAGGCTGAAAACCATTGGCGTGAAGAATGGGGCGGTCCTCACAAGTTTGTGGCTGCCAAAGGGATCTCAATCTTCGATATCCATTCTTTTTGGCAGGATGTGCCAAACGATAAGCCATACTACTCTTCGGCTTTTGTCGACGGCATGCTCAACCGAACTTTCCGTGACCAGCCCATCACACCGAAGGCAGGCTCTACCTTATTTAAGGTTGTGGCCCCTATGGTCAGGCCTGATGAAGTGCTCGCTGTTTGCGGCGAGCCACGCTGTCTTGGCGCTTGGAATCCTGAAAAGGCTCTGACCTTCAACGATGCCAACTATCCTCTTTGGGAAGTGGCTATCGATATGGCAGATGTCAAATTGCCCTTCGAATATAAATTCGTCATCCTCGATAAGAGTACAAGAAAGGTTAAGGATTGGGAAGCTCGCGACAATCGTCGGTTTGACTTCTATCCTAAAGAGAAAAACCTGCTGCTGGTCTATGATGGAATGCGGTTTGAAAATCCGCGCAAATCATGGAAAGGTGCAGGCACTGCTATTCCGGTTTTCTCCATCCGCTCTAATGAAGATGCAGGCGTAGGTGATTTCTACGATATAAAGAAGATGGTGGATTGGTGTGTCAAAACGGGACAGAAAATCTTACAGGTGCTCCCGATCAACGACACCACAAAGACCGGAACATGGACCGATTCTTACCCTTATAGCGCAAACTCCACCTTCGCCCTTCATCCTATGTATCTTCGACTAAAAGCCGTAGGTGCCATCAAGGATAAGGAAAGGCGTGACCATTACACTGCAGAGATTGCGAAGCTCAACCAACTTCCTCAGATTGATTATGAAGCTGTCAATAATCTGAAGAACAGCTATCTCCATGAGATATATGCTGAGCAGGGAGAGGCTACTCGAAAAACTCAAGAATACAAAGATTTCGTAGCCAAAAATGAATATTGGCTGCGCTCATATGCAGCCTGGTCGGTGCTTCGCGACTTCTTCCACACTGCCGACAATTCTCAATGGGGTGAATACGCTGTCTACGACGAAGAGAAAGTAGGGAAATTCATTGATCAGCACAAAAATGAAATCCTTTACTATTATTATGTCCAATTCCATCTCGACCGTCAACTCCGCGAGGTGCGCGACTATGCCCATCAGCATGGAATCGTGCTTAAAGGGGATATCCCCATCGGCATCGGCAGGCAGAGTGTAGATGCCTGGAAAGATCCTCGACTGTTTAATATGGATTGCCAGGCAGGTGCTCCTCCTGATGATTTCTCAATTCTGGGACAAAACTGGGGCTTCCCCACCTACAATTGGGACGAGATGGCTAAAGATGGCTTCAAATGGTGGAAACAGCGTTTCCAAAAGATGGCTGAATATTTTGATGCCTATCGTATCGACCACATACTTGGATTCTTCCGCATCTGGCAAATCCCCATCACTGCTGTGCATGGCTTGCTTGGATATTTCAATCCAGCCCTTCCTTTCTCTCCGGAGGAACTGAAGCGCAACTACGACTTCTGGATTAATCCTGAGATTCAAGCTAAGCCATATATAATGGAATGGATGCTTGGCGATTTCTTCGGTGAATACACTGAGGAAGTAAAGCATGAATATCTGGAAGAAATCAATGCAGGCCATTACAAACTGAAAGAATTTGTAGATAATCAGCGCAAAGTTGAGAATCATTTCTCTCGTCTTGCTCCTGATGACAAAAACAAACGCATAAAAGATGCCCTTATGGGGCTGATCGATGATGTTCTCTTCATTGAAGACCCTTATCAGAAAGGNTATTACCACCCTCGCATTTCNGCACAATTCACCTACCAGTTCCGTGCTTTGACAGACTATGAACGNTGGTGCTTCAATCGNCTTTACAATGATTTCTTCTATCATCGAATGAATGATTTCTGGTATGGCAAGGCAATGTGGAAACTCCCGCCTCTTCTCGACTCCACCGGTATGCTTACTTGTGCGGAAGACCTTGGAATGATTCCCGACTGCGTGCCGGAAGTAATGCATCGTCTNCAGATCCTATCTCTTGAGATACAGCGCATGCCGAAAGATCCGAAAGTAGAGTTTGGCGAACCTTGGAATTATCCATATTATAGTGTCTGCACTACTTCAACACATGATATGGATGGCATTCGTGCTTGGTGGGAACAAGATCCATCAGCCACTCAAAGATTTTTCAATTATGTGCTTAAAGAGCCGGGGCAAGCTCCTTTTTATGCTGAGCCATGGATTTGCAGCAAGATCATAGATCTGCATCTGAAATCACCGTCGATGCTCTGCATCCTTCCGCTTCAAGACTGGCTAAGCACTGATGCTTCAATTCGCCGAGATAATCCGCATGATGAGCTGATCAATATCCCGGCAAACTCCCAGCACTACTGGCGCTACCGTATGCATCTCCCGATAGAGACCCTCCTCGCTGCCGACAGTTTCAATGCCGGACTCGCCGCGTGGATAGAAGAATCCAACAGATAATCACAAGCCAATAAGACACTGATAATAAGAAAGCCCCTGAGCATAAAACTCAAGGGCTTCTTTATTCCCCCCNTAGGGGGTTAGGGGGCTGTAAGGGCTTCTTTATTCCCCCTTTAGGGGGTTAGGGGGCTGTAAGGGCTTCTTTATTCCCCCTTNAGGGGGTTAGGGGGCCTATTTAGGGAGTCAGGGGCCCATTTAATCCAATTTATGGATCACAAGTCCCGACCGAAGTTTCGGCTCAAACCATGTGGTCTTTGGAGGCATAATGTTGCCACTGTCGGCAATAGCAATCAGTTGATCCATAGTCACCGGATATAGAGCAAGAGCCATCTTCATCTCGCCACTGTCTACACGATGCTTCAATTCCTCAAGTCCGCGGATGCCTCCTACAAAGTCAATCCTCTTGTCGCTGCGCAGGTCGTTGATGCCAAGGATGTCGCGGAGAATCAGATTTGAAGATACCGTCACGTCAAGCACTCCAATAGGATCATTGTCGTCATAAGTTCCTTCTTTGGCTGTAAGCGAATACCATTTTCCTCCAAGATAAAGAGCGAAATTATGAAGTCCGTTAGGATGATAGGTCTCTGTTCCCTTATCCTCCACAATAAAATTCTCTGACACCTTGGCCAGGAACTCATCATCAGAAAGACCATTGAGATCCTTCACTACCCGGTTGTAGTCGATAATGCGAAGATGCGATGCAGGGAAAGCCACAGCCATAAAATAGTTGTACTCCTCATCTCCCTTATGATCTGGATTATTCTTTGCTTTCTCATTTCCAACCAGAGCCGCAGCTGCGCTGCGATGATGTCCGTCGGCTATGTATAGGTTAGGTATTTTCTCAAATTCTTCTGTGATCGTGGCGATTGTTGCATCGTCATCTATCACCCAGAAAGTATGTCCG
>WFLX010251748.1_pt1 | contig 13050 bp, 10 predicted proteins | sample 4967041 | NCBI WGS metagenome assembly WFLX01 (sample SAMN12857096, study PRJNA449069) | gut metagenome | isolation source: stool from male and female vole | host: Microtus ochrogaster | place: USA:Florida | collected 2017
CTCGCGGCACTGTCCTTGGAAAGAAAGATGTTCGAGTGAGCACTGTAGAGCATGCCATGGCAGCACTCTATGCTTATGGAGTCGACAACTGCCTTATCGAAGTGGATGGTCCTGAGCTTCCTATCCTTGACGGAAGTGCCACTATCTATACAGAAATGATAGAGGAGGTAGGCCTTGAGGAACTCAACGCCGACAAAGACTATTATATTATTAAGGAGAAGATGCAGTATAAGGATGAAAATGGTGCAACTGTGACCATATACCCTGACGAAGGCTTCAGCGTAGAGGTCATGGTGGAATATAATTCACCAATTCTTCCCAACCAGTTTGCCGTCTTGGACGACCTTGCCGATTTCCGTCAGGAAGTAGGCAGCGCACGCACATTTGTGTTTGTCCGTGAGATTGAGCAGCTTCTTCAGCACGGCCTTATCAAGGGGGGCGACCTTCAGAACAGCATCGTCATCTACGATCAGCCCGTAAGCCAAGAAAAAATAAATGAAATATGTGATGCCGTGAAGGTAGATCATATGACAGTTGATAAGCTTGGCTATATCAATCCCAAACCACTTCAGTGGGACAATGAGCCGGCCCGCCACAAACTTATGGATGTCATCGGCGACATCGCTCTTATAGGGCGCCCGCTCAAGGGAAGAGTAGTGGCTATACGACCGGGACATACTGTCAACAATAAGTTCGCACGCATGCTCCGTAAGGAAGTGAAGCATACAGAAATACAGAGCCCCGTCTATAATCCCAATCTCGCGCCGTTGATCGACATCAACGGCATCAAGAAGCTTCTTCCTCATCGCTATCCTTTCTTGCTCATCGACAAGGTGATTGAGTTGGATCGCAAACATTGCGTAGCTATAAAGAATGTGACCGTCAACGAACCATTCTTCCTTGGCCATTTCCCGCAAGAGCCTGTCATGCCGGGTGTGCTTCAGGTTGAGGCTATGGCTCAGGCGGCAGGAGTGCTGGTGCTCAATTTCCTTGAGGAGCCAGAAAAGTATTCGACTTATTTCTTGAAAATTGACAACGTTAAATTCCGTCAGAAAGTAGTACCAGGGAATACCTTGATTCTAAGTGTATCCCTGATGACCGAAATCCGTCGAGGCTGCGCAGTGGTGAAAGGCTACGCGTTTGTAGGAGAAAAGATAGTGTGCGAGGCTGAATTTATGGCTCAAATCATCAAAAACAAGTAAGGTAATGGCTCAGATGAATTGCATACATCCGAATGCTCAAATCGGGAATAATGTAAAAATCGGTAATTTCACGACCATCCATGAGGATGTAGTGATTGGCGATAACTGTGAGATCGACTGCAATGTCAATATTTATCCTGGTGCAAGAATCGGCGATGGAGTCAAGATTTTCCCAGGTGCAACAGTTGCTGCAGTTCCACAAGACCTTAAGTTCCGTGGTGAGGAGACTTTCGCTTATATTGGCGATGGGACAGTGCTCAGAGAGTGTGTGACCGTCCATAGAGGCACGGCATCTAAAGGTAAGACAGTAGTAGGCAAGAACTGTCTTATCATGGCCTACTCCCATGTGGCTCACGATTGTGTTTTAGGTAACCAGATAGTCGTCTCCAACGCAGTTCAGATGGCAGGCGAAGTCATCATCGATGACTGTGCTGTGATTGGTGGTGGAAGCCTAATCCATCAGTTCTGCCACATCGGCCGCAATGTGATGCTTCAAGGTGGTGCACTTGTCAACAAGGATATTCCTCCATTTATCAAGGCTGCCCGCGAACCAATCTCATATGTTGGCCTCAACTCCATTGGACTCCAACGTCGTGGTTTTAAACCAGAGGAGATTCAGCAGATTCAGGAGATATACCGTATCCTTTATCTTAGCGACCTCAATGTCACCAATGCACTGAAGATGATACGCGAAGTATGTGCTCCTTCAAAATTCCGCGATGAGATAGTCTATTTCGTGGAAAACTCCAATAGAGGAATCGTAAGGTCGGCAATTTGATAGCTTTAAAGAAAAAGTCAAAATAAAAAATTCGGGAGCGGCGACTGACGCGTCGCTCCCTTTTGCATATGTGCTGAATATGGTCGATACATCCAATATTTATTGCCGTCAGATAGTGGAGGTGATGCGCTCACATGGAGTGCAAACAGTGTATTGCAGTCCAGGGTCACGCAATGCGCCCCTGCTTTTGGCTGTAGATGCCTGTGAGGATATAGCCAAGCGAATCGTAATAGATGAGCGGAGTGCTTCCTTTCAGGCCTATGGATGCTCATTGGTAGAACAAAGGCCAGTAGCCATCATTTGTACCTCCGGCAGTGCTGTACTAGATTACGCACCGGCAGTTGCAGAGGCTTATTACTCTGGTGTCCCTTTGATTGTCATATCTGCCGACCGTCCTCGAGAGTGGATCGATCAAGATGACTCCCAGACTATAAGGCAATTTGGTGTGCTCAATAATATTGTCAAGGGAAGTTACGACTTGAGGGCTATACCCGAAGGGAGCGGAAGAGAGTATACTACTCAGATGCAATGGAATATCAACCGAACGGTCAATGAAGCCATGCTTAAAGCAAAAGAAGGAAAACCAGGACCTGTGCATATTAATGTGCAACTGTGTGAACCTTTGGATGAGTTGGCGGATGGCACGCCTCTCACAGAGAGGATTGTCAGCCTATTGATTCCTTCAGAATCTTTATCCAATGAGACTATAAGGGCATTGGCCGAAGATATTGCGAGTTCAAAAGTAATGCTTGTGGCTGGTTTCGCAGTGCCGGATCATCGTCTCGACAAAGCAGTTCGTGCATTTGCTTCCTTACCAAATGTAGTGGTTATGGCCGAGACTTTGGCTAATCTTCACGATCCACAGCCACTTTCAGCAATGATTGACTCTGTGCTTTGTGATCTATCATACGAGCAGAAAGAAGCAATGCGTCCTGATATAGTAATCTCGATGGGAGGTGCGCTCGTGTCAAGAATGCTGAAGCAATACCTTCGTGATTATCCCCCGCGTTATCACTGGAGCATTGGACATTCTAATTATTTCTGTGATTGCTTCAAGTCTCTGACTCATAAAATAGATGTAGATCCTGCTNCGTTTTTCCGNCAACTTTGCGGAGCTTNGCGAAAGATTAAGANCAGGGTGACNTCTGAGNATGGGGCAAAATNGCTNGAGNTGAGGAGATTTTCCNAGCAACTCANCCGTTCTTATATAGATAAGTCTCCATGGACTGACTTGAAGGCTCTGGATTATCTTTTCTCTTGCGGAAAGTTTGACAATCTCTTCGTATCAAATGGCACAGCCGTCAGATACTCTCAACTGATACCTCATACATGCCATGCAGAGTATTGCAACCGTGGTGTGTCAGGCATAGATGGGAGTAGTGCCACGGCGATAGGTGGTGCTTGGGCCTATAAAGGAAAGACTTCTCTGATTTCCGGAGACATTTCCTGGCTTTACGATTCCGGTGCATCCACTCTTGGAGACGTTCCATTCGATATGAGAATGATTGTTGTGGATAATTCTGGTGGNGGAATTTTCAGATTCATAAAAGCCACGTCGAAGATTCCTTCTGAAAAGCTCGAAAGATACTTTTGCGTCAGCAATCTTCCTCCTATGGAACAAATTGCAGAAGGATATGGAATAGAAGTGAGAGAAGCTGAGGATATGATGAGCCTTAAAGCAGGAATAGAATGGCTGGAGGAAGAGTCTGATTTCCCTCGGCTATTGATAATTAAGACTCCCCCGATGAAGAGTGCTGAGGTACTTACCGGCTATTTTAATAAGAATAATTAATCCAACTTTTGCAAGCGAAGGTTGAGGTTTAAACACAAAAAAAATTTACATTACCAATATGTTTGACTGGAAGACAATAAAAGAATACGAGGATATCCTTTTCGAAGAATTCGAAGGAATAGCTAAAATCACAATCAATAGGCCAAAGGTCTACAATGCNTTTCGCCCGAAGACCAATTTTGAGATGCTCGATGCAATGCGCATCTGCCGTGAAAGAAACGACATCCGCGTCGTGGTCCTTACCGGAGCAGGCGACAAAGCTTTCTGCTCTGGTGGTGACCAGAATGTGAANGGGGTGGGAGGATACGTTGATGACGATGGCACTCCCCGCCTCAATGTGCTTGAAATGCATCATGCTATCAGAAGTATTCCGAAACCCGTAATCGCTATGGTCAATGGATATTCTATAGGAGGAGGCAACGTATTGCAAGTGCTGTGCGATCTCTCCATTGCTTCAGAAAATGCCAAGTTCGGACAGACTGGTCCCAAGGTTGGCAGTTTTGATGCCGGCTTTGGAAGTTCATATCTTGCTCGTTGCGTAGGGCAGAAGAAGGCTCGTGAGATATGGTTTCTGTGTAAGCAATACACAGCTCAGGAGGCTCTGGAGATGGGCATGGTCAATTGCGTAGTTCCTTTCGATAAACTTGAAGAGACTACTGTAGATTGGTGCCGGACCATCATGAAGCGTTCTCCTTTCGCTATCAGGATGATAAAAAGGGCTCTTAATGCAGAACTCGATGGTCAGCGCGGCATGATGGAGTTCGCAGGTGATGCCACTCTTATGTACTATCTGATGGATGAGGCACAGGAAGGGAAAAATGCATTTCTCGAGAAGCGGGATCCAGATTTCGATCAATATCCAATGTTCCCATGAGACTCGCTTACGCTCCATATATCCTTAAATTTAAACAGCCCGCGGGCACGAGTCGCGGTGTGCTGATGGAGAAACCTACTTTCTTCATCAAGGTATTTGATGAGAATAATCCTTCCAGGTTTGGAATAGGTGAATGCTCTGTGTTTCCAGGACTTTCCCCTGAGGCTGATGGTACTTATGGATATAAGTTGGTGGAACTTCTTGCCAATATGGCCCTTGGAAATGCAACTGACTTATCTCAGCACAGTAGCATCCATTTTGGGCTTGAGCAGGCTTTGCGTGATTTTGCAGGAGGTTGCCGTCACATTTATTTCCCTTCTGAATTCACTCAGGGCCAATCTTCTATAGAGATAAATGGCCTCGTGTGGATGGGAAATTTTGATGAGATGATAGAGCGAATAGATGAGAAGGTGAAGAAAGGTTTCAACTGCATCAAATTGAAAATCGGAGCCATCGACTGGACGAAGGAAATAGAGATGATAGAATACATCAGAAAGAAGTATTTGGAGTCTGACCTTCAGATTCGGGTAGATGCCAATGGTGCATTTACTATGGATAATGCTTTGCCTCGCCTCAAGCGTCTTGCGGATCTTGGAGTGCACAGCATAGAGCAACCTATACCTGCCGGATTTCCGGAACTGATGGCATTTCTATGTCAGGTTTCGCCGCTGAAGATTGCACTCGATGAGTCGTTGATAGGAGTGTATACCAGAGAAGCAAAGGAAGCTTTGCTTCAAGAGGTCGTGCCGGCATATATAATACTAAAACCTTCTCTTTGTGGGGGATTCTCCGGAGCTGAAGAATGGATTACGCTTGCGGAGGAAAGAGGTATCGGATGGTGGGTGACTTCCGCTTTGGAATCAAACGTGGGCCTAAACGCGCTCGCCCAATGGGCTGCTACTCTTAAGACCACCATACCTCAGGGGCTTGGGACTGGAGCACTTTTTACTAATAATTTTGAGTCTCCTCTTCGTCTTGAATCCGATAGGTTGTCTTACGACCCAATGGCCAGCATAAAAAATGAGGAGTATTCTTATCTTGATTGGAGATATTGATATGGATCAGCAGCAATTTGAAAAGGTTTGGAAGGATGGCGATGATTACGTAGAATGTCATACTTCAGGCTCAACAGGCGAACCAAAGCTTATTCGTCTTTCAAAAGACTTTATGCGCGCGAGTGCTCGTCGCACGAATAAGTTTTTTGGAATAGAAGGGGATTCGAGGCTGCACACATGTTTAGATTTCAAGTACATAGCCTCAATGATGATGACTGTAAGAGCGGACGAGGCTGGATGTAAGTTGACTTCTGAGGAGCCTTCCTCACATCCTCTTGGTGGTATCTCATTTGAGGAGAAGATCGATCTTCTCTCAATGGTGCCAGCTCAGATGGAATGGGTTCTTGACTCCGCGCAAGTGTGGACAGGAATTCGAAACATTCTTCTTGGTGGTTCGGCTATTCCCTCGCTTATTAGAAGAAGGATAGTTTCGTCGCCATATGTGGTATGGGAATCATATGGCATGACTGAGACTGCTTCTCATATAGCTATTAGAAAAGTCGACATCGAAATGTCTTCTTTCAAGACTCTCGAGGGCATATCAGTGAGTCTTACTCCTGATGGTTGTCTTGCCATAGAGATGCCAGATGGGGATAAAATTGTGACGAATGACGTAGCGGAGCTTCTGGGGGATAATCAATTCCGTATTTTGGGACGTGCTGATCATGCCGTAATCAGCGGAGGAATAAAAATTCATCCTGAAGAACTTGAGAGTCGTCTCGGTCCCTTTATTGCCTTTGAATACTGCATATCCTCAGTTCCAGACAATAAATGGGGAGAGAAACTTGTATTGGTGATTGAAAATACCGACGATGATATGGACGTCGATTTTCTAAAGGATGCAGTAGGGGTTCGGCTGCGCCAATACAGGAAGATCTTAGAGCTTGGTGTCAAATCGCCAAAGGATGTCATCGTAGTCTCTTCTCTTCCCCGGACTCCGAAAGGAAAGGTAGATAGACTGGCGCTCAGAAAAACATTACACACTAAACGATAATGAAAAAGTCCGAAACTGCCTGATGGTGATTTCGGACTTTATCATTATAATACCATATTCAAAGAGAAGATCAAGTCGGGTGATTACATAACGTTTTACCCGTTTTTAGAAATCTTCTGAAGTTGCTCTTCGTTGATAATCTTGATTTTTCTTCCATCTACGAGGATAAGTTTCTCGGAAACGAAAGTAGCAAGAGTGCGGATGGCATTTGCGGTGGTCATATTGCTGAGGCTTGCTAAATCCTCACGGCTCATATAAATGCGAAGAGTAGCACCATCGTCTTCAAGACCATAGTTGTCGCGAAGAAGAAGCAGTGCATCAGCCAGGCGTCCGCGAATATGTTTTTGGGTAAGATTGACAATTTTAGTATCGGAGCCTCCAAGATTGCGGGAGAGCTCGTGAATGAAAAACATAGCAAGATTGATATTTCCTCTAATCAATCGCTCTACAATATTCATCGGGACGCGACCCAATACAGACTCTTCAACAGCTGCAACTGAAGAAAGATAAGGTTCTTTAGCAAAATATGCCCGGTAGCCAAAATACTGAACTGGAGAGTAAAGTCTCAGAATTTGAACTCTATCGCCAATACCGGCCTTATACATTTTAACTTTCCCCTTCAAAAGGCACCATAGATATTCGGGCTCCTCATTCTCGGAGTATATCACCTGGTTCTTCTTGAAAGTGGATATAGTGAAATTGTCGGTGACAATGCGCTTTTCTTCTGGAAGGAGCGCATTCCACATCTCCGACATGTCATTGCTAATGATATGTTCAAGTGTACTCTTCTTTAACATTATATTTAGTCCGTTTGACTTTACCTGTATTCAAGTCTTTTATTGAATATTACAAGTCATAGCCTGCGTTCTGATTTTTACCTGTTTGAGTCTACAAAATTACAAAAAAAAAATGAATTGATAAAATATTTTATAAAAATATTAAAAAAATACTTGGATTACCTATATTATAATCATCTCTCACTGATTTCTCTTTCTTTTTTTATTAATATTTGCATTTGCCTGCTTGATATGTGGTTGAAATTTATTAAATTTGCGATATGAAAGAATCAGAAACATCACATACTGTGTCTCCGTCAGTGGAATCTTCCGTTAGTGAGTCGTTGCCTGCATTTGACTTTACTCTAAGCCGACGGTGGCTATCCGGGATTCCATATGAAGTGGCATTCTGGAGAAGTTATTATAGAAATAAATCTTCAAGAAAGGCCCTTTTAAGCTGGTCGATGTATGGAAAGGAATGCAAGCTCGATAATTTCGATGTCGCTTCATTCCTCCAGGGATTGAATAAGAATAATCCAGTGATAGCCGATGTGGGTTGCGCATTAAGCTATATGTTTAGCGATATTATCGGCGGGAAAAAGNANGATGNGACGTATCTTNACCCGTTGGCAATGCATTATAACAAGATACTTGAAGACTATTCTCTGCACTTGCCGCGCATTACTTTCGGGATGGGAGAGACCCTAACTCTACATTTCCCGAAAGATTCTGTCTCTCTGCTCCATATCAGGAATGCTCTCGACCACAGTGTCCGCCCAATGATGGTGATATGGCAGGCTTTGATGTGCCTTCATGTCGGTGGTGTCCTGTATCTCAACCACAAGCCGAATGAAGCAGAACATGAAGCATATCTTGGTTTCCACCAGTACAATGTCGACTGTCAAGATGGTAGACTCGTGATTTGGAACAAAGAAGAGAGAATAGATGTAGAAGATGCCTTAAAGGGATATGCCACTGTGAATCCTTCTGTGACGGATGAGGGGAGAATTGTGGCTGTAATTACAAAGAAAAATGAGATTCCATCAGATCACAGAGCTATGAGGGAAAGCGGTCTGTATGCTTCCGGAATGTTGGAAACACTTTTGTCTTATTTCCACACTACTACTAATGCTTTGGGTTACCAGGTAAGACGAGCAACTTTTACCATAACTCACGGATTGATGAGGATGATTCCCGGCAGTATGGTCAGAAAACTCAAGCACTTAATCAGTGGAAAGAAAGCCACCATGTAACGCACTAAAAACATAATATTATGATTGAAGATATCTATAAGGCACAACCCAATCGCTATGAGGTCGGGATGCAATATAAAAGAAGCGGAAGAAGCGGTATACAGTTGTCGGAAATCTCACTTGGGTTCTGGCATAACTTTGGAGAGACTGCTCCTCTTGAGAGAAGTAAAGAAATAATGAGGTATGCTTTCGATAACGGCGTCACCTCATTCGATTTGGCCAATAACTACGGACCTGGTTATGGTACAGCGGAGGAGACGTTTGGTTATGTATTCTCAAAATCATTCCGTCCATATCGTGATGAGATGTTCGTGGCTTCGAAAGCAGGCTATGACATGTGGCCTGGTCCTTATGGCAACTGGGGCTCACGAAAATATCTTATGGCCTCAATTGACCAGAGTCTTAAGCGCACACAGCTTGACTATTTCGATGTCTTTTACAGTCATCGCTATGACCCCGAGACTCCGCTTGAAGAGACCCTGCAAGCACTGGTAGACATTGTCAGAATGGGTAAGGCTCTGTATGTAGGTATCTCCCGCTGGCCGGTAGAAGCTTCAAGATTTGCATTCGAATATCTAAAAGAGCGCGACACCCCTTGCCTCCTTTTTCAAGACAGGCTTAATATGGTAGACCGTCGTGTAATCACAGATGATATCCTTGATTGTGCACGCAAAAACGGGAGTGGTTTCATAGCATTTTCACCTCTTGCGCAGGGCGTCTTGACAGATCGTTATCTAAAAGGCATACCTTCCGATTCCCGTGCTATGCAGCAACGCTTCCTAAAGTCTGCGCAGATAAGTGATGACCTAAGATGTAATGTTGCGGCACTAAACGAAATTGCACTCAGAAGAGGACAGACATTGGCCCAGATGGCACTCTCATGGGTGCTTGCGCATGAGGGAGTGACTTCGGTGATAGTGGGTTGCAGTTCTACTGCACAGCTCACAGATTCTTTAAAAGCAGTTGGCGCTAAGTACTTCACTGAGGAAGAACTCAACGCCATAGATGAAATATCCGCAAAAATTAAACTTTGACTTCTTTATTGAAGATGTGAAGGATGGTAGCCGAGCAGGAATGCGTCAGCTGCCATTCTTTTCTTTCCTGCCGGTTGAAGAGATATTATCTCAAGCCATCTGTCGGAGCATGCAGCGAAGAGTCGCTTTCCATCTTTCTTGATTTTTCCCACTTCTGTTCCCACGCAGGTCTCGTTCGAAAGCTTAGATTCAAAGATTTTACACTCAAGTGGCCGACCGGATTCTTCTACGACAGTAGTCCAAGCCGCAGGGTAGGGGCTTAGTCCTCTGATATGATTATGAATTTTCTCGCTTGTGTGGTTCCAGTCAATCCTGCAGTCTTCCTTGAAGATCTTTGGTGCTGGAGTGAACTCTCCTTCAGGTTGGGGAGTAGTGGTCAGAGTGCCATCGATTATCGAGTTTACTGTGTCAACAACCATTTCTGCTCCCAGATGCATTAGTTTGTCGTGTACGTCTCCTACGTTGTCATCAGGCAAAATTTCGATTTTGCGCTGCATAATCATATCGCCAGTGTCTATCTCGTGCTTCAGAAAAAATGTGGTCACACCTGTTTCGGTGTCTCCATTCATAACTGCTCTGTTGATAGGAGCAGCCCCACGGTATTTCGGAAGCAACGATGCATGCAGATTGAAGGTTCCGAGCTTGGGCATTTGCCATACCTCTCGCGGAAGCATCCGGAAGGCTATCACTATGAATAGGTCGGCCTCAAGAGCCCTTAGTGAATTGAGGAAATCTTCTGATTTCAGTTTCTCTGGTTGAAGAAGATATAATCCATGCTCTACGGCGTAACGTTTCACGTCGCTTTGGTAGAGCTTGTGGCCGCGTCCGGCTATTTTGTCGGGCATAGTGACGACGCCTACTACATTGAAATCATTTTTTATAAGCGCATCAAGGCTTTCCACTGCGAATTCGGGAGTGCCGAAAAATACTATCTTCAGGTCTTTCTTTTCCATGTTGATGTTTTAATTTGATTGGCTGTAAGTAAAGCCGGTTGGGAAACCGGCTCTCCCTATATTGGTGTCAGTCGTCGGAATAATGCTTAAGGACGCGACGATATGAATTGAATATTTTTGATTTGGATACAAAACCAACATACTTTCCATTATCAACCACCGGAAGATTCCAAGCTCCCGTCTTGTCAAAAGTATTCATGACTTTGTCCATGCTGTCTGTAATCTCGATTCTTGCGGGAGGCATTGCCATGAATCGACTGACATGCATTTTCCTATAAAGGTCTGGGCGGAACATTATATTTCTGATATCATCCAAAAGAACTATACCCTTAAGCATTCCCTGGGAATCTGTGACGGGATAAAGGTTNCGATTGCATTGAGATATTACTTCCACCATTTGTTTCAGACTCATTTCAGGATGAACTTCAATAAAATCTCTTTCTATAACATTGTCGATTTTAAGGAGGGTCAGTACAGTCCGGTCCTTTTCATGCGTGATTAGGTCGCCTTTCTCTGCCAAACGCATTGTATAGATGCTGTAAGGCTCAAATGCAAGGATGGTCATATATGATAGAGTCGAAACAATGAGCAACGGNAAGAANNGANTGNAACCGCCNGTCANCTCGGCTGTAAGGAAGATTGCCATNAGAGGAGCATGCATCACTCCACTCATCACTCCTGCCATACCCATGAGNGAAAAGTTTTTCTGACTCAGTTCAATTCCGAAATCCATTAGATTGAATACGTAGGCAAAGANAAATCCGGTCATTGCTCCAACAAAGAGTGATGGCGCGAAAGTACCACCAACTCCTCCGGCCGCGTTTGTAGCAGTCGTGGCAAAAACTTTTGTCAGGATTAAGCAAGCTACAAATAGAGTAATCGACCAAGGATTAATTCGGTCTCCATAGAATATGGTGCCGTCAAGAATGCCCTGGGTATTACCTTCTAAAAGAGTATTGATTGCATCGTAACCTTCGCCATATAGTGGAGGGAACACAAATATCAAGCCAGCAAGAGAGATGCCACCCACACAAATCTTCACCCAACGGCTCTTGAAAGTACCAAACCACTTTTCCAGCATGAACATAGCGCGAGTGAAATATAGGCTGACAAACCCACAAAGTATCCCCAGCAAGATGGTCCAGGGAATGCGGTTTGTATGGAATGGTTCACTCTGTGAGAAGAAGAACTCCGCTCCGTAGCCCTCAAGCACGTAAGCCACCGTGGCACCGGAGATTGATGCAATTAGTAGAGGCATCACAGTGGTCCCGGTCAGGTCTATCATCAACACCTCAAGAGTGAAAAGCATGCCAGCTATGGGAGCGCGGAAGATACCCGCTATGCCAGCAGCCGCGCCGCATCCTACAAGCAGCATCAGAATTCGTGGAGAGAGTCTGAAGGCCTGTCCGACGTTTGAGCCGATGGCAGCCCCGGTGTAGACTATAGGACCCTCTGCTCCGACAGATCCTCCGAATCCAATGGTAATCGCAGACCCTACGAGAGATGCGTAGCAATGTTTCTTTTTCAGACGCGACTTTCGCCTTGATATTGCATATAGCACCTTTGTCACTCCGTGGCTGACATTGTCTTTTACCACATATTTGATGAAAAGCGTTACGATGATTATGCCTACAACGGGATAGACAAGGTTAAGCCAGTTGCCTGTGGTGGCACTGAAATGCTGAGTCAGCAGATGGGCAATAGTGTGGATAAGGTACTTAAGTAGCTGAGCGGCAAACCCGCAGACCACTCCCACCACCAAGGCGAGAATAATTACGAAATTTCTCTCCTTGATGTGTTTTTCGCGCCACTGAACGACTTCAGCCCACCATTCAGTAAATCTATTATGAGTCTCTTTATAAGCCAATTTATATGATAGTTGAATGAATTTAAAAATTTATCTATTTCCCACGCCCTTCCAGAATTGTGAGTATCGTATAGAGCATGATCTTGAGATCTACAAGTATTGACATGTTGGAAATATAGAGTAGGTCGTATTTCGAACGCTCAATCATCTCGTTGACATGCGAAGCATATCCATATTGCACCATTCCCCAAGAGGTAATGCCGGGCCGCGTCTGATAGAGCAAGGTATAGTATGGTGCACGCTTTACAATCTGATTTATAAAATACTTTCTTTCAGGCCGAGGTCCGACAAGGCTCATCTCTCCTTTCAGTACATTCCAGAACTGTGGAAGTTCATCCAGTCTATATTTCCTCATGATTCTGCCGGATTTAGTGACTCTCGGGTCGTCATCACTGCTGAGTTGAGGGCCTTCAGCTTCTGCATCGGTGCTCATAGTGCGAAACTTTATTATCTCAAAAGGGCGCTCCTTGAG
>WFLX010097200.1_pt1 | contig 13049 bp, 11 predicted proteins | sample 4967041 | NCBI WGS metagenome assembly WFLX01 (sample SAMN12857096, study PRJNA449069) | gut metagenome | isolation source: stool from male and female vole | host: Microtus ochrogaster | place: USA:Florida | collected 2017
GGAAGAGGTAGTCCTTGGGGAGAATGCGTCGGCGGATCAGGTTAGCCAAAAAGTGAATTTAGTTGAGACGATAGAGGGTTATCCATTTCAGATCAAGTGGAGCAGCAGTAATGGAGATGTACTGGACCGTTATGGTGTATTTGGGGAAGAGATATCGGAGGAGGGCGAGCTGATCACATTATCGGCAACAGTTAGCTACAGGGATTTTGCAGAGATTTATAGTTTTCCCCTGATGATCTATCCCATGGAGCTTAGCAGGGAGGAACAGATCAGAAGAGATCTGCAGAAAAGGCTGGATGAGGTTGTCAGTCGGTCGCCGGAGGAAACGGAGATTCTTCTGCCGGAAGAAGTAGATGGCATAAAGGTTATTTGGTCAGAGCAGAAAAAGCAGAACGCCTTGATATTGTTGCTGCTTGTGATCTGCTGCAGTGCCGCTGTCTTTTGGGGACAGAGCAATGATCTGGAAAAAAAGATAAGAGAACGCAACGAGCAAATGTTGTTGGATTATCCTGAGGTGGTCAGTAAGATGACGCTTTTTATCGGGGCGGGTATGACTGTCAGAGGGGCATGGAAAAAGATTGTGATGGATTACAGGCTGCGAAGGGAGAAGGGACAGGCGCCCAGATATGTTTATGAGGAGATGTTATTTACTTTATATGAAATGGAAAGCGGTATCGGGGAGATAGAGGCATATCAGCATTTTGCAGTCCGGTGTCAGGTGCAGAAATATGTTAAATTGGCTGCGCTGCTGGAACAGAATGTCAGGCTGGGGGCAAAGGGGTTTCTGACGGAATTGAACCGGGAGGCAAAGGATGCATTTGAAGAAAGAAAAAGCAACGCAAAACAGCTGGGGGAAACAGCCGGTTCCAAGCTGATGCTGCCCATGTTCCTGATGCTGGGTATCGTTATGGTTGTCATCATGGNTCCATCTTTTTTATCAATCGGGATGTNATCCATGGATATAGANCAGTGAGGCAAATGGGAAAGGAGGGGACGCAGATGAATATGATCAGAAAATTTATGAAAGAAGATGACGGCATGNGNACANTGGAGATCATTTTGATTATTGTGGTATTGATCNGTCTGGTTATCATTTTCAGGAATGAGATTACAGATATTGTGGAGAGTCTGTTTGACCAGATTACGCGAAAAACGACAAATTTTTAAAATGGCACTTAGGTCAGATCAAAGCGTCAGCCGATCAGATCAGAAAATCAAAAAAATTTATTAAAAATATTAAAGAGGACAGAACATGGCAGCAATCAAACAACAGAAAGATTTTTTACAGATACATAGATTATACGATGGAGCGTTGAATGTATATTTTGCATTGATGATAGCAGTAATCATCCCACTGATCTTGACAATGATAGAAGGCAGCAGGATCAATGCAATGAAACTTCAGCTGGAATGTGTTGTGGATATGGGCATGGATTCTGTCCTTGCTGAGTATAACAGACCGTTATTGGAACAGTATGATCTTTTGTTTATTGATCTGGCTTATGATCAGCCGACCGGTTCTCTGGATCATCTGAAGGAGCATTTTGCTGAATATGTTTCCTACAATCTGCAGCCACAGAAGGAACTTCCGATTTTGCAAAATAGAGACTTTCTGGATTTACATATGGAATCGGCGGATATCCTGGCAGCGTCCCGTGCAACCGATGAACATGGTGCGGTATTTCGATATATGGCTGTCTCATATATGTTAAATAAATATGGTGTGGATTATGTAGACGATCTGCGGGATATGATCGAGGTTACAGAGAGGAGAGGATTGTATGACAGTAATATTATGGCGGAAAATGATAATGCACAAAATGCCATTGACAGTATTGAGATTCCGCCGCCGGAGAATCTTGAAGAAGGGGAAGAATGGAGCGAACCCGAAAAGGATGATCCGACGGATTCAATAAATGAGGTTAGATATCAGGGAATTCTTCCTTTGGTCTGTGAGGGTGAGATATCAACCGCATCTATCAATCCGGATAGCTATGTTACGGGAAGAAGTCTGGTTACAGGCAGCGGCATGGAGGAAAGCTGGCAGGAGCATACGCCGCTGGTAGAAGGACTGTTATTTAATGAATATATCATGGAAAAATGTGGTAACTACAGCCAGAGAAAAGTAGGAAGTCCGCTATGTTATGAGACGGAGTATGTCATAGCGGGAAAGAGTAATGATGTGGATAATCTGAGAATTGTCGCAGATAGGATCCTGTTGATTAGGGGCGGTGCAAACAGTATATATTTTTTTAGCAATCAGGAGCTGAAGGCGGAGGCAAAAGCTTTGGCTACTTCATTATCCTTTGTCCTGCTTTATCCGCAATTTGAAATATTGTTTGAGGCGGCGATCATAGCGGCATGGATCTATGCGGAAAGCGTTGTGGATGTCAGACAGTTATTTTCCGGAAAGAAGGTTCCCTTAATCAAGGGAGAAGGAGAATGGAATCTGAGTCTGGAAAATGCTTTAGGACTTACTGTGGATGCAGTCAGCGATATGGTGGGAGATGGAGATTCTTCAGATACCGGTCTGAGTTATGAGGATTACCTGAGATTATTGCTGTATGTAACACCGTTGGAGGAAAAAACAGGGAGATGTATGAATCTCGTGGAAATGAACATCAGACAGGTTGCGGGCTATGAAAACTTTTGTCTGGATCAATGTGTTGCAGCTTTTACGATTCAAATGGTGTTTTCCAGCAGTTACGGATACAGCTTTTTAATGAAGAGAAGCTGCCGTTATACATAAACATATTAATAGAAGGTCCGGTAAGNCGTCCTTTTNCGGATGTATTTACTCAACATGCACTTAAANAACTTTCTCCTATCTGATCTGGGCTATCAAAAGCATTCTTGCTTTATCGATAACCATCTCATATTCGGGAAAGGATGTCTTAGCGGATCTTCTATAAAATCAATTGTCTGAGTGTAATGTAATTATTAAGAAAAATGAAAGATAAATGAACTTGATGATAAGGAAAATAATGTGGAAAAAAGGATTAAAAAAATAAAACAAATAATGAGAATAAAAAATCGAAAATATTCGGGCAGTTTAACGCTGGAGGCAGCAATATTGCTACCCCTGTTCCTTTTCTTTTTGATGACGGTGCTTTCACTTATAGAAATGCTGTATTTTTATGGAATGGTTGAACAACGGCTTCATCAGATAGGAAAAAAGATGGCGATTTATGCACCAGCAGCAGAACTTATTACTGATAGGTTTACGGAAGAAACGGAGGAAGGTAATGGTAATGTTGATAGTGAAGAAATCGGCAGAATTGCAGCAGACATATTGGGAAATCAGTATGTAAAAAATAACTTGATCGACGGGATGATGCAGCAAGAGGTGAATTCTTCAGGAGTGATAGGCGGAAGCGGGGGATTAAATCTTTTGTATTCCAAGATCATGACGGAAGGGGATGTAATTGATCTTGTTGTTTCCTATGAAATAGAGCCACGGAATAATTTTTTCTTTCTTCCGGCATATCCGGTCCTGAACCGGTGCAGAGTACGAGCATGGACGGGATATGCGGTTGCACCGGACGCATTAAATGATGCAGGTGAAAGGATGGTCTATATTACGGAGACAGGAACTGTTTTTCATCTGACAAAAACATGCACGTATCTTGATCTGAGTATTCAGCCGGTTACAAGCGGAGATCTTGCTCGGTATCGGAATCAAAGCGGCGGAATTTATGGCAGATGCGAGCTTTGCGGTGATGGGGAGGCGGAGATATATTTTATCACAGATTATGGTGACTGTTATCATACCTCGTTAGTCTGCAGCGGATTAAAAAGAACAATCATGCAGATTCCTATTTCGCAGGTGGGGGACAGACATGCGTGTTCAAGGTGTGGAACAAATAATTAAACGGGAAAGGTATGGTAGTTAATATGGCGGTGCAGGAAATTGGTGCGGTTATGATGCTGACGGTGGGAAGCATATGGGATATACGGTGGAAAAGGATTCCGGCGGGAATGTTGGTTCTGAATGTTTTGTTGGGGATGATATTAATTGTGGCAAACAGGGAGATTGACTGGCGGCAGGATTGGTATTTATATGCTGTGGGTATTTTGATTGGCATCATTCTTCTTTTGACAGGACGGTTTTGCGGGGGATGTATCGGAGCGGCGGATGGAATCATGATTGCTATTATCGGCGGGATGATAGGATATCAAAAAATACTTTTACTATTGATGAATGCGGTGCTGGCAGCGGCAGTTTTTTCGATCCTGTTGATCGCTATTAAAAAAGCAGGGCGAAAAACCGCTATTCCGTTTCTCCCTTTTATGCTGCTGGGTTATATTATCATATTAGTATGAAAAATATATCATTTTTGTTTTGCAAATATTGTGCCTGCGACAGCATACAACAAAAAGCTTACGCTTTTTGTTGTAGAGAATTAACAGGTTGTGGAAAGGTATGGTTATTAATATGAACAAGAGGGATCAAGACTTTCTAAATAAAAATAACAAAGGTATGATGACAATCGAGGCCTGCATTTTGATTCCGATCATCATCATGATCAGTCTGTTGGTGATCTGGCTGGGATTCTTTTTATATAACAAANCACTTTTGCTGGAATGTGCCGGCATTGCGGNAANNAAGGGAAGNCAGATGNCGGAGGCGGATAATGAGACGCTTGCGAGTGCGNCCGTANTCAGAGCAGAGGAACTGCTGGCGCAGAAAACGGTTGCTATGGAGATTCAGAATATCATCGTAAGTGTGGATTATGGAGCGGTTACGGTAAAAATTACAGGTGTTATGCAGGTTCCGGAAGCAATCTTTCTTATGGATATCTATCAGGATGACAGATGGGAGATCCATGTTGAACAGACTGCGGAAAGGCTCAGAAACTGCAGTATCTTAAGAACTATAGAAAGAATACGAAAGGCGCAGAACGAGAGAGCAGAATAAAAGCGCAAATCAATAGAGCAAAATAAGCAGCTGCAAAAGGGGGAAATGGATATGCAGGAATTTGATCAATTTTTTGCCAAAATGGAATACCAGAAAAGCCTGAACCAAAATTATCTGGTATATAAAAACGAACGGGGAGGGGAAGATTATGAGCTTCGTATGCTGACGGAAAATCAGATTGAATATTTGCTGCCGCTTGAACTGCGATCCATTGACGGCAGAGATGACATGTATTATCAAATAGGGTCGTTACAGCCTCTCAGTAAACTGTATAAGAACAGGGAGATGAAGCTGGAGGATGTAAGAATTATTTTAATTGGATTAACGGGGGCAATCGCAGCAATACAGGAATATATGCTGGATGAAAGTCATATCGTATTGCTGCCGGAGTATATTTTTATACGTAGGGAAAGCAGGGAGGTTCGTCTGCTTTTCCACCCGTTTTATGAGGAAGATATCAGAGATGGGATAAGAGGATTTGCAGATTATCTGATCGGCAGGATCGACCATACGGAGCAGCAGGCTGTGATGATGGGTTATCAGTTTTACCGTATTGTCAGGGAGGATAATTTTATTATAGAGGATATTATAAAGCTGTACCAAAAAGAGCAGCCAGGCACAATAGATAATGATAATGGGCTTGCGCAAGAAAATAATTTTGAAATAAATGAATATGCATTAAAAGACAGATCAGAAGACACATCATATGATATATCGAAAAACATGTCAAAAAATGTTTGGCAAAATAGATATGTAAAAACAAACAAAACTTCAATAAAAAATATGGATATTTCCGAAGACGGATATATAGAAAAAGATAATTTTAAAATAAGTGGCAAGGAAGCGGAAGAAATCAATGCAAATACAGAAACAAACCTGAAAAAATTACTTATATGCAGTATTTTAGCATTAGCAAGCGGATGTTTTCTGTGTTTTGGAATCGGTCATTATCAGCCGGATCAAATGTCAAAAGTCATACTTGCTTTGATCATGTTAATTTCGGTATTAGGAATTATTAAAGAAGTCATGCATCATATCCGGAATCAAAAAAAGCAAAGTTCTGAAAAAAATAATTATGATAAAATATTTTCCAATAGTGCAAAAAATATAAGTCAAGATAAGGATGATACAAAAAATATCAACCAAGATAAAGAAGTTACAAAATATCTCAGCCAAGAAGCCAATAATGAGGAAATGGGGTTTTACGAGAAGAAATTAGATGATTCGTATGAGCAGAAAGAGGAATCGGAAATATATGGAAGGACAGTGCTTCTTTCTTCTGATGGAAAAATAGCGGAAAATATTTTATTGGAGAAAAGACGCGGAAAAGAAATAGTACATCAATTGGATGATTTTCCTTATATCATAGGAAAAGTAAATGATTCGGTGAATCTTGTTTTAAACGATGTATCTGTCAGCCGTATTCATGCAAAGCTTACAGAAGAAAATGGACAAATTTATGTGCAGGATTGTAATTCGACGAATGGTACATATGTTAATGGCGTTCTTTTGGAAAAAGAAGAAAAAATACCGATCGAAGCAGATGATGAAATCAGAATTGGAAGAATTACCTTGTTATATCAGTAAATAGAAAAGAATGGGAATTGAAAGTGATAAAAATTATGATACAATAAAAGTGAATATAAATTAATTAGGAGATTTCTTATAAGCCTGTGCCATAGGTTGTGTTGCTTTTGGATTAAGCATTGTGTTTGGCAAAGCTACGAGAGTTGAACAATGGTTTTCAGAACGTTTAAAAGTGGTAAGAAAGATTTGAAAAATCAGGTTATTTTATGAAGAGTAAAGATAATATGAAAAATGAGAAAGAAATTAAAAAAGAAATTGAAAAAGAAATAGAGCAGCCGAAAGAAAGCAGCGATTATGAGTTTATTAAGGAGCAGATCAAAGATCGGCCAATCAATAAAAAGAAGCTGATTCGGAGGATGTTTTTTACAGCTGGTATGGCTGTTATGTTCAGTTTGATCGCATGTATTTCTTTTCTTTTGCTGGAGCCGGTTTTGGAGGACATCTTCAATCCTGAGGAATCGATAGAATTGAATCAGGTGACGCTGCCGGAAGCCCCGGAGGAAGATGTGGAGCCGGTTACAATCGATCCGATCATAGTCGAGACGCCGTTAGAAGATATGAGTCTGACAGATGAGGATATAGATGCATTGGGAGAGCAAGGTCAGGGGGAAGAACATGATGTGCCTTCCGATGGTAATGCCGCAGGTGGACAAGGTACGGCTACCGAGTCGGAAAACAGCGTGCCGGCTGCCGTTCCGCAGGAAATTGAACTTTCGGATTACCAGTTGTTGTACCGTAAGCTTTATGCGCTTTCAGCAGAAGTATCCAAAAGCATTGTAACGGTTACGGGGATTTCTTCTGACGTGGACTGGATGAATGAAACGTATCTCAGTACAAAGCAGACAACGGGGTTGATTATTGCGGATAATGGATATGAGCTTTTGATCTTGGCTGATTACAAAAATATTGAAAATGCGGAAAGTGTCAGAGTTACATTTGTTGACGGCACCAGTGCGGAGGCTTCTTTTAAGCAGTTAGATGCGAATACGGGATTATCTGTTTTTGCGGTCAATCTTTCTGATATTAAAACAGAGACGAAAGAAACGATCACGGCGGCAACACTTGGAAACTCTTATTCCACGATACTTTTAGGCAATGCTGTGATTGCTATAGGTAATCCTTTAGGTAGTGGGAAATCTGTATGCTATGGCGCTATTACATCCATGGACCGGACGGTCAGTCTGATGGACGCAAATTATCAGTTGTTGACGACGGATATCTATGGCAGCAGGAATGCTAATGGCGTATTGATCAATATCAAGGGTCAGGTGGTTGGAATCATTACCCAGGATTATAATAGTGAGGATATGCAGAATCTGATCTATGCCTATGGAATCAGCAGCATCCGGCAGCTGGTACAGAACCTGTCGAATGGTGAAGAAAAGGTTCATCTCGGATTATATCTTTCTGAAGTGCCACAGGAGGCGATTGATGAAGCAGGACTTCCCAGCGGCGTCTATATAACGGATGTAGAGATCAATACGCCGGCGATGAATTATGGACTTGCGAAAGGCGATGTGATCACCATGATTGGAGATAAACAGATTACTTCTGTAAATTTATATATGCAGGCTATTTCGGAGCTAAATCCGGGAGATATTATAACAATAACCTATTCAAGGCTTAGTAATGGAATTTATAAGTCCATGAAAGTTGATATTGAGANTNATGGGGGANNATAATANCCGTGTAAGCNGTGAGCAGTGNTTGAAGATTGCAAAGGGATGAAACNGGCTTAAATCATATTAATGCGTANNACATAANAACACAAATAAAATGATNTGGAGGAGAACATGAAATTCATCAAGGAATTGGCAGAAGGGAACAATATTCAGGGAGTATATCTTTGCAAAAGTAAATTATCCACAGAGACAAAGAATGGAAAACCTTATGACAGTCTGATTTTACAGGATAAGACAGGAACTCTGGATACTAAGGTCTGGGAGCCCTATAGTCCGGGGATCGGTGAATACGCTGCCGGAGATTATATCGAAGTAGTAGGAGAAGTGATCACCTTTAATGGCGCAAAACAGGCAAAGCTTACAAGGATTCGTAAGTGTCAGGAGGGAGAGTATGATCCGGCAGATTATCTTCCCTGCACGGACAAAAATATCGGGGAGATGTATGAGCAGGTGCTGTCCTATATCAATTCCATGAAGAACGAATATCTGAAAAAGCTGCTACAGTCTTTCTTTGTAGAGGATGAGGAGTTTATCAAGGCATTTAAAAATTCATCAGCTGCCAAAATGGTGCATCATGGATTTATCGGAGGACTTTTAGAGCATACCCTTAGCGTAACAAATCTTTGTAATTATTTTGCCGGTGCCTATCCACTGATCAAGAGGGATCTTCTTCTTACTGCGGCTTTATGTCATGATATTGGAAAGATTAGGGAGATATCCGCATTTCCGAAGAATGACTATACCGATGAAGGACAGCTTCTGGGACATATTGTGGTGGGAGTTGAAATGATTTCGGAAAAAATACGTCTGATCGATGGATTTCCGGTGAAGCTTGCCAATGAACTGAAACACTGTATTGTTTCTCATCATGGCGAGCTGGAATATGGTTCCCCTAAGAAGCCGGCGTTGATCGAAGCGGTTGCGCTTAATTTTGCGGATAATGCGGATGCCAAATTAGAGACGATTACGGAGGTATTGAAGAATGCGGACTCACCTGATTGGCTGGGATATAACAAATTCTTGGAATCCAACGTAAGAAAGACCGGAAAGGTATAAATAAAAAATGAGCAGAAATCNATATAAGGAATATTNATATGTACCGGAAAAATNAAATATATNATNTGACAATANCTGATCTCGGCGCAGAGGGTGAAGGAATCGGANAGATAGACGGCNATCCTCTGTTTGTGAAAGACGCTCTTCCCGGAGACGTAGTAGAAGCCAGGCTGACAAAGGTAAAGAAAACATATGCATATGCCAGAATGGAAAAGCTGCTACAGCCTTCACCGGACAGGATCGCAGCTGCCTGTCCTTATGCAAGACAGTGCGGTGGGTGTCAGATTCAGGCATTATCCTATCAGAAGCAGTTAGAGTATAAGGAACGAAAGGTCTTTAACAATCTGATGCGTCTTGGCGGCGTGCCGGAGAAATTGATGACAGAGATCATGGAGCCAATTATTGGAATGCATCCTGAGGATTGGGAAGACACAGGAGTTAGTCAGGATGTTGTCGATTGCAGTCATGACAAGTATGAAGTCCCTGTCAGGTATCGGAACAAAGCGCAATATCCATTTGGCATGGATAAGGAAGGTAGAACCGTCTGTGGATTCTATGCAGGAAGGACGCACAATATTATAGCGAATACAGACTGTCTTTTGGGGGCAAAGGAAAATGAAAGTATCTTAAAGGCAGTCTTATCTTATATGGATGAATTCCATCTAAAACCTTATTGTGAAACAACAGGAAAAGGTCTGATCCGTCATGTGCTGATTCGCAAAAGCCGGGCTACGGGTCAGATCATGGTATGTATCATTATCAATGGAAAAGATCTTCCCCAAAAAGAAGGATTGATCCAGAAACTTACGAAGATTTCCGGGATATATTCTATCTCCATCAGCCCAAATGAAAAAAATACAAATGTTATCTTAGGAGATACCTATAAGACGATCTGGGGAGAGCCTAAGATTGCTGATGAAATATATCAGACGGCTTTTGTCGAAAAAAATGCTTCCTATGACAAGAAATCGGGAAGATGGGAAAGAGTTGCAGAGGCAGGAATCAGATTTAAAATTTCTCCCTTGTCTTTTTATCAGGTCAATCCGGTTCAGATGGAACGGCTTTATTCCACTGCGTTGGAATATGCGGGATTGACCGGAAAGGAAACAGTGTGGGATCTTTATTGCGGTATTGGAACGATTTCGCTATTTCTTGCAAAGAGAGCAAAACATGTCTATGGTGTGGAGATCGTGCCGCAGGCGATCGAGGACGCCAAAGAGAATGCGGCGTGGAATCAGATTGACAATGCCACATTCTATGTGGGAAAAGCAGAAGAGGTATTATCACGATTTTATGAGCAACATGAAACAGACATACATGAAACAGATTCTATGAGGCATCCTGACATCATCGTAGTGGATCCTCCCCGAAAAGGCTGTGACGAGGGATGCCTTTCTACTATGGTTATGATGAAGCCGGAGAGGATTGTCTATGTAAGCTGCGATTCCGGGACTTTGGCGAGGGATGTAAAGTATCTGCGTGAGAATGGATACGAACTAAAAAGGGTAAGAGCTTGCGATATGTTTCCTAATACGGGGCATGTTGAGTGCGTAGTATTGATGCAGTATTACCCCAACAAGTTGAGCTGAAAATGAGAAGAATTTCTTTACCTATGATACGTTAAATGAAATGATAAAAGAAATTGAGGAAGTTGCATCTTTGCTGGAATCGGATTATGATAACCCTCGGCTTAACGATATCAAAAAGAAATTTTCTATATTTTATATGTGTGATCAAAGTGATGCAGATTACATAAATTGTGATAATACGGCTATTCAAAAGCATATTTCTATTATGGGACCATAAAAGAATGGCAGGTATGTTCCCACAAACGAAAGGAAGTATATGGCTTATTTAATTAACTTAGAAGGAAATGTCAAGTTTGTTTTAGAATTGGGAAAAGAATATGAAATCGGTAATTCAGATCACGAAACCTGGTTGCCAGGCGTTATAAAGCTTTCTTCGGAAACAAAAAAGATAGAAATAGGGAAAGATATCAATTTTACATTAAATGTGTATGAAGTAAAACAATTGATAACGGGAATAAATAAACTCATTAGTTGTTTGGAGAAAAAAGAAAGCAGTTCATTTTCCTTCTGCAATTTGGAATCAAATTTTGAGTTAAAATTTGATAATATATTAGAGGATGAGGTTATTGAGATAGAATTATGGATCAATGTTGCTAATCAGACGGAAGGAAAAATTTATGGGTATGATGAGGGAATTAGATTTATAGCAGATAAAGAAGGAGTGCAAAGGTTTGCAGATGCTANTAACAAGGANTTNTAATATNNGNTAACTANNTACNCTGCGNCTNATATTACCCGTTTTCTTTTTTTGTCTTCTTTTCAAGATACATGTTTCTGTCCGATTTAGTAATGCAAATATGGAAGTTATCCGTCCTGCTTTCCATGACAGATACCCCAAATGAAATACTTAACTGTTGATCCTCTATGCAAAACAGTTTTTCTTTTTCTTTCATAAGCTTTACAAGGTGCAGGGCTGTTTCCTCTGAAGTAGCTGGTAATAGAATGAGAAATTCATCCCCGCCCATACGAAACAATATGCTCTCTTGTGGTAAAACCATTTGGAAAAGGCTTACGGTAGCTTTGATATATTCATCTCCCGCAGCATGACCGTATGTATCGTTTATTTCCTTGAGTCCGTCACAATCAGCAGAGATAATAGCGATTGGATAGCAGGTTTCATTGTGCGTTTTAATAAATTCTTCCAGAAATGACCTGTTATACAGACCAGTCAGTTCATCAGTTATTGCCTGTTTTCTGAGCTTCTTTTTCAGTAATTCGAATTCGGTCACATCGTTGATCAGACCAATGATACCGTTTACAGATCCTTCTTCATTGAAAAGAGGCTGCTTTATAATTTGTAAAAATTCCTGTACCCCATCCTCATTGATTTCGATCGTGTATGTCGTTCCCTTGCCGGTTTCAATGATTTCCATATCTTTTTTATGCGCTGCTATTGCGTTTTCTTTATCCTTGCGTATCTCAGGATCGATTTTTCCCCTGATCGACCAATTGGGATCATCCGCCGATTTCAGATGATGCCAATATTTTGTCGCAAAAATATANCGGCACTNATTATCCTTGAGAAAAATATTTGAAGGAAGCTGCTTAAGTATGGTTTCAATTCCGTAGAAAGTCATGGAATCTGTAAATGCAATTGCATTTGCGATCCTGTTTTTGACAATTTTCTTAATATAAGGTTTGGAAATGCAATCGATCACACCGGATCCGAGACACGCAAAATTGTCTTCGGAAGTATTTTCGTCAACGAAAATAAGAATTGGTATGGAAATAAGCTTTTTGCTTTCTTTCATATAATCCACCGCTTTGCGAATATCTTCCTGTAGACCCGCACTAATCAGAATGGCATTGATATCCGACTTACTCTGCTTCAGAATATCCTTTGCAGCTGTCATATCTTTTACAATCGTGATATCGTATTCGTCTTCAAGAATTCGGCAAAGTTCTTCACAAGACTGTGTGTTATCAATAAAAAGCAGCTTTTTTGTTGTTTCTACATGACTCATTCTGCGCTTCCTTTCAATGAGCTTAATNCCACGGGGTTTTTCTTAAAAGTGTGTTTATTATACATTAAAGCAGAAAAAAAGTATACTGGTATAGCTATTATTAAGGTTTTCGTCATTTAAGAAAGCAGATTGACGTAATCTGACTTTATGTTAGAATTAGAGCAATAAACATAAAAACGGAGAAAGTGAATGGGATCAAAAAAATGGACGACAGGTTTATTGATATTCTATCTTATTGCATTGACATGGATTA
>WFLX010292598.1_pt1 | contig 13032 bp, 6 predicted proteins | sample 4967041 | NCBI WGS metagenome assembly WFLX01 (sample SAMN12857096, study PRJNA449069) | gut metagenome | isolation source: stool from male and female vole | host: Microtus ochrogaster | place: USA:Florida | collected 2017
TAAGTTGTCTCACAATCTTCTCAACACCTGCTATGGAGAGGTTAAGGGATGAAGCAACCTCTGGTAAGGTAAGTTTTCCGTTATTTAATAAAAGGCTGATTACTTTAGAACGATTACTTTCACCCTTACTTTCTCCCTTACTTTCTCCCTTACTTTCGGAATGGTCACGATGACTATTTACATCATCAGGAGAAAACTCATATATAGTTGATGATGAGACTGTATTATTCTTTGGGCGTTTGAAGATCACTGTGATGAAGCCCCCGTTGTCGCTCCATGTCGGTTCTTCGACATTTAGGGCATGGCAGGCATCAATGATTCGTTTGGCACCGCTGCCCCAGTTCTCCAAGTAGGTCATGCGGAACAATGCTTCCGCCACGTTCAGATTGTGAGGAAACGACTCATGCGGTTGCTTGATATTCTCTGGTGTTATCTGTCGGGGGAACTGCCCGGGACTCGCAATCTCAATGCGGTCATCGTATATCGCCAGACTGATGGTGAGGTTATGCTGCTCCCACCAGCGATGGCAGAGTGCGTTGATAAGAGCTTCCCTCAGCGCATCAAACGGCACCTCAAGATGTTCCTCCCGTTCGAGACTTTTGCTTGTTATGCGACCACTGAGAGAAAGGTGTTTGAAGCAGAAATCAATGCCCGCTTGAAGGAGCTCGAAAAAATTGCCCTCGGCACGTTGGTTGTCGCGAAACATATTCTTATCCGTACCGACAAACCTTGCCATCCTCAACCGGAAGTTGGGATACTCATCAATATTCTTCGAGAACAGAAGCACTGCACCATTGGTAGGGATACCATTCTTCAGCAACTTCCACTTGGCAAGAATGTCACGGATAGGTTCGGTCAACGCAATCTCAGGAATACGTCCGCCATCAATACCTCGGCGGATGCCGTTGCGAATCTTTCCCTCATCCATATCGGCAAGAGTCACGCCTTCACCGGTCATATTTTCCCACGAATAAGCTTTCGGTTCATGTGCCCGAATACGCTCGTCATACATATCATGCGGCATGACCTTCGTTGTGCTCTCAACTTTGTAATAAGGGCAACCGTGGAAAGTATGGGGACGTTGCCCCACACCCAGCTGTCGAAGTGCATGGCGATGACCTTATGCCCCGGATATTCCGGCACATCGACATATTCAACATTCACATCCACTGCCGGCTCCAATCCGGCGAGAGCCTGTGCAATCTCCTGCTGAGTCTTGTCGGTAACCTCCTGCCCGATAACTTTCAGAGACTTAGGCGCCACACCGAAGATCAGCCAACCGCCCTCCGTATTCAGAAATGCACACGCCGAGTGTATACCGTCCTTCAACTCGCCGGTACTCTTCTTCAGCTCCAGAGTCCTTGACTCATCCGCTGCAATCAATGCCTTTATATCTTCAATGGTCATAGATCAAAATGATATTAAACACGTTATTGATACAAAAAGCTTATAAATACAATTATCCAAATTAATAATGTTTGGACTGTTTGAGAAATTCCTTAAGTGTAATGGTAGTTATACCAAGTGCCTTGCACTTTAATTGTAGACCATTGTCGGAGGTCAACATAATTGGATTCTCATTCTTATATTTCAGCGCAACCGAAAGAATTAGATTATCAGGTGAACGCTTGTCATAATCAACTGGTAATAGAGTAGTGTCAGCTGTCTCAAAGATTATCTTCCGATTGTTTTCTCGATTGAGTAATCTAAGTGCAGTTTCAGCATTCTTTTTTTCTTGCTCCGATCTTATCTTCATCTTGTCCAGTTCATCAATGACCTTAGCAGATAGAATAATCGGATATTTGGCATCTATTTTACTCAGTATCTCAGGATAATTGATAAACACATTAGTGTCGATGACATAGTAGTTCTTCTTTGTCGGTTGTATTTCAACTTTNTTCTTCTCAAACNTAGATAGATCTATTTTGCCANCGATTTTAACTCCGGGAATNTGGGGAGANATCAATGAGTCAGAAGTATTTGTTAANGCAGAATTATCATNCTGCGGGGAGGCTGGCGGTGTGGATACTGTCCCATTTTTACCCAATATTTCACATTGACTGATAAATTGCTTTACCAANGGAGAGATAGAGTGAATATCTTCTATGGGAATATCAGAAATTATCAATGTTGTACTTAATGAGCGACTTGTGGCTACATTAAACCTGCGTTCCTCAAGTGCAAATCCGGGATTTCTGCCCGGTAGATACAGCACAGCATAATCCACAGTCATACCCTGAATTCTATCAATTGTTTCGATTGTTATGTCTATATCGTAATCTGGAATAGAAAAATGCTTCTGCATCTCTCGAACCGTATCTCTAAATGGAGATATTAGAGCTATTTTATAGTTCGGGTAATGTTTATTNAAACCATTTACAACCTTATTTAGGAGNACATTACANGAATCAGAATAGAAGCCATTCCGCAAATCCTCGGTACAGTGATAGATAACACCACCNTCNGATGGAAANAGAGGATCGTTTAATTTNNNAAAATCAAGATANTTGGGTTTTACGGAAACAAAACGATTGCCATAAAAGTATTTAGTGAGGTTCGCGGACTTTTTCGTAAGACGGAATGTAGTGACAATTCTATACGATTTTATTGAAGAACCCAATGCAATTGTTTTAAGGCCTTCAATTTGTGAATTAACATTCCATGAATTGTATAGTGGGTTATTGAGTTTCACAATTGGCGGTAACTGCATAGGATCCCCCACAATAAGACAGCCTGTGCCTAAACTTTTGAATGCAATAACAGCTGTAAGAAATGCTTGAGATGCCTCTTCAATGACAACAAGGTCGTATGTTGGGATACCATTGAGTATTATCTTTTCAGGGTTGAAGGCACTTGAAAGTACATAGTTAGTCGCACATAGCAGTTCTCCCTCAAAGACTTGTAGATTAGAACTTGCTGACTTTATTCCATGGACTTCTTTGCGTTCATCAGCAGATAAATTTGTCTNGGAAATTTTTCCAGTGNCCAAGNATNGCTTAAGTGGATCTTGTTTGACTAGCTCAATAAGTCCTTTATTCGCCATAGTTGTTACACATACTCGTTTGCCTTTGGAAAGATAATCAGCAATAATCGAAGCGATAGTGTAACTTTTACCTGTCCCGGGAGGTCCTTGGACAATACATGTATTGTTGTCATTTAGGGTTTTAAGAATTGTCTCGGAAATAGCTTTAGGCTGATTTTCATCAAAAGCTAATTCTTCCGGTTGCCAGTCTTCATAGTTGATGGCAGGTTCAATTAATAATTCATCATTGTCCCGATTGATATCAATAAAGGAAGATAGGTTTTTATAATAATAAGTAGGAGGGAACGGATTATAAATTATCATGGACAAAGATTTACCTGCTTCACTGGACTTTTTGAATAAATCATATAAAGAAGAACTAATACCAGAACAAGCAATATAATCATAAGTTGACTCGCCTTTATTAATATAGAACATTGGCGTGAAGTCCGAACCAGAAGAATGGAGAGATGGGTCTGCACAAAATGCCTCCCATTTACAATCCCATTCAGTCGGATGTGTGCCAAATTTTTCAAAAGCGCCCTTTTTGATTACTGTGATGCACTTTTGAACCTTGAGTCGAGGTGACATCCCACGAGGACATTTAATAACCACATATCCAGTTTCCGCTTGCACGAAATCTATATACGCTAATGCAAGCTCCCCCGATTTGAAGAGAGACCTCATTGCGCTCTTGTTTACCTTTTGTTGTTCAAGAACGGCTTCTTTGACTTGGTCTGCAAAGAAGCTTTTATAATTGTCAAGTTTTTTATACTTATTCATAGTCTTCTAAATCTTCCTCTTGAACCTCATTACCATCATTTTTCTCAGCCATACCACCAACATAATGGGCAAAAACNGCATCCATATTTGTTGTTGANGNTACTCTAATCAAAGTATATGCCGTNCNCTTTACGCCATTGAGNATATNTGAGTACAATGAATTTACTACGTCTACNTTCTCTTTTCCGGTNATTTTTATTACAACGTCATCTTTCTCAACNAGTTGTAAGAATTNTTCTCGATTTTTNATATAAGCNAATTTGCTTCCTCTGCCATCAAGATATACACAGATTTCCCACCTTTCATCAAGCATCTTATCCCAGACAGAAGGAGAAATGTACATGACACCTCGTGCTGCACTACACGTGTGGATATATTTGCCATTCACAAGTTTATGCGTGGTTACGTCAGCAGCGTTATGCACGAATTCCTCCACCGATTCTTCTGGAACGTCACCTCTATTTATAAGATTTTGGTAAAGACGCAATTGTGCCAAATAATTTGTGTCGGCAATTTGTTCTGGAGTAATATTCATCTTGCTTAGAATTTCAAGCTCCTCATTAGTAGGAGGTAGTGATTCAAGCGCAAGCGGAGATGGATTGCTTCGCAAACGATTAACTTCCGCTTTTGTGTAAGGTTTCGGATGTCGACGTGTAGTCTTAGAGCCGTGCGGTTTAGTAGGCGCGTCATCAAGATTATCATAATCAGAGTCATTATCGACACAACCAATAGGTTCATCATCTTCTCCCTCGTAAACATAATCTGCCGGCGTTTCAAAACTTGAAGGGACAACAACTTCTTCTTGTGAGTGAGAACCGATAAGATTTGATGGGCTGGTATAATTGGGGGTATTTCCTTTTTCTTCTCCGTCTTCTGGACTATCTCCTGATACATCCGGTACGGTCGGAATAGTCATAGGAGCATTTGAAATTGGATTATCAGATGCTTCTGATGTGCCTGTTCCAATATTCCTTTGCATTACGTTAACTGAAGAAGTAGCATATTCATCATTACCCTCACCATCACTTGATGAAACATCATTGTCTTCTTCTGAATTTGAATGATTACTATCACCTTGCGTTGGTGTGCTTGTGGTGGTGAACTCAGGTCTTGAGATTGACGAAACATCATCATCTTCATCCTCTTTCTTTGAAATCAGTTTATCTCTCAATTGAGGAGCTAATGCAATTAATGCTTCCTTAAATCCTTCATTGGAAATAAGGGAATGATATGTTTGAACTATTTTTAGTGCATTCTCGCGGCTATGCATAATGAGCTTAACCAAGTCATTCTCTATGCCTTCAATTTCAAGATATGAAATATATTCATTGACGAAATCAAGGAACACCAACGATTCATATATATCATCAACAAAATAGAAATCAGTTCCATTATCTTTATGATAGAACTGTTTGAAATTCTGATTAATCGAAGAATCAAAATTACATTTAATGAGGATAGAATCACAACGGTGTAATATAAGTGTGTCAAGCTTAGAGCAGAAGCCATTATAGAGGTCTTTCCAATCTTCCGGACTAATGATACCAGCAATAATGAGTGCGAACAGCTTTAAATCAGAATTATAACGGCTGCAAAGGGTGTCATTAACGGGATCCATGCAGAAATCAGAGTCGGCAATGGTCTTTATCTGAAGGATATCGCAAGCTTCTCTAAAAGCATCGCCTGCGGGAAGATAATCCTTATTTATGATTTTGGGATTTGAGCCGAAATATTGCTCAAGTTTTCTGTTTCCATATTCAAGTGCATATAGCTCTTTTATTTGAACTTTCTCTCCTTGACAATTTTTCCAAAGTGCAAGCTCATCATCTCGATATTCATTTATTTTAGGCATGAATGAAGGATCATATCCGTCAATTAACCACCGCAAGATCTGAGGTCTATTCTCTTTATTCTGTACATTAAAGAGAGCGTAGAGAGCATCGAGGAAATCAAGAGATTTCTTGAAAGGCAACGAACCGAATAACGATAATCCAGACTCGCTAACTCGTACTTCTGGTAAATTTACAAGAGGAGTCTTGTTCTCCCAATCTTCAAGTTTTTCTATAAACTTGTCTACTTCTTTACCATAGTACAACTCAGAAGGACGTTTCATATAATCCTTTGTGGGAATACATGAAACATCATCGAACTTATGTTCGGTAATCATTTTCTGAATTGACGCAATTTTAGTTTTGGTGTCGGACTCTGTTTGCTTTTCAAGATATGTCGTCCAAAAATATAAAGAACATAACCTATTGGCAAGATACTTAATGTCTGACTCGATAAAATCGCGATGCATATTGAGAGTTCGGAAGAACCGGCCGACGTACTCAGAACATTCATTACTATACTTATCGCTCACATATTCAAGTTCAACGACATCGCACATCTCGAAGTCAAAAAATGGATTATAGATGCTTCCAATAGTCAGCGATGCTGCCTCCTGGAAAACACCATTTCTATCGAGTACCTTGATTTTATCAATGTGAAGTAGCTCTGCAAGAGAGTCTGTACTACTATTTCGTATTTTAGATAAATCGTTAACAAACTCGAAGTGGATTGGGCGTATTTTATCAACATCTTTTTCTTGCAATGCGAGATAATGATCAACTTTAAGCTGTTTCCATTCCGTGAGATTTTGTATTCTCCTACCCTTAATATCCTGCATTAAATCGTCAATAAGTCGATTTTCCTTTGGATAAGAAAATGAAATTTGATTGGGGATAGTTATATACCCAAACGGCTCGTCTGATTCGCAGTTTATGAGGATGGTATCACCTATTGAGTAAAAATTGTCGTCTTTAGCTTTTACTCTCAAATCATGAAGATGACCAATCAAATCATCTTCGTAATGATTCTCAAGTGTTTCTCTATTATCCGTTATGAGTCTAATCAGATTAGTGTCGTCTACGCTCGAAAGAGAATTATCAATAGCTTCTATAAGAATGTCAACAATCTCAAATTTTACACCAACCTTGGAGAAGAAATTTTTCCATTCTGAGATTTCTTCTCCGTCCTCCATATAAGATGGGCTTAAGAAATGAGCTGACTTATTAAAGCGTTGAACGGTGGATTCAATCTTCGAATCTCCCAAGTAGGCATCAGAGAAGAAAATTGCTTCTGATTGAGCATAGCTTCCGTCGGATAAAAGAATAGTCATTCCGACAACTTCTTTCAGCAAGGTCTCATTTTGATTGTCCTTAAGCCAACGCCAGAAAGCGATGTTCTTGGTTTTGTCCTTTAATGTGGCATTAAACTCGCTGCGATGGGATTTTAACCAGGTAGCAAAATGGCTCAAAGTGAATTTTGAGTTTTCAAGGCGGGTTTCCCAATAATCTGTGTTCGCATCTGGATTATATTCAGCCGCAATCAAGTCAAGAGATGAACCATTCACTAAACCGAGCTTAAAAAGTTCAGTGGCTTTTTGACTTAATATGTTGTGCCCGGTAGCTTTTGAAACCGGTGTAGCAACGCCATATAGGAACACTTTGGCGTTCTTCATTTTAGCGAGTTGCTCATCTAAGAGGCTCTTCTTATGGTCAATAATAAAATTGTGGAATGCAACACTCTTATCGATAGTTGAAATTTTATTGTTAATCGAGTCAAGGTTACCGACCAATACTTTATCGTAGAAATCTGAAAATGTATAGCGAGCAATGCCTAATTTCTCTAATGCTTTGGATGTCCCATATCCATGATGTGTCATTGTGACGACTTTATCGGGGAACCAAGGCAAACCTATAATATCAGCGAGATCCTTACTATAGATGTAAAGACTTGCATCATTAAGGTTGACATCAAATCCACCTTCGGATGCGATTACAAGAGCTGAGAATAATTTGGCATCATTTTCTTCTTCGAAAATAAGGTTATAATTCTCATCAAGATAATTGACGAAGTCAATATTCTTATGTCCGTCCTTGTCCTCATTCCCTTTGATTTTGCTAAAAAGATTCGTAAGATTCTTTTTGACAACATTCTTATAAAAAGAAACATCGGTAAGTTCTGCTATGCCAAATGAATCAGTAAAGAATTTCTTGTACTCTTCTTCCGCAAATTTATCAGGAATATATACTCCATTCAGGCAAGTTAGCCAAGAAGAATCGATCCATTCCTTCTGGGAATAGTAGTCAAATTGCGATGATGGGAAATAAATATCGTTATCATTGAAATACCAGTCGGAATCACCATTACAATCATATACGTTCAAAGTATATGATTTAAGACCTGACGAAGGTATAATATCTTTGTTTTTGAAACAAAAGTTTATGAAATCAACTGACAAATCAATGTCTTCATCAATTGCAGAAGATATATCACCGGTATAGTCTTCTGATAATATAATATCTTTAACTATTATATCGTCTGAGTAATCCTGAACGTCAAATTTCTTAAAGTAAGATTTTGCAACTTCCGAATAAGAGTCACTGATAAAACATATAACAACGTTTTCAAGCCATTTAGATGCGCAAAGTGTTTCTCCCTCAATATTGTGGAAGAAAACGAACTTATCTTCGAAGCTTTCAACAACATTCCCATTTGAGTCAAAAAATGGCAGTTGCTTGTAGTTGTCTGTATAGCCAACATATTTGGCAAGGAAGTTGAAGAAATGAACAGAGGTGTCGAAATTCTTCAATCGTTCCTTTGTTGTCTCGATATTGTCCTCGTCAAGAAGTATATCGTCTACGAACTTGTCTTCGTCAAATTTTGCAAAGGCTCCAGAGATCGCATCATCCCATTTCGAGTTCTCAGCAAAGTATTCACGGGTTTTGGGACTCAGATAGTAAAGATAATCAGTGAATGCATCGAGGTCGGCAAGATACTTATCAATGTCGTAGTATAATTTACCAGCACTATAAAGCCTTCCATCGGCCGCAAGGAAAATCTTCTCATCAAGGAAATCTTGAAGATACTTCTTTTCAAGCAAGAAATTAAGGAAACGGTTGTTGTTTTCTTGATTATTTAGCCATTCTTGAAAATCCTCATTGGCGATAAACTCAGTTAAATTCTCAACATCAAATTTTTGTTCATCTTTAGCATATCGCTTTAAGAATGCGTTGAAATGCTTATCATTGCGAAGTATCGGTAGGGGAAGATAGTAATGCCCCATACCAGTAAATTTATGAAACTGATCATCTGTCATTATCCCAGAAGTACTCAGCCCCGTTGTGTCCAAAATAACTCTACAAACAGGAGCAATTCCATGAGAAATGGGGATAATAGTTCCCGTTTGGAGACTTTCGTTAAATGCCTCCTCAAACTTCTCTATAAGACTTAAATAATCGCTATGTTCATTTTTGCATTTCTTGAAATCTGGAACCAAAGAGAAGACTGAACCAAGATGATATTTCTTAGATGTGAGTAAATCACGAATCCAAAGAAAGCACTTGGCACCGGCAATTCTCGCAAAACGTTCATTCAACTTGATTTTTAATTCTATATTGTCTCGAGGGCCTGTTGGAATCATATCTGTATTAAACATAAATGGAAATCCAAACTTAGCCAGTGTTGGCAAATAGCAATTGACGGTAGCATTCTCAACAGGTAATAGTCTGTTGGCATTCCTTCTGCAAGCAAACATTACGCGAGTATCCTTGAAATTCAGGTATTTATCCGGTATTTTACCAGCTGAAGCTAATACTTCATTATTTATTTCATCAATTTCTTCTTGGTTAAATAAGTATACATAGGGGTCACGTGTCAGAACCCAGTTTGAACTATTTTTTGTACATTTTTTGCGAGGAAGTCCGTCTACAAATACTTGTACACTATGCAGATTAGGGACGAATAATATATCCTTTTCATCCTTAAAAATGTCAAGAAAAAGATATTCGTATGTATTATTTGAACCTCCTCTTAATTGATTTTGGTCTTTAGGGCGAATAGCCATCTGAACTCTAAAGCGTTCTGCGCCTTTGTCAAATAACTGATTTACTCTTTTATCAATATCAATCCTATCTGTCCAAATAGGCATAATCTGCCAAGGATCATCTCTTGACACACGGGCACTCTCATCAAATCTTAAAGAATATTCTCCAGATCTAAGATACGCATAGTCATTGCCGTTAAAAATTGTTTTAAATCCAATACCTTTATATCCAATAGCATTCTTTTTAGCTTTCTTTTCGCCCGCCGCCAGCTTGCTTATTGCGGCAATGTTTCGTGGAGTAAAGAAATCACCAGAGTGTCGATAAATAAGGTAATCACCAGTTATATGGAATTCTACATTTACGGGAACAGAATTACCGGACTCATCTTCTATTGGATAATCATTTGCATTTTGCAACAACTCATATATAAATGTTCCATCGCTACTAGCAGTTAATTGGGTACTAACCATTTTCATGGTATTCTTCATTTGGTTAGAGATGGTGGGATCACAATTGGCCCATACTTTGTATAGTCTATCTACCAGCTGCTTTGGATCAATCGTTCTAAAAGGAGTGTGAGGCATAATCTCAAGACTATATCCTCTCTCATTATTACTTTTAATGATTATCCATTGAAACTCATAGAATTCATTAATTTTTAACGATTCTATTGGTGCGTCAAGAATTATCTCAACTTCCTTGCCGTCCAAATAAGTTAAATNATTAAATGTAAGTGTGGNAATNTTTTTAAATCCNTAATACTTATCNTCTCTATTGTAATAATATTGACCTATTACTGGATTANCCCCAATTTTCCAATCATTGACAAGTTCTTTAGCCTCATCAATATCTGGTAGTTTTTTTATTATATTCTTTAATCTGATATATTTAACAGGCGGAAATGTAGATCGATCAGTGTATATATCGAAATCCGGAATATCATTTAGGAACTCCCCAACTTTATCATATCCAAATTCATGATAATCTACACCAGATTTCTTAATGGCTGGTGCAAACTTTACTAAATTTACCCAACCATCACCTTTGTTAGGCAAAGACTGTTTGTCTATGTTATTATATGTTGAAAGCAAGATGCTTTTTGTCTTACGGTCTATTACAGACATAAATTTTAGAAAAGATTAAACTTTAAAATATCATTTTTACCTTAATCCCACCATTGAAGGCGAGGTTAACAACAGTCGAACATCAATATTTAATAATTCGGAAATTTGCTGTAAAGTATATAAATCAGGTTGTGACGTGTTGGTGCACCACTTGGAGACTGTAACTGGGTCTTTGCCTAATTGCTCAGCGAGCCATTTCCCGGTGTGTCCAGTCTCTGCTAATACTGCTTTTATCCTATTTAGTTTTTGACGTTCTGTTTTTGTCTCCATTGATTGATTTATTAAATTTAAACGCAAAGTTACTCCAAATTTCAGATATTAGAAAGAATATTAATATGTTGTTAAGCATATGTCCCATTTCTTGTTTATGAGTATGTCGTTGATAGCTAGACAAAGAGGCTCGGTAGNGCTNCCATCNNTTGAAGTGCACCCCAAAAGTTGGACAAAAAACTTTTGGGGTGCACTTCACTTTATTCCCGGTCTTTTTCGCGCCAGTAGGCGTCAAAGTCGTTGGCAAGGGAGACTATTTGGCGATTGACTTTTACCAGGGAGATGGTGGCTTGTTCAAGTTTATATAGGGCCTGCATTGCTTTTTTCTCAGTGAAGTGCTGGCGGAGTAACTTAACGACTGAATCATATTCCACGCCGATTGTTCGATATTGGGCGTTGAGAGAAGATAGCTTGTCGATGAAGATTCGGGTGTTGTCGTCGATGTGGTGTACCTTAAACGTTTTNCCGAAGAGTTGCATCTTTATAAATGCTGATAGCGATGCTACGCCGGANTGNTCGTGCATTGTTAGAAGTGCAGCCTCTTCGGTGGCATTGAAATTGACTGAGCAACGGAATGTGGTTGCATCTACTTTAGGTGGGCGACCTGATTTCTTACTTTCTTGTTTCATTGGGTGGATATTTAGTGGTATGGTTGGAAACTGCCAACCGCAGGTTTGTTATGGTGATTACGACTTTGGAGTAATCGCAACACTGAGCATTGCAAGGGTTTTATGCAGCAAATCCGATTTCATGCTGCATAAAACATACCTTGCAATGAACCAATGTTCATCAGTAAATAATATCATTAGAAACTCACCTTGTATCACTTGGAATTGAGTAACACCATGACAGTATTCACTTGCTTTATGCGTCTCAGTTGCTTATCTCTAAAATGAAGGAATGAGAGCCTTTGTTTACAGGCATTTAGCGTAATGCTCGGTATTGCCAAAGTTATGCCAACTTATGCCAATGTTGGAAATTTTGAAATCACTTTTTGGGTGCTCAATGTTTCAGTAATACAGTCAGCTGAAAATCCGATCAATTCTTCGTCTGATTGGATATGTGAATGTTTGGTCATAATCGTGAATGACTGTCCGGAAAGTCATTTGAACGTGTTTCCAAACTCTCACTCGGCTATGCCGTCGAATGAGAATCTGACCAAATGAACGGCTGACTGGCTGAACGGCTGTACCTGCAATCAGCTGATGGTGTGGCTAAATTTATGCTCTTATGAATGAAGAGTCGTTCTACCCGGACATGGTTATCAAGCCGGGAGATTTTGGCAAATGTTGCCACCAATATTCTATTGTTTTACCACTAATTCCCCTCAATTATGGACTACATTATGATTGAGCGCGCTATGTTTGACGCGANCGTAAGNGNTGNGCGTGAATNTCGTTCTACTCTTGAAAAGGCTTTGTCCAGCATCGGCTTACGACCGAGCGGCTGGGTTGACAACAATACGGCTCAACTCATCCTGCAACGATCAAGCCGAACTATGCAATCGCTTCGCTCCTCCGGACGCATCGGTTACAGTATAATCGAAGGAAAAGTATTTTATCCTGAAAGTGAGATTGCCCGAATGTTGAACCAACACTATATCAGTGATGAGTGAAAGGGTTGAGGTTATCACGTCCAAAGAACTGAAGCCTGTCTTAGATGAACTGTGTGAAATTAAGAGTATCGCAGAGACACTGAGAGAAAATAATCAACCGATGTTTCAAGGCAAGCGCTATCTGACTGATTCTAATCTGTGTCGTAAGTTGAAAGTTTGCAAACGCACTTTGGCTGCTTATAGAGCTAATGGTGTATTGGGTTATTACAATCTTCCCGGCAAGATTCTCTATTCCGACACTGATGTTGAAGCCTTCCTCCAACGGCACTATCTTCCACCATTTCGCTAAATAACAATCGCCCCGACTGATGCTTTTGCATTGGTCGGGGCGATTTGCGTTTGTCGATT
>WFLX010309202.1_pt1 | contig 13032 bp, 13 predicted proteins | sample 4967041 | NCBI WGS metagenome assembly WFLX01 (sample SAMN12857096, study PRJNA449069) | gut metagenome | isolation source: stool from male and female vole | host: Microtus ochrogaster | place: USA:Florida | collected 2017
GTCTTTGACGTGCCAGTCTCGATTCTCTATCTGGCTTGGTTTGGCCTGACAGAGGAGGAGATCGTAAACCTTCCGAAGGACGCCGTAACAAACGAAGGTGTGATGCTGAACGACCAGCTAATCTCCATGCCGAGCTTCGTGACGGAAGTTCTGACCCGTCTACGGGATGCAGATGGCTACTACAAGCAGTCCAAGGGCCTCACCTTCATGCGTTACGCCGATTCGCCCAATCTGGTACGGACGCTTGCTTCGTCTCAGATGACCGTATTCCATATGCGGCGCAGTTTGAGCCGCATGGACAAGATATTGGATCACATCGGGGCGCTTCGGTTTGATGTAGTGCGGTTGTCAGGGATTTTCTACCGGGCGTATATGCTGGAATGCGAGAGCACAAAGTTTAATTTGGATGATTTGGCTTTTGCCTCCAAAGTATTCTGTGAGGATTTTGTCAACCCCAAGGCGAAGACAGATATCCAGCGCATATATCGGCAGCGCCTGAGTGACTACACGCTTTACAAGCGATTGTTCTACTAAAGGCTATAACTCTTAAAACGGCTCGCGCCGTTTTAAGAACTCAATAGCACGCAACAAAATCTCTCAAAATTTAGTGTAGGGGGGGGGAGAACTTGCCTGTATTTATCATTCTGGTCTTTCTGGCAGCAGCTTTGCTGTGGTTGCTGCTTTCATCCTCGTACTGGTCGTTGGGCGACCTGATTAGTCAAATCTGGGGCGACGCCAAGGACGCCATGAACGAGGAGGATGAGGAAGACCCAAACATCCCAGCAGAAGACGACACAGCATACTACTAAAAAACGGAGGAAAAAACACAATGAAGAAAAAAGGTCTTGTTGGTGCAATCGCTTTGGCTATCATCATTTTTGGCGGGCTGATCCTCACGCTGTTCTGCACCAGCCGCGTTCCTGCGGGCTATGTTGGCGTGGTGTACAACATGAACGGCGGCGTGGATGGCGAGGTGCTGCCCCAGGGCTGGCACGTGGTATCCCCCACGAAAAATGTCACGCTCTACTCCATCGGCATCGAACAGAGCTATCTGACATCGGATGAGAAGGGCGACAGCAAGAACGACGAGAGCTTCAGTATCCCCACCTCGGATGGCAAGACAGTCCGGGTCAACCTGGAATTTTCCTATCGGTTCGATCCCGACCGTGTATCCAACACCTTCACAACGTTTAAGGGTAAGTCCGGCGAGGAGATCAAGGATACCTTCATCAAGCCCAAAATCATCGCTTGGACGCAGGAGGTCAGCGCCAACTACCCCGTGACAGACATTTTCGGCGACCAGCGCACAGCCATCAACGCCGAGCTGGACTCCTACCTGAAAGAGAAGTTCGATGTTTACGGCATTATCATCGACACCGTGAATTTTACCGACATCTCTGTGGACAGTGAGACGGCGGCAGCTATCCAGAAGAAGGTCACAGCTCAGCAGGAGCTGGAACTGGCGAACATCGAGGCGCAGACCGCTAAGATTGAAGCTCAGAAGGAGAAGGAAGTGGCTGTTATCCAGGCCGAGAAGGAAAAGGAGGCCGCAGAAATCCAGGCGCAGACCGCTCTGGTCAAGGCGAACGCCGACGCCGATGTGGTACGGATTGCCGCCGAAGCGGAGGCGGAGGCCAACCGTGTGATTGCCGCCTCGCTTACTCCTGAGCTGATTGAGAAGATCAAATATGAGCAGTGGAATGGGCAGGTGCCCAAGGTGACTGGTGGAACGTCCATCGTCTCCATCGACGGCATGAATTAAGGAGGGTGCTATGGCATTCGGAAAGAAGGAAATGACCCCCCCCGACATCCTGCGGGAGAAGAAGCAGCAGGTTGAGTCACTGGAGCGCCAGGCTGAGGACGCTGTGGAGCTTGTGACCCGCACCATGAACCGGCTGGATCTCATCAACCAGCAGATCGACGATCACATGGCAGAGATTGATGCCTACGCTGAGGATTTGGCAAAGACGCGGGAGGCACTTGCCAAGCAGCGCGAGCATAACGCGGCCATCAGCGCAAACTTCTCCAAGCTCCTCTGCGTAGAAGCGGAGACGGATAGTGAAAAGGAGTGAGTTACTATGACGGAGCTGAAGTTCAAAGTCGGCGACAAGGTTTACGATGAAAAGTATGGTTTCGGCGTTGTGTGCCAAGTCGATCCGCACAACAAAGCCTATCCGTACTACGTCAAGTACAAGGACGGCACCCGTATCTGGTATGATGGGAAGAATATGAAGCCCGCTGCTGAGGGCAAGGAGGACGCCCAGAGAAGCAAGGTGTGACACTATGGATACCATCACCAGATATATCCGGGACAATGCCTCTAAAAGCCATCCGATTTGCAGCGCACAGCTTATGAAGCGGTTTGGCACTTCCGGCGTTGCAGTACGCCACATGATCAATGCAGCGCGATCCAACGGCGATCCCATCTGTTCCAGTGGTCGTGGCTACTATGTAGCTCATGACAAGGAGGAGATACAGCGGACGATAGATTCTCTGCGTGGACGGATCACCGGCATAAACCGAGCAATCGCTGGGCTGGAACGTAGCCTAACGATGTGAAAGTGAGACGCTAACAGCAACCAAAACAACGAACTGCTAATTCGTCACGTTAAATGCGTCTCGTTGCGGCCCAGGCCGCATATGGAGGGATAAGCCTAACTGGTAAGGCACTGGTTTGCTAAACCAGCAGTAGTCCGCAAGGACGTGTGGGTTCGAGTCCCACTCCCTTCGCCAACGCCGCTGTGGTGGGCGGCAAACATTGTACCCCCTTTCTGACGGCGGGAAAGACCGCTGACAGCCCGGAAAGACGGGCAATACGGGGAGCGCCCGGTGGCAGTATATTACAGTGTAATCGACGGCGGACACTCACAGCAATCTTACCAAAAAGAAGACTGGAAATCTTTTGCTTGCGGTTCGACTCCGCAGCTCCCCTAAAGCCGTTATAAAAATTGATTCAGAAGGGATGTGGACGCCATGAAGAAGGTTCTGGCTATTCTGTAATGTAATTCGATCATCGCCGGCGGCGCGGTAGCGCCTACAATGTGGAGGAACAGTCATGAATAGAGCAAGAGATAAGCCCTATCTGCCCTGAGCAACAGATGTATTCGGCCTGATTTTGAAAATGATACCAGCTGGACGCTAACAGCAAATCAACCATAAAATTTAGGGAACAAAAATGCGTCCACTATGCACATGGCAAGGTGCCATTCAATGGATATAAGCGGTTTTCAAGGGGCTTCCGCATCCGATGTGTTTCAAATGGACACAGACAGCAATCAAAAAGCCCCAATATGCGGAGGTAGCTCAGTCGGTAGAGCAATGGTATAAAAATGTGGAACGCCTTGTTTCACTAACAGCAAAGTCAAAAAGGGAACTATGTGTCGCAGGTTCGAGTCCTGCCCTTCGCACAATGCGATTGCTCTGATACAGAGAACGCCGTCTAAAGGTGATCAGCAACGGACGTAAAATAAGTGTAGTGACCGTGCAAATCGGAACGTCTGGGAGAATGTATCGCTCCCACCTGTGAGAGCCAGGATTATATGTGTGGTGGCGGAATAGGTAGACGCAAGTGGTTCAGGCGTGAGAACCGCCCGGAGTGTGCGCACACGAACGGCAGAAGACGCTTTGCGAGGTGGAAATCCTCGCCCACACATATGATAAGCCAGGGTAGCTCAGTCGGTAGAGCACGTACAAAGTGTGTCTAACGAGACGCTTACAGCAATTTTCTTTTGAAATTGGGTTTCCGTGGTCGTGGGTTCGAGTCCCACCCCTGGCACAAAAGCCCCTGCTGGGCTTGTATTTGATAGTCATGTGTGCTCCTATCCTCACGTCCAGTACCTATTGCCGTAGGTTGGTGAAACAAAGCTGGATATCTCTATGCGGCAGTGGTGGAATGGTAGACACGGTGGTAATGCAAAATGCGGAACGCCTGGTTTCGCTGACAGCAAGGTATGCAAATGGGAACCGCTACATTGCAGGTTCAAGTCCTGCCTGCCGCAACATATGTCAGGGTAGCTCAGTCAAAAAAAACAAAGTGCGTCTTTGAAGAGGCGTGAACAGCAAGTTCACTTGGATAGAGCGTCGGCCAGGAGCCGAAGGTCGTTGGTTCAAGTCCAACCCCTGACACCTACACGGCGGTGGTGAAGTGGTTAAACACAGCAGCCCTATAAAATGTAAAATATCTCGGTTTCACTAACAGCAATGTAAAAGGAAGCCAAGCTGCCATTCGTAGGTTCAAATCCTACTCGCCGTACCTTATGGGGAGCGTAAACCATCGTCTCCTCCCACCCTATTCAACGGCAAAATGGTGACGGCCCGGAGAGACGGGCATATCTCTGGACACGAACAACAAAACTCCCTAAGTGTTCCGGGTATCTCAAATTTAAGGAGGTAAGAGAAAATGGGTAACTTTATGGACAGCGTGAAGGACACGTTGAACGGGGACAACCACAACGTCTCTATCACCGAGAACGGCGCAGTGGGCTACCGCACCACGGGGAAGAAGCTGCTGGATCTGAACTTTGCTGTGGCCTCCCTGCGGAGCACGTCGGAGGCGGAGATCGCCAACCGCTTCTCCAAGGCATTCTTCGAGGATAAGCTGACGGCTATGAAATGGCTGTTTTATGCGCGTGATGTGCGTGGTGGCCTGGGTGAGCGGCGGCTGTTTCGGGCTGTGCTACTGGATATGGCAAAGACTATGCCGCAGTATATCAAGCCGATCATCCCGCTGGTGCCGGAGTATGGTCGCTGGGACGATCTCTGGTGCCTGCTGGACACTCCGGTGGCAGATGATGTCATGCACCATGTATCTATGCAGCTGACCGAGGATATGCACTTCTATGAGCAGAACCAGCCCATCTCTCTGCTGGCAAAGTGGATGCCCCGCTGCAAGACCTCTTCCAAGCAGACACGACGCTACGCCAAGATTCTGCGGTGCCATCTGAACATGACTGAGCGTGACTATCAGCATATGCTGGCCGACCTGTCCCGCCATCTGGTCGTGGTGGAGCAGCAGATGTCCAGCGGCAAGTGGGACGGTATTGACTACCAGCGTGTCCCCTCCCGTGCCAACCTGGTGTACAACAAGGCTTTCCTCCGCCATGATGAGGAGCGCCGCCGTGCTTTCTTGGAAAGCGTGAAGAAGGGCGAAAGCCATATCAATGCCGGCACTCTTTTCCCGCACGAGATCGTCAACAAGTATCGCAATGCGTATCGTGTGGACGACACGCTGGAGGCATTGTGGAGCAATCTGCCCGATACCGTGGAAGGTTGCGGTAACACGATGGTGGTTATGGATGACAGCGGGAGCATGGAGTGGGTGACGCTTCCCGGCAGTACGGCCCGTCCTTTGGAGGTGGCAAACGCCCTGGCGATTTATTTTGCCGAGCGCTCTTCTGGGCAATTCAAAAACCAGTACATGAGCTTTTCTGCCCGCCCCCAGCTCATCAGCCTGCATAATGGCAAGAACCTCTACGAGAAACTGCGTATCACTCACAACAGCCACGCCGGTGCCAATACCAATGTGGAAGCGGTCTTTGACCTGATTCTGGAGACTGCCAAGGCCAATCATATGGAGCAGGAAGAGTTACCCGCAAACATCCTCATCATCTCCGACATGGAGTTTGACGCCTGCGCGACGGCGGGTACGGTACGGGGCACCGGCTGGTCTTCCTACTGCTCTGGCCGTCCCAGCGCTAACCTGTTCAAAGAAATCGCCGAGCGGTACGAGGCGGCGGGCTACAAAATGCCTCGGCTGGTGTTCTGGAATGTAGCCTCCCGCACGGGCACCATCCCGGTCAAAGAGAATGATATGGGCGTTGCCCTGGTCAGCGGCTTCTCTGTGAACATTGCCAAGATGGTCATGAGTGGTAAGCTCGATCCCTATGACTGTCTGCTGGAGGCCATCAACGTGGAGCGCTACCAGCCCGTTGAGAACGCTTTGGCTTCTCTTAAAACCGAATAGGAAACAACAAAATCTCTCAAAGGAGGCTCAGGCAATTTTCCCAACACGCACGGATATCTTGTCTGAGTCTCCTTTTCAGAAAGAGGTGATACAAGTGATCTATCTCGATCACGCAGCTACTACCCCTACATTCCCAGAAGTTTTGGAGGCTATGCTTCCTTGGTTTCAGCCAGATCATGTTGGTAACGCCAGTAGCATTCATACACAGGGCGTCAACGCATTGCAGGCCGTAGAAAATGCACGTGAACAGGTTGCCAAAATGATCAACGCGGATACATCGGAAATCTTCTTTACCTCTGGTGGCACAGAGTCAAACAACACATTTGCCCGATATGTTATGGGCGAACGGGTGATTACGACCAGACTTGAACACCATTCTGTGCCTCATCCGCTAAAAGACTGGTCACATGAAGTCACCTATGTGAAAAATCTGCCAGATGGAAGCGTGGACATGGATAATTTGAGGCACCTCATTGGCTCCTGCTGTTATAAAGCCGTTTCTGTGATGTGGGCAAACAACGAGCTTGGCACGATCAATCCTGTCGAGGAAATCGCAACCCTTTGTAAAAATCATGGATTGCTCTTCCATGTGGACGCTGTACAGGCGGCGGGTCATATCCCCATCGACGTTAAAAAGTGCGGTATGGATTTTCTCTCAATGTCTGGGCATAAGTTTGGCGCACCTCCTGGTGTTGGAGTGCTCTATGTACGCAATGGAGTGTCAAAGAGAGCGCTGATCAATGGGGGCGGGCAGGAGCGCGGCATGAGAGCGGGGACATACAATGTGCCTGGTATTGTAGGTCTTGGCAAGGCTGCTGAAATTGTTGCTCGCCGGCTTCCTCGGCAAATCCAAAAGTGGAACACTCAGGAGCGTGTTTTGCTGAATGAACTGGATAGGGTGATGCCTGGAGAGTATAGGCAAAATGTCGCCAATTTGCGAACGCATAACATCATCAGCATAACAATTCCGGGTGTGAATAGCGAGGCGCTGCTGCTTTTACTGGATCAGAAAGAAATCTACCTCTCTGCCGGCTCTGCTTGCAGTGCGTCCGATTCTGGGCCGTCCCATGTCCTAAAGGGAATTGGGCTGTCAGATGAAGACGCAGCATCAACCGTCCGTATCTCGCTGGGGTATGAAAACACGGCGGATGAGATGGTGGAAGCAGCTCGGGCCATTGCTGAGGCAACACNCCGGTTAAAAGCTATGTATCCTTAATTTTTTTTGCGCTTTTTACCGTTTTCGATNCAANAAAATCTCTNAAAGGAGTGATGAACAATGTATTGCGCGTATGTCACTCGGATACGCAATCTGCGGAAACACAGTAACGCCGACCGGCTTCTCTGCGGCGAATGCTTTGGCAACACCGTGATTGTGGATCTGGGGACGCAACCTGACCAGTTGGGCGTCTACTTCCCGGTGGACGGCAAACTTGGTCTGGAATTTGCCCAGAAGCACGATCTTCTGCGGAGAAAGGATGAGAACGGCAACCCAGCAGGCGGGTATCTCGACCCTGAGAAGCGGAATATCAAAGCGCTGAAGCTCCGTGGCGAGCAAAGCGACGGACTGTTCATGCCGCTGTCCTGTCTGGACGGTTTCACCGATGTTTCTCAGCTCTCCGAGGGCGACACCATCACCGTTCTGAACGGCGTGACTATCTGCGAGAAGTATATTCCTAAGCGGAAGTCTCAAGGGCACGGTGGAGGCAAGGGCAACCGCACCCGCAAGCGTTCCGACCCCATTTCCCCACTCTTCCAAGAACACGCCGATACTGAGCAGCTGGCCTACAACCTTTCCGCTTTCCGCCCTAATGATTTGGTGGAGATTACCCTGAAAATGCACGGCACCTCTCAGCGTACCGGCTTCCTTCCTGTCCTCCAAGGGTACAAATATCGCAACCCCGTGGAGAAATTCTTCTCCGAGGCCAAACGCACCCCCCCCTGGCTCCGCAATCGTATCAAGCGGACGCCAGTGTATGACTGGGATTATGTGACTGGTACTCGCCGCGTGGTGCTGGACGACTTCGAGAACGGTGGTTACTACGGCAGCAACTCTTTCCGCGAGCANCACGCCAAGGTTTTTGAAGGGAAACTTCACAAGGGTGAGACGGTTTACTACGAGGTGGTAGGTTTNACCGACGATGGGACGCCTATCATGTCCCCCGGCAGTAATGCCAAGGTAAACGATAAAGAGTTTGCCAAACAGTACGGCAAGATGACNGTGTTCAGNTATGGCTGTGACCCCACCGGCAAGCGGATGGCNGATGTAATTCACCTCGGCCCCGGCAAAGTTTCCACGGATGGAGGGCCGGAGGTTGAAGTCTCCGACCTTGTGATGCAATCGCATACTCCCGTAGAATGCTCCAAGTCCGATCTCTATGTCTACCGTATGACCATGACNAATGAGGACGGTGATGTNGTAGAGTATCCGCCTGACTTTATGCGCTATCGCTGTGAGCAGATGGGTGTCAAGTGTGTGCCNCTGTTCTGGCGCGGCTTTGCTGGCGGTGAGAACTGCTGCAACTATGACAGTTGCACGAAGGAAACCTGCACGCCGGGTGAGTGCATCAAGAAAACTGCTGAGCAGTTCTATGATGGCCCCGATCCTGTGGGCAAATCTCACATCCGTGAGGGTGTCGTTTGTCGGATTGTCAACCGCCCCAAGTTCACCGCCTACAAACACAAGAACTTCTGTTTCAAGGTGCTGGAAGGATTGATCAAGGATACAGCCGCCGCACCTGATATGGAGGAGGCTCAGGAAATTGAGAAAGGAGGCGATGAAGGATGAACATTTGTATTGAGGGTGCGAAGAAAATCCCCTGTGGGGATGACCGCCACTATTTGGAACTGCCTGATGGCTACCGGCTGATTTTTGAGGGCGACAAATATATTGGTCGGTACAACCCCGACCTACCCAAACCCATCTAAGGAGGTGCAGGATGAACGTAGCAGAAAAGCAAAACAAAATCATGGCTCGCATCAATCAGCACCTCGATGCAGTGCGGGCCACCGGGCGGGAGTGGGTGGGTATTTTTCTCCAGGGTTCCCAGAACTACGAGTTGGATTATGAAGGTAGCGACATCGACACCAAGGCGATCTTGTTGCCCAATTTCTCCGATTTCGTGTTGTGCTCTAAGCTCATCAGCACCACCCACATTATGGAGAACAACGAACACGTTGACTTCAAGGATATTCGGCTCATGTTCGAGTGCATCAAGAAGCAGAATGTGAACTTTGTGGAGATTCTGTTCACCCGTTACCACATCCTTAATCCCAAATATGCCGATCTGTTTCAGCCAGTGCTGGATGCCCGTGAAGAGATTGCCCGCTACAACAACTACGCTGGAATAAACTGCTTGGCGGGTATGGCTTTGGAAAAGCAAAAGGCCATGGAGCACCCCTATCCGGGCACCATGGACAAGATCGAGGTGTTTGGATACGACCCTAAGCAACTCCACCACGCTTTGCGCATGAGGGAATTTATGACCCGTTATATAGCAGGTGAGCCTTATGCGGAATGCTTGGTTAGCAAAAAACACGATTTTCTGCTGGAGGTCAAACGGGGCAACTACCCATTGGAACAAGCCCGCGCTATGATGAATGCCACCATTGCGTCCATGAAAGCTGACAAACAGCAGTATATGGATACGGTGCCGGTGCAAATCAATGAACACGCTGACGCAGTGCTCCGTACTGCCACGGTTGAAATTCTCAAGCGGTGCTTCCTGACAGAGCTTAGAGAGGGTGACAAAGATGAATGACGGCCAGCTTAATGCCATCAAATTCCTCTCTGGAATCAAAGATGAAGACTCCCTGGAAACCATGCTTGAAAAGGCTGGAAAGATGGCTTCGGAGTTCTTTAATGAGATTCCTCAGTTGAAGTCGGACAGCTTTGAGTGGCAAGTTGAGTATATGACCGAACCGGACGACATCATGAAGGTTCACAAGATGGTAAACGGCGAGAGCGCCGCGTATCTGCTGTTCCACTGCAATTCCAGTAAGTGCGAGACAGACACACCAGACGACCCTGATATCAAAAAACTTGGAACGTACCTACTCTTAGGTGTGCTTCTGGGATGAGGAGGAGATTAACGTGCAGAACTTCTTTATGATGGTGGGACTGCCTGGTAGCGGCAAGTCTTCATTCGCTCGGAACGTACTTAGTGTCAGTCCTGGCGCGGTGGTTCATTCCAGTGATGAGATCCGGCGCGAGCTGCTGGGTGATGAGAACGACCAGACTCAGCAAGCTCTGGTGTTCAGTACCCTCCATGAGCGCGTCTTCTCTGACTTGCGGGCAGGGAAGAACGTGGTTTACGACGCCACGAACATCAATTACAAACAGCGCAAGCAGTTTGTAGAGCGTGTACGGGCGCTCCATATCCACAACCTGCAAATTATTTGTGTGTTTATGGCAGTGCCTTATGAACGTTGTCTGAAACAGAATCACGAGCGTGAGCGCAGTGTCCCAGACAGTGTGATTACCCGGATGTATCACAAGTTCGATGTTCCTATGTATCTGGAGGGCTGGGATGACATCATCGTGCGTGGCGTTGAGCCAAGTGAGGACATCATCAATACGACCATGGTTCGCCTCTCGAATTTGGAGCATGATAACCCGCACCACCAGCTGACAGTCGGTCAACATATGTTGACAGCCTACAACTACTTTGTCAGTCGCTACGGCGATGCGGTTCAAGATGTTGTACTGAGCCGTTCTATCCTGCTCCACGATATTGGCAAGGAGCAGACGAAAGTTTTCCACAATGGTAAGGGCGAACCTACCGAGATCGCCCATTTCTACGACCATGAGCGGGTGGGGGCATACGATAGCTTTGCTTGCAACTATGACCTCCACATGGATGATCAGCTGGCCGCTGCTCTTCTGATCCGCTGGCACATGGCTCCGTTTGCAGTAAACCACTCAGATAATCCGGGCAAAACAGAGCGGAAGTTCAAACGTATGCTCGGCAAAGATATCTGGAAACAGGTCAAAATCATCAACGATTGCGACCTACACGCACACTAAAAACAGGAGGAAATCAATTATGAACCCGAATCAGTATCAGATCGCAATGCGCCCCGCAGACGCTGAGCCGAATAACTTTCGGCTCGACCCATTCAATCCGCTCGGCTTCTTGAGTGAGCTGTTTGGTGGCACCCCCCCGCTGTAGTCCATCTCGTTGGTGCTGACGATCCCTTTGCCAAGGGTTGGAACGCTGCTATGCAGCACATGAGGGACAACCCGCCTGCGCCTGCTCCTCTGCCGTTGCCTACGAACGTGATTTTCAACAACCCGGCCACCATCGTGTATTGGAACGACGGCACCAAGACGGTGGTGAAGTGCCAGCCCGGAGACGTGTTCAGCGCCGAGACTGGCCTAACCACTGCTATGCTCAAGAAGTATATGGGCAACGACAACACCTTCAACCGTGTCATCAATGAGTGGCTGAAGCGTACCGGCCAGTACAGACCGTCTGTCGTCCCCGCTCTGCCGGCAGCTGAGACGCCCGCTGCCCTGCCCGCTCCTACGGATCAGGGAGTACCTGAAACGGTGGAGTGAGTTATGGAGGGCGTTATCATTCCAATCGTGGTGCTGGTTGGGCTGTTGTTCATACTGACAAGATCGAATGATGACGACAACAATGGGAATTGGGGAGGTGGGTGTTTTGCATAGTCGAGAGCAATTAGAAGAGATGCAGCGCCTGCCTCTTTCCCGCAAAATCCAGATCACTACGGCTCGAATCATCGAGTGGTATCAGCACTATGACGGCAAGGTCTATGTGGCCTTTTCTGGTGGCAAGGATTCAACAGTGCTTCTTGATATTGTGCGGCGTATCTATCCTGATGTGCCTGCAGTATTTTCGGATACAGGGCTGGAGTTCCCAGAAGTAAGGCAGTTTGCCAGAAGTTGCGAAAACGTCACTGTTGTTCATCCAGAGATGAACTTTCGCAAGATCATTGAGCAGTATGGCTATCCAGTTGTCTCTAAGCGAGTAGCTGACACCGTGGAATACGGCCACAAACCCGGTTCCTTCCGGTGGAAAGAGCTTCATGGGGAGATCATGCGGAGCAATGGCACTCCCTCGGAGTTCAACTGTGAAAAATGGTGTTATCTGCTGAACGCTCCTTTCAAAGTTTCTGCCCGATGTTGCAACATCATGAAGAAGCAGCCCATGAAGAAGTATAAAAAGGAGACTGGCCGATACCCCATCATCGCAACTATGGCAGAGGAGAGCAGATCGCGCCGCAGTACGTGGCTACACCAAGGTTGTAATGCTTTTTCTGGGAAAAATCCCAGCTCCCAGCCTATGTCCTTCTGGACTGAAAGTGACGTGCTTGAATATTTGTACACCTATCAAGTCCCCTACGCATCTGTCTACGGCGAGATTGTCAAGACTGATAGGGGGGGGTGGACGACGACAGGAGAACATCGTACTGGCTGTGTCTTTTGCGCCTTTGGTGCTCATTTGGAAAAGGCTCCAAACCGTTTCCAACGTCTAAAGGTTACTCACCCGAAGCTCTGGAATTACTGCATGAGGCCGTGGGAAGAGCATGGCTTGGGTATGCGGCGAGTGCTTGAGTACATCGGAGTTCCAATAGAATNAGCCTTTAATAAGGAGGAAGAAAACATGAATAAATCATCTATCAACGGGNAAGCGATTGCCATTGCTGCGGCTGGCATTATCGCGGTCATCCTACTCGCTGTATTTTGTGTGCAGGGCGCTCAAAATACAGCCTACTNTCTGGAAGAGCAGGTGAATACTGCATCTTCGGATATTAAGGTGCAGGAGAAACGCCGGGTCGATCTGGTTTATAACCTTGCCGATTGTGTAAAGCAGTACGATAAGCACGAAGCCGACACCCTTACGGCCATCGTTGAGGGGCGTGGCTCTGCTGGCGACATCGAGAATGTTACCACGGCCATTGTTGCTGTGTCTGAGGCATATCCTGAGCTGAAGTCAAACGAGAATTATAGGGAACTGATGAACGAGCTTGCCATCACCGAGAACCTGATTGCTGAGTATCGCTCCAATTATAACAAGCAGGTAAAAGAATACAACAGGTATGTTCGC
>WFLX010005962.1_pt1 | contig 13031 bp, 6 predicted proteins | sample 4967041 | NCBI WGS metagenome assembly WFLX01 (sample SAMN12857096, study PRJNA449069) | gut metagenome | isolation source: stool from male and female vole | host: Microtus ochrogaster | place: USA:Florida | collected 2017
GCATATTTGTCCGTGTTCTTCGGTCGTGTACATCAAGTACACTCCCTCATCACTCGAACAAATCTGCTCAATGGCTGACCGCCTCAGCGTTAACATATATTATGGGACAGGCTCTTAAGCCAATTGTTAATTATTATTAAATTTAAATAGGTCAAGGGTATTCATATTGTTAAATATGCCTCATTTCCAAAAGGTATATAGGAAAAAATTGGTATAATGTGATAAGAAATTGGTAACTTTGTGGTTTGTAAATGGAAAGCCCACAGCGGGCGGGTTCATAAAGATACCTACAATTTCTTGCAAAACACACCTGATTTTTTTTGAATCTCAAAAGTAGCGTTACAGTTATGAGAGGAGTTCTTTCAATTGCCGGAATAAAATCCATTATGGCAATTCTTCTTATCACATTGGGTATAAGCGAAATATCCGCTCAAAAAGTTGCTCTGAAAACCAACCTCCTAAGTGATGCCACCGCAAATGTAAGCCTCGGTGGCGAAGTCGTTGTGGCTCCCCGTTGGTCAATAGACCTTGCGTGGCAGCTTAACAACTGGTCATTTGACAATGGCAAACGATGGAAGCACTGGTTTGTGCAGCCCGAAGCCCGATATTGGCTTTGCGATGCNTTCAACGGCCATTTCTTCGGGATGCACCTCATAGGGGGCAAATACAACGTAGGCCATATNGACATNCCCCTCAACTTTCTTGGCAGCAACTTCAAGTTGCTGAAGGACAACCGCTATCAAGGGTGGGGTGCCGGCTCAGGTATTGCCTACGGCTACAGCTGGCCCCTCGCAAAGCACTGGAACTTTGAGGCAGAAATAGGCCTCGGCTATATCTTCACCCGCTTCGACCGCTTCGAGTGTGCCGGTTGTGGACGTAAAGTAGAGTCAGACCGCACTCACCACTACTTTGGCCCTACGAAGGTCGCTCTCAACCTCGTGTATATCTTCTAAACACCACCCCGCCATGAAACGTCAATTACTTCTCCCCCTTCTCTTACTCGCCGGGCTCATTGCTGCGGCGCAAGGGTCTGTGGTCTCCCCGGCAGCCGCTCCGGCTCTGTCGATGGTGGAAGGCATGATCAACGTTGAGATGCGTCTGAATCTCAGCGATATCCCTGTAAAATCAAGCGAGGTGGTCATTGTGGAGCCCTACCTTGTAAATGGCTCTGACACTCTTGCCCTTGGCTCCGTAGGGGTCTTTGGCCGCCGACGCTTAATTCAGTTTGAACGCGGCCTAAATGGCAATGTCACCACCCCTGACATCGTGGTAAAAGCCTCCGAAGCCACCCCTGACTTCCTCTTCACTACCCAAGTGCCCTACAGCGACTGGATGGATGGCGCTACCCTGAATATGAAGATGAACACCTACGGCTGCGCCAACTGCTCCAAGGGTGAGACTCTCTATGTAGAGGGAATCGAAAAATGGTTCTCACCTCGCACCTCCATTACGCCTGACATGCTTATCTATCTCCGCCCGATGGTAGAGAGAGTAAAGGTTCGCGACATAAACGGAAGCGCCAAGATCGACTTCCCGGTCAACAGCACACTCCTCATCGAGGACTTCCGCAACAATTTCGCCGAGCTAACCGGCATACGCCAGAGCATCGACAGCGTGCGCGACAACGCCGACGCTACAATTCATGGCATCACAATCTGCGGCTATGCCTCACCTGAGGGTTCCTACGCCAACAACGAGCGCCTCGCCAAGGGGCGTGCAGAGGCGGTAGTCGACTATGTGCGCCGCATCTATGCCTTCCCCGACTCGCTCATCAAGGCTTCATCGGTAGCAGAAGACTGGACAGGACTCCGGCAATGGGTGGAGAGTAGCAACCTCGAGCACCGTACGGAAATCCTTGCCATAATCGACGACCCGGGGCTCACTCCCGATGAGCGCGACGGAAGAATGGCCAAGCTCTTCCCATCGGAGTATGCCACGCTGCTCAACACCGTCTACCCGGGCCTTCGCCACACCGACTACAACATCAACTACTCCATCCGCTCCTACAGCGACCCCGCCGAGATCCTCGCCGTGTTGAAGACTCGCCCCGGCAACCTGAGTCTCGATGAGCTCTTCGTCGCCGCCCAGACCCTCGATCCCTCATCTGAGGATTTCCGCGAACTCTTTGAGGTGGCCGTGCGCTTGCACCCTTCCGATCCTGTTGCCAACCTCAATGCTGCAAACACTGCCCTGCTCCGCTCCGACACCAAGGCAGCCCGCGCTTATCTCGATAAGGCCGGTAGCTCTCCGGAGGCAATCTACACCCGCGGTGTGCTGGCGCTCATGGAGAAAAACTACGATGAGGCAGCTACACTGCTCAATGAAGCAAAAAACGCAGGTATCACGCAGGCCGACGCAATGCTTCTCCAGACTGCCACAATGCAACAATATGATAATGCTCGTAGCAAAAACAACTGATTATTACCAAAATAAGAAAAACAAATAAAATCATAACACAATCTTTACAATGAAAACCAAGCTTTACATTGGTGTTATCGCAGCCGCTCTCACCCTCTCGGCCTGTTCCAACGACCACATCGGATCGATGGATGACCAGAAGGTGGAATACGATCAGATGCGCTATATCGCAGTGCAGATCGGAGCCCCCCGCGATGCCCAATCACGTGCGTTCGAGAATGGTGCTCTCAATGAGAGCTATATCAACCGTCTCGACTTCTTCTTCTACGATGCTTTAGGCAACCCCACCTCTACCCCTCTCTCCATGTCGGAGGCAGAGATTTCCGCTAAAGGCACCTTCGGCGACCCCGATCCTAACCCCTCCGGGAGCAATGTGACCCGTATCTATACCTCCGTGGTTCCCGTGGCTCTGACCCAGGGTCAGAACCTCCCCTCGCAGATAATCTGCGTGGTCAACGGTGTGGAAAGTGGTGTCAACGAAATCAAGTCGCTCCCCTTGGCCGACCTCATCGACATCCAGCGCACCTATTTCAGCAATCAGAGCTGCTTCGTGATGACCAACTCTGTCTACTATGGTCGCGATATTGTCACCGGCCAGACCAACCAGCGACTCTGCGCTACCCCAATCAATGCCACCACCCAGCTCTTCGGCACCAAGGAGGCAGCTCAAAAAGCTATCTCAAATGCCTCTACAAATGCCAACGCCATCGTCGACATCTACGTGGAGCGTGTAGCAGCCAAAGTGGGTCTCACCCTCAACAAAGCTTCCATACAGCCCTACACTCTCAAAACTGCTGACGGCGCTGAGGTGAGCCTTCAGTTCGAACCCAAATACTGGGCTATGAACGCTACCGACAAGTCGATCTACCTCACCAAACGCTTTGGCGTGGAGACAACCAACGGCACTGAGACTACTATCAACAAGCTCCCCACATTTGATCAGATCAACACAGCCCTCACCGGCGGAGGCTTCACCAACTGGAACGATGCTGCAAACCACCGCAGCTACTGGGGTACTTCACCCTCTTATTTCGCCAATAACTATCCTGATGTGTCAGACGATGTCAACGACCTCGTAGAGCCTTCACATGCCGATGATTTCGAGCCTCGCTATTATTCCTACAACGAGCTCGACTCCCGCTCAAAGCTCGGCATTGCAAGTCAGGCTATCGCAGCTCAGGATGGGTCATTTGTCACCGGCTACACCACCGGCACTAACAACGGATATGCCCGAGAGGCTGCTACCGGATTTATCTATACCCGCGAGACCACAGTTTCAAAGGCCCGCATCAACGATGTCAACAACAGCAACCCTGCTGCTGCCGTCGCATCAGCGGTGATCGTAGGTAAGTATACCGTTACCGGCGCAAACACTGAGGGTGGCACCTTCTATATCGACCGAAACACCGGCGAGGGTGGCACTTACTACGGCTCAGCGGCAGCTGTCATCAGGGCCCTTGCCACCCGCCAGTCCATAGTGTTTGAAGATAATGCCGGCAAGACTCCCTCAGGTGCTTCCGTCTTCTCTCTGGAGCACCCCAAAGCTGATGTGCGCACCAAAGCGCAGACTAAACTCGTGGGTCGTCTCGTCACCCTGCAGATCACTTCGCTCCCCAATGACCGCCACCTATATTATTATGCAATGAATGGTGATGGCACAGGTGGGTATGTCGAAATCACAACCGACAACCTTGTGGATGTCAATGCCCAGCTCCTCTCCGTTGGTTACATGGATAAATTTGCAGAGGGTCTCGCTTTCTACAGCATCCCCATCCGTCACCTCAACTGGAACGATGCATTCTATATCACGAAATGGACTGAGGAAGTCGAGGAGGAAGGCGAAACCACAACTGTAGAACATGAGAAGCCTGTTGGTGTCTACGACTGGGCTTCGATGACCACCGGCTCTCTCGGTGTAGTCCGCAACCACGTCTACAATCTCAACATCAACTCCATCTCCGGCCTTGGCACCGCACTCCGCGACCCTGACCAGCCTATCGTACCCGCCAAAGAGGAGGCCAACCAGTTTATTGCTGCGCGTCTCAACATCCTGGCCTGGAACGTGGCTAACACCTGGAGTGTGGACCTCTGATCTCTGATACTACTATCCCGGAAAATCAAAAAAACATCCTTTTAACCCTATAATAGGCAACGGTGGGAAGATACCCCGCCGAGGGTGTCGATCCCGCCGTTGCTTTTTTAATTTTCAAATTATTCTTCCAACATTTCTCTCCCCTCTCTCCCGATCCCCTTTCGTGAGGCGGATCATCGCAGCGCTCATCTCCCCACAGCGCCCCTTTTTCTGAAATCTCTACGGAAAGGCCACCCGGCAATCCGACCACATATATTATATATAGCTTACTTATTATATATAGCTTACTTCTTACGATGAACCAAGCCTTCAGACACATACTACTACGGCTCCTTACTATAGCCACAGCCCTCCTCGCTGTCTCCTGCGATATCGACGACACTGCCGGCGACTGCTCCGTACACTATAAAATTCCCTTCACTTTCACCAAAAATATCCATAATGAAGATGCCTTCCGCCCGCAGGTCAGCAGCGTGACGCTCTATGTCTACGACATGGCCGGCAATCTCGTGCTGCGCAAGAACGAGAGCGGAGAAATCCTCAAACAACCCGGCTATGCAATGGAGCTCGACCTCCAGCCAGGCAAATATTCGATGCTCGCCTGGTGTGAAGGAGACCCTACTTTCACCCCCGCCACCTTCTTCTCTATCGGTAGCGACGACTCAGACATCACCCGCCTTTCGGCCACCCTTCCGCTCGACGGAAGTGGCAGCGACCTCAGTTGCGGCCGCGACATCGTCCCTCTCTTTCATGGCTACAATCCCTCAGTTGAGCTCCCGGCCACCTATGGCGATGTGCTACTCCCGGCGATTGACCTGATGAAGGACACCAATATACTTAATGTATCCATTGAAAATATCGACGGCACCGAGATTTCGCCTGATGCCATTTCGATCTTCATTGAGTCTGACAACAGCCGGCTTAACTGGGACAATTCCCTCAATGGCAATTTATCGTTCAGCCACCGACCCTGGTGCGTGACACCATTCTCCTCGATCCGAGGAGATGAGAGTGCCTCGCGTGCCGATGGTGCCTCAGATACTCACACCATCACCGGCCTACTGGCTGAATTCACCACCGGCCGACTGATGGTAGACCGCAAACCCATCCTTGTCATACGCCGCACAGCCGACAACCACGATGTGCGCCTCGACCTCGTCAAACTCCTCTGCATGGTGCGCGGACACTACAACGGAGGCTACTCCGACCAGGAATATCTCGACCGCATGGACTTCCACGAACTCACCTTCTTTGTGGATGCCAGCCTCAACTGGTATACCGCAGGTGGAATCCTTATCAATGGTTGGAATGTGGTGCCACCCCAAGATGTCGACATCTGATCCCACACATTTTCCCTGACCCTCTCCCTTCCCTCTCCCGAACTTCCCTTATAGAAATATGCACTCAATTGTCAAATACCTTCTGCCACTAAGGCTTATATCGGTAGTCGCGGCCATGCTTTTCATTTCGGCATGCGACTCAGACTCGTTGCGCCCGGGCGAAGATGATGTTGACAATCCCGCCGATGGTGTCACCATAGAATTCACCATGCTGACGCGCAATGCCGAAACGGGCCACACCTCGCGCACTCTTATCCCTCCCACAGGCACACCACAGATAGGCTACAGAGCAGAAAACTTCCTCGATCTCGACAATATCACCTTTCTCCTCTTCGACTCCGAACAGAAGTTGCTGCGCAAGCTTACCGCTGAGGTCAGTGTGGTCAACGATGGCTCAGGGCCTTACGTGAAATATAGCGTCCGCACCTTCATCCACGACAACTACTTCCTTAAAGCTACCTCCGAATATATCACCTTCACANTCNTAGCTATTGGGAATCAGGCAGGATTGTCGCCTGAAAANTTCNACTACCATATAGGGCAAAGCCTTGAAGATATCTTCAATCAGGCCAAAGTGGCTACCTTTGCCTTCCCCGTAAGCAATAATAGTCAGGGGACATGGATACCCACGATCGCACCTGTAGAGGGGCTGCAGGCCGCCCATATCCCAATGTCAGGTATGCAGACATTCACCGTGAAGGTGGCGAGTCTCCGCTCAAGCAGTCCTGACCGCCCTTATCAGCTCTCTTCAGGCACCTCCCCGAAATACCTTAACATGCTCCGCGCAGTTGCCAAAATCGAAATCATCGACAAGATATTTCCCGGCATTGCGGAAGATGCCGACTTCACAATCGAGAAAGCAGAGCTGGTAGGACATACCACCCGTGGCTCCATGCTCCCGGATTTTTCACAATGGCAGACAGATCTGGAGACACAGTATGTCACTGCCCCCTCAGTTCCTGCCTCAGCGCAATATATTGGTGCAGAGCCCACCTCAGGATTTAACCTCCCTGATAGTGACATCGATGCGGTTCAAACCTTCTTCATCGACACTGAAGCTACCGCCCTTCGCAACGATGGTTGCAAGGTTCTCTCATGCTACCTCACCGAGTATGATCCGGAGTCGCGGGGAATCGTCCCGCCGATGTGGATACGCCTCACACTGAAGTCGCTCTCCACCGGAAAAATCTCTACCCGCCGTCTTGAGGTAGCCTCCTACACCGGCGGCATCGCCGGCGAGCCCCTACAGATACTTCGCAACAATATCTACCGCTACCAGATCACTGGTGCCAACGATATCAGTCTTGACATCCAGCCATTTGCCAACCTCGAACTGACATTCGGCTTCGGCCTCATGCGCGACTCCCGAGGCGATCTCATGGTGCTCCCCGACAAAGACGGGANCTATCCTGACTACTTCATAGAGTTCTTGAAGACCCACAGNTNCCCCTGNNTGATTGNCGAANATGGCAACCTCACCACCGAACCTATAAAGCTCGAAAAGGGCGACTATTATGCCATTGTGGTAGGCGAAAATGAGGATATGACCCACGCCGAAATCTGGATCAAAGACAGCGAAGAATACCATGTGCTTTCCAATTTCGGCTCTGTGGTTGAGAGTCAATATTGCGGTGCTCGCCTTGTAGANTCGTTCTATGGCAATAATGAATCCGAACGCTTCCTCAAAGATATATACGGCTACCGGAGAGTACATCATTTCACCAACCATAATTCCATAGTGCGCGATCCCGTTGACGACGGGCTCCTCTTCTGCTATATCATAGACTTCCAGCAGGAGGATGAGATCCGCCGCTACTATGAAGTGGAGNCGTGGGACGAGTCTACCCTTACCGGATGGATCATCCTCAAATCTGANGATGGCACCGAGACCGGATTTCAGCAAATCACATNTGAAGGAACTCTCGGGGAGACCAGACCTCTNNACNAACCTCTCTCNAATCGGAANANTGAATNGACATAATTTCTCCATATACAACCTATTGGTCCTCTTGATGGTCCTGCCGGTACTGCTGATGGTCTCCTGTCGCGACGAGGAGCTCGGCGACTACGGTGTTCCGGGTGAAGGGGAGGCACTCCTCAATCTTGAGGCTGCCTTCTCGCCATTTGCCGGCGCCAACCTCTCGCGCTCCTCCGGAAGCGCCCCGGCAAGAGGCTTCAACAGCATTTCTGATATTGTCATCCTTACCTTTTCGGCCGACGATGAGAAGCTCGTCGACATCTCCGAACCACGCTATTTCGATGTGAAGGATGAGACCCGAGTCGACGACAACGCCAGCAACAACTCAACGGCCGAGGCCGACACCAAAACAGTCTCCAACCTGACACTGAAGATACCCCAAGGGAGATATTATATCGTTGCGGTGGCCAACTGCGGCCGGTATCAGAGCCATGAAGACGGCTCCATCACCATACTGAAGACATCTCTCGAAAAGTTGGAAGAAAATGATAATTTCGCGATCGGCCGCTTCACCCTCAGCGAACTCCGCTCTATGCCTGTGTTTTGGGAAAGCGATGATTATGCCAACAACCGCGAGATGATGGGCTATTTCTCCACGATAGATTCTTCGGTTCCCACAGCCGAAAGAAGTTTCGATGCGGTCAATGTCAACCGATCAAATATGCGTCTGAGAGCGTGGCTGCGCCGCTGCGCATCGAAAATCACCGTGGATTTCGACGGCTCCTCGCTCTCGGAAAATATCAGTATATTCATCAAGGATATCCGGGTGAGAGACCTGGCCAAGAGCTGCACCTTAGGTTTCGGGGCTCCCAACTCCTCTGAGGAAAACGCCGTGGATTTCAACAATCATCCTTCCGGCGAAGATGACCTTCTCTCCTCCGACGGGTCGTTTATTGAGATTGGTAAGGGAGAATATTACCCCGAGTGGCCGTGCATCACAAAACAATCGCCCTACATCCTCGAGGCTGATGGCGTCACAAAGAAGAATCTCCATAGTCAGGACTCCCCCTGCGTTTATTTCTACGAAAACATGCAGGCAACGCGTGAAGGCTACAACCGCTCCCCCGTCCCCGATCTCGAGCAGGGAGGCGTGGCCGAAGGGTATAACCCCAAAGATGGTGTCCCCAACGGAACATTTGTCGAGGTGACTGCCCACTATGTCTCGGAGGTCAACAACCAAAGCCGGGAGGAGGATATCACCTACCGCTTCATGCTGGGGAAGAATGTGACCGACAATTTTGATGCCGAAAGAAATTTCCACTACAAACTGACTCTGAAATTTCTCGGTAAAGCCAACGAATATCATTGGCACATCGACTATGCCCGTCAGGAAGGCTTCAAGGTCCCCAACCCATGGTATGTATCCTATGTCTACAACCATGATGCCTACCTCCCCTTCGAATTTGATCTCGACGAGGATTGGGAAGTGGTTGACATGACGGCAAAAATCGTCTCCAACCCCTGGTATCCGACCACCATCAGCGATAGCGGCGAGGGCTTTGACTCCGAATTGACCGATCCCGACTATGAGATAACTCCTACTACTCCCGACGGCGACTCCGACTATCCCTACAAGACAGCCGACAATAAATATACAGGCAACGGATTTCTCTCGCTTCGCGCTCCGAGCGGGGAGACTGTTCTTACAGACACCCGTGTGGGCACACCATGGAATGGTTATAATGATCCGAATGCCAACAGGATAAACCAGAATTATTTTGACGGCATAGAAGCCGGCGTGGATGCCGACGGCAATGCAGTCACTCCGGTGAATCATGGCGAAAGGGTCATCATAAAAGACACTTACCCATCCACCGAAGGTACGGAGAGGGAAAAGATATCTGTTAAGAAAACCCACGACTCCTACTCTATCAACATCCCCCTCTTCACACGTGAAAAGGCACTCATAAAGCCCACCGGTTACACCGGGAGCAATCCGTTTGTAGGCTATCAGCGTGTGGCCAAGATAGAGCTTAAGGCTACCGTCAGGAAAAAGGATGATCACAACCTGACACGCGCTTTCAGCTCAAAGGTCAATGTCGTGCAGGTGCGCCGTGTGGTCAACCCCATCGGTGTCTACCGTCGCACCGGCAATTATGAACCCTTCCATGTCAACCTCAAATATCTCAACTCAGAGCGCGCGGATGGATATTTCACATCCATTATCTCGCGCGGTCCCTGGATGGCAGATATTATTGGCGACAAAAACTTCATCACACTCGACGGAAAGCAACGTGTGGTAGGCCCGTCGCGCAGCGAGATCGACTTCACGATCAAATTCAACCGCATGGGAGGTGAAGGCAATAAAAATGCCGTCATCCGGAGAAAGTATCACAACTACACATGTACCCACCTGATATTCGTGCGACAGGGCTACGCGGCTCAAGCCATCTGCGATGGTGGTCCGGTGTTCAACAATCCCAACGCCCCTGCTACGGTATGGGAGACATGCAATATGATAGCCGGCAATAAGATGGCCGACGACCCCCGCGATGAGGGCTCGCTTTTCAAATACGGAAGCGTGGAGGCATTCTCATCCATCGACAATATCTATACAGATGCCGCCGGTAATCCTATCTACAGCGAGCAGTCACGCTCGGGATTCACTCCCCACGAGACTCTCACCATCCTCAACGCCGATGGCAGCGTCAACACGGCAAAAAACCAATGGACACAGGTCTATAAAAACATGGCGGGATTCTCGGTTGCCAAAACCACTGATGGCAGCCCCATGATGATATCCCATGCAGCCACCATGCGCGACTTCGAGCAACTTTATCTTGCAAAAAATATTCAGTTTGGCTACGGTGTACTTTATGCCGATGGAGCCACTGAAACCCAATCGACTCTGGAGATGGTAAACGGATGGTATCGCGACGACCCCTCTCCCGATAAAAACAAAAAGGGGATGCGAGGCATCTTCGCCTACCACCGGGATCCTGAAAACAACGACAATCCCCTCAACGGACGCAACATATTTCTCCCTATCGGGCGCTCCGGATATGGACACCGAAAAAATGCACGCGAGGACAACAACAATAACTACAATGGCAAAGGTATCCTGCGATATTCCGTGTCGCGAGCCGTCCCCGCTTATGAGTATGGCGGTGTCTACCAGAAATTCCAGCATGTCTCACCGCTGTTTGAATTCCTCTACCGCCGCATGGGAGCCATCTATTGGGCCCGGACGCAGACCCCCCTCAAGAGCTACCTTACATGGAATGGCATGACTGAGGATGATGCCAAGTCCGGTGCCGGAGGGATCGACCTCAACTATTTCTCGTTTGATGTCAACTCAATAGTTATCGACGCCCTCGACAATGGAGGCGACGCTTGCTTCGTCCGCACCGTCAAAAGCAGCGCCGGCGACTGACAGGCTGTCAGGTCAAAGCCCCGGTCAGTTTAACATTTCCCGAGAGCCGGCGGTGAGAGCCCGCGGCGCTGTAAGTTAAAAATCGTTGGCTGATTTTTTGTGTTTTACAACATATTATCGTAATTTTGCGCGAATAATTAACAAATTAACAGGTTCGTAGCATGGTTTTGGCTTCATTTCGTCAGAGAAATGAGGTTAAACCCTATCACTAAACCATCTCTATATCAAGAAATCACCGACATGAGTTTCCCACTTAGAAGTGCAGCAAGCACCGAAGGACGCCGCATGGCCGGAGCGCGTGCACTCTGGCGTGCAAATGGCATGAAAGAGGAGCAGATAGGTAAGCCTATCATTGCGATAGTCAACTCTTTCACACAGTTTGTCCCCGGTCATACACATCTCCACGAGATAGGACAGATAGTAAAAAAAGAAATTGAAAAACTCGGCTGCTTCGCTGCTGAGTTCAACACTATAGCCATCGACGACGGTATCGCCATGGGTCACGACGGTATGCTCTATTCACTCCCGTCGCGCGATCTTATTGCCGATTCCATCGAGTATATGGTCAACGCCCATAAGGCCGATGCCATGGTGTGCATCTCCAACTGCGACAAGATCACTCCGGGAATGCTCATGGCAGCTATGCGCCTGAATATCCCGGCTATTTTCGTATCCGGCGGTCCTATGGAAGCGGGCGAAGTCGACGGCAAACATGTGGATCTTATCGACATCATGATTGACTCGGCCGACGACACAGTGAGCGACAGCAAAGTGAAAGCCCTCGAGGAGCGCGGATGCCCCACTTGCGGCTCATGCTCAGGCATGTTCACCGCCAACTCCATGAACTCCCTCAACGAGGCCATAGGTCTCGCTCTACCGGGCAATGGCACTGTCCTCGCCACCCACGTGAACCGCCTCGAGCTTTTCAAGAAAGCGGCTCAGATGATAGTGCGCAATGCCTATGCCTACTATCGCGACGGCGATGAGAGTGTGCTCCCCCGTAGCATCGCCACCCGTCAGGCGATGCTCAACGCCATGACCCTCGACATCGCTATGGGCGGCTCTACCAATACGGTGCTCCACCTTCTTGCCGTGGCCAACGAGGCCGGTGCGGACTTCACTATGGATGATATCGACGCTCTCTCGCGCCAAACTCCGGTGCTCTGCAAAGTGGCTCCCAACTCCCATTATCATATCGAGGATGTGAACCGCGCCGGGGGCATCCTCTCGATCATGAAGATCCTTGCCGACGCCGGTCTGGTGGACGGCACAGTGAAACGCGTTGACGGCATGACCCTCAATGAAGCGATTGATCATTATGCCGTAGGCGGAAAGAAATTCGACGACAAAGCCGACGAACTTTGGAAAAGCGCTCCCGGCGGACATCGCACCACAGAGCTTGGAAAGCATACGCGCTACTATGGCGAACTCGATCCCGACCGCTCTAATGGTTGCATCCGCGATATGGAGCATGCCTACGTGAAGGATGGCCGTCTGGCTGTGCTCAAAGAGTACATTGCTCTTGACGGCTGCGTGGTGAAGACCGCCGGTGTTGACGAGAGCATATTCCGCTTCAGCGGCCCCGCGAAAGTGTTCACTTCGCAGGAGGCTGCCGTGGATGCCATACTGCGCGACAAGATCAAGAGCGGAGATGTGGTAGTGATCACCCACGAGGGTCCAAAAGGTGGCCCCGGAATGCAGGAGATGCTCTACCCCACCTCTTATATAAAGAGCAAACATCTCGGCAAAGAGTGTGCCCTTGTGACCGACGGTCGCTTCTCGGGAGGCACCTCAGGCCTCTCCATAGGCCATGTATCACCCGAAGCCGCC
>WFLX010128132.1_pt1 | contig 13031 bp, 9 predicted proteins | sample 4967041 | NCBI WGS metagenome assembly WFLX01 (sample SAMN12857096, study PRJNA449069) | gut metagenome | isolation source: stool from male and female vole | host: Microtus ochrogaster | place: USA:Florida | collected 2017
CCCTGTGTAATCTCGCCACGTTTTACAGTTTCGCGGTCACTGCGGTCCATCCATTTAGTATAGTAGAGGTTGGCAGTCATTGAGAAAATAGATGAATGGAAACCATAGCCCAGTTCTACAGATCCAATCTTTTCATTTTTCGGATTAGGATTGATTGCATTGCTGGTGGCAGAGTTGAGGAAAACGCCGTATGAGAAGAATGGTGCCTTTGATAAATAGCCACCGTTCACGAAAATATTGTTATGGCGGTTGATATTCCAGTTTACACCACCCTTGATGGTACCACCAAGGAATGTCTGCCAAGGAGTAGTGCCATGTTCTTCATCATAGTAGAACATATCTTTCTTCTTGTAACCAGTAACGTTGAGAGATCCTGCGAGGAAAGTTGTCACGGCCCCATCGAGCATCTTATATTCTCCTTGGCCGTAAATACCTTCCTGATGGGTGAAGCCGTCAAAGTTACGGTATACGATATCGCCTATGCCAAGTTTTTGGTATTTCCAGTTAGGATCTGCGGCAGCAGCGTTGTTGGCTGGTTTCACGCTTGAACGGTCGGCGTCGTCCATGAAGTATTCTCCGCCCCAAAGATCGCAAATTTCATTCTTGTGGTGGCCAACATAATAGCGGACGTCTATACCGCCGGTGAGTGTTAACTTGTTGGGAAGAACTTCATGCTTATAGGTGGATACAAGACCATACCATTCGTGACTGTTGACACTCTGAGACATTACCATATTAGCACCGGTAGTAGATTCTGCATTTAGGTCTTGTATTGCTCCGTAGTCAAAAGTTCCATCAGGACGGCGAAGGTCTGTGGTGATTGCACCGTTGTAAGCACCACGCCACATGTTGCGATATGTAGAAGTGCGGCCTTGACCTGAGTAGCCACCGCCAGATGCGAGCGACACGTAGAGGGCAGTTGAAAGGGAGGAGTAGGGAGATATCTGCCAGATATGGTTAAGAGAGATTATTGGTTTGTGATACTGGTTTCTGTAAGCAGTCTGCTGGCGTCCTTCATTGTCGTAACCAAATGAGGGATTGTAGCGATACATGCTCTTTCCGTTCATATATTGCTTAACGTTCTGCCAGTTGTCGATGGAGAGACAGCCATATACCACATTTCTCTGGTTGTGCCACTGGGGCGAACCAAAGGCAGTCAGTGAGAGTTGGTGGTTGTCACCAATTTTCTTAGAGATATTGGCGAAATAGTTCCAGGCCTCAAATTGAGTGCCTTGAATATATCCGTCACCCCATTTGCGACTGCCAAGTACACTGATAGCCCAACCGTTCTTCATAAGGCCTGTGGATACATTGAAGCCTATATCGGTCATGTCATCGTTGCCCATGCCATACCATATTGANCCTCCTTTTTTTGCATCNAGACCTTTTGTAGTGATATTTACAGTGCCACCGATAGAGGGAGAGGAGATGATAGCGGCTCCGAGACCTCTTTGGGTCTGCAAGCTTGTGGTCACTCCTCCGAGACCAGCAAAGTTAGACCAGTAGATACCACCCCATTCCATATCGTTCATAGGAATACCATTAACGAGGACAGCAACATTTGGAGCTTTAAAGCCACGCATATTGATCTTNGCGTCACCGTAACCNCCACCTTCAGGAGTTGCCCAGACGCCAGGAGTCATCTTGAGCACTTCAGGAAATTCNTTATTTCCAAGTTTTGCCTCAATCTGTCCAGCTGTAAGCTCTGACATNGCGATAGGNGTCTCACGTGTGCGNGCTTTTGANGAAGTCACCACGACGTCCTGAAGCATTGTGTTTTCAGTCTCCAGTTCAACACGCCCTACATTGGGCTGTGCTTTCACTNTCTTNTCCTGATAGCCTACGTAGGAGATNTTNAGCTCCTTCGTGTTGTCGGGAACTGAGAGCGAGAAATTGCCGTCGATGTCGGCAGCTGTTGCTGTCGATGTGCCAGGCACTGCGACGGTCGCTCCGATCAGGGGTTCACCCTGCTTGTCAAAAACAGATCCGCGGCAGATGTAGTTGGCCCATGCAGCTGAGCACAACACCATGAGGGCGGATAAGAGAAACAGTCTCTTCATAGTTTTTAAGTTGTTGGTTGTTATTTGGAAAATGTAGTTGAAAAGTTTAAAAGTTTAAGTGGTGGGGTGTGGGTCTTCCACTTTTGTGGTCTGATGCTTCTTCGACTTGATTTTCACTTTATACATGTCGAAGCCTTTGCCAAACACTCCATTCACGGCTCCTTGAGTGATGAAAGCATCATCGTCGATCCCCTTTACGAGGCGCATGATGCCGGGAGCCTCAATTTTGCGGCACCACACCATAAGGATTTTAATTGGCTTTTTGCTATACCATCCTTCGCCATCGAGTACGGTGACGCCGCGCTTTGCTTCATTGTTGATGGCATCTGCAATAATCTGCCATTGTCGACTAAAGATGATAAACTGCACTGCTTGCCGATTGCCTACCACAATCATATCGGCACAATACGATGCCACGAAAGTGACAACATAGCCATATACTATGATTGGGATACGAGCTTCAAGGCGCTGGCCGAAAGTGCCGTCGAAAGGAAGGAAGATACTGCTTGAGACGATCACCATGTCAGTAATCACCATAGCGCGACCTATACTGACGTTGCTGAGTTTATTGACCATCGAGGCAACGATGTCGGTGCCTCCGGTGGAGCCATTATGTATGAGCACAGTCCCGACTCCAAGTCCGCAGATAATAGCACCTAAGATGGCACTCAGCGACATGTCTTCCAGGATAGGGTGACCAAGGCTCATGAAGAAAGATTCCCCTACACCAATGGAAAGTGAAACTACTGTGGCTCCAAAAATGGTGCGGATCACGAATGTCTTTCCTACTATCTTGAATGCGAATGCTAAAAGCACAAGGTTGAGAGCATATTGAGTGACAGCCACTGGAATCGTTTCATTAGAAGCGAAGTACACAAGTGTGCCTACACCAGTGAGGCCACCCATCACAATTTTGTGAGGAAGGATAAAGGCGCAGAATCCAAAAGCATACATGAATATGCCCAAGATTATCATAACATAGTCGAAAATCAGACTCTTACGCGAGATGCTAAATCCAAACATAGTTTTCATGATGCAAATTTACAAAAAAATTATTTAAAAATTATTAAATCACCCAAAAAATTATTAAGCTAATTTCTGCTATGATTTTATTTGAGCAAAGCTTAACAATAAACAGCACAAAAAGAAAGGTCTCCCCTGAAGGAAACCTTTCTTTCTATTTGAGAGTTAATTTATTTTTCTTCTTTTGAAGGACGCTGATAACCGTCTTTTTCACATCTTTTTGTCATTCTGTCGATGCGCTCTTTTGTCTCAGGGTGAGAGGAGAACATTTTATCGACAGTCGACGACTTGATGCCGCCCTCAAGGTTCTGCAGCTTTTCAAACGACTTCACCATGCCCCAAGGATTGCGACCGTTTGCCACGAGGAAGTCGTAGCCGCAATCGTCAGCTTCCTTCTCTTGTTTCTGGGAGTATTTTGCACTGATCAGAGATTCTCCAAGAGTGCCAAGCTGTGAGTCAGTAAGAGCTGCAGCCTTTCCGCCCGTGGAAGCAATTGCATCTTTAAGGGCTCCTGTAAGAAGTTCGGTCTTGAAAGCATTTTTTGAATGGCGCTTCACTACGTGGCCGATTTCATGACCAATGATGCCTACGAGTTCGTCATCGTCCATAATGTCCATAAGAGCCGCGAAGACACGCACGCTGCCATCGGGGCAAGCAAAGGCATTGACATCGACTACGTTGTAGACTTTGAAATTCAATGGAATACCATCGGCATCTGTTATGCCTTCCACAAGCTTGTTGAGGCGCTGTGTGTAAGGATCGTCGTCCGGGAGCACCGGGTTGTGCTTGTCCATCCAGTCGACTGATTCTTTCACGTATGCGGCCATCTGCTGATCTGAAAGAGTGAAAGCTTGCACTGCTTTGGTAGCACTTCCTACAGCTTTCTTAAGGTTAAACTGAGCATTTGCGATGTTGGTGCTGGCAAGGATTGCTATTGCCATAAGCACTTTCACTAAGTGTTTTCTCATTCTTAAGTGGTTCGTTAGGATTGTTTTGATTAGTTTTCTAATACAAAATTACAAAATCAGCGGCAATCAAACAATAATTATAAGAAAAAATAAACCGTGAGAGGCATTATTGGCCTCCCACGGTCTGAAAAAGGTTAATTCTAAGATCAATGTCTGATCAATTTATCTACTTTCACGCTTCCATCCGACATGATAGTGCGTTTGATGATGATTGCATTGGAAGCAGAGTTTGATATTCTTCTGCCATTGATGTCGAAGAATTCTGTCTTAGAAGCAGAAGAAGCGTTGGTGATGGCTACTGATACCGGTTCGCCTGTATTGGTGACAGTGACAATTTCGCTTTCAGCACGAGTATCACCATCAATATATACTGCACGGACTCCAACAGTCTCAATATCTTTATGCTTGAAGGCTACTCCATGATAGTTGCCGGAGCTGAAGATATCGTCGCCTGCTTCAAAGAATACTGGGATATCTGTCACTTCCTTTACTCCTGCTTCGAGAAGGGAGGGATATTCCTCTGAAGTGAATGTGTAGAGTTCGCCATTGATGAAGATATTGTAGTAGATATTGTTGTCGGCAAGAATCTGACCCTCTTCGTTGTCGCCGAAGATGTTGAATTCTAATGCATAAGAATATTCGGGATCAAACTCACCAATATCATAGATGGCGAGGATTTCAGGAGCGATAGGAGCAAAGTTGGTGATTTCGCCCTGAGAATAAATACGGTCGATGGCATAATATTCACAAGGATATGTCTCAACATTTCCGAAATTGAAAATCACAAAGGAATAATCAAAGCCTTCTTTCAATACAGGGTGGAATTCATTAACATCCGGATCGTAAGTAAGCACCAATGGATCGTCGACAATATCAAATGAATACATCTCTGATTGCCAGATTTCATCATACCATGATTTGCCGATACCTGCCATCATGAAGATATAATGGTTGTAATACTTTCCGAGGAACTGATTGGATGGGATTGTGAGAGTATTATTCTCTTTATCAAAAGTGCCATAAATCACCGCGTCGGGCATGCCGCTTGCCAGTCCTGTGATATAAGTAGTGCCGTCGAGTTCTCCGATACCAATTTGGCGCATTACGGTGTGGTCCCATCCTGTAAATTCGTCGGCCAATACATAAGAATAGTTATATTTGATGCCATCAGGGATTGTTGCCGGAGTTGCCTCAAATGGAAGAAGGCTGAGATACATTTCTCCATATCCTTGCCAAGCACCGTTATAGGTGACGCCCATCATATATTCGTCTTCCATGGAGTAGCTGCCGTCGTCCATTTTTGTGAAAAGAATCGAGCGTGTTTCCTCTGACGGAATGAATGTGACGTAATATTCTTCTGGATCATCCGGATATTCCAATTCAGCATATTCAAGTACATCCACATAGAGGTCAATTACTCCTTCTTCATCCTCCATCCGATAAAGTGGCTGAGGGAATTCAAAGAGAAGACCTTCCTCTGTCACAGTGCCCTTGATGTACGTGTCCCAATCAAGCATACTGATTGGATTTTTGAGATAGACTTCTCCATTGTCGGTCCAGACGCCTTCGTAAGCGATGCCATAGGTCTCGTCCATCGACACCTCATCATAATAAGGATAGAATGTGTTAGAAGAGCCAAGCATTGTCTCCAGTTTTCCTTCCGGAGCTTCAGTGATGATTTCGAAATCGGAGTCTGCTGCACGGGTCAGAGCTGAAGCTTTAGCAGCTTTTACTCTTTCGATAACAGAAGTATTCTTCAATGCGCCGATCTTTTTAGAAGACTGCGACGGAATGCCAGGAGTGACAGCAGCATTGCTTTTGCCTGCCACATTAGTGGCAGCAACTGCCGGCATGGCAATAGCCACAGCGGCGAGAGTCAGTAGAAAATTCCTCATAAGCGATGTTGTGAATTTTTGGTGGNTAANTCTTNTNTTTGTTNNTNAAGTGCAAATATAAACNAAAAANTTGCTANAANCCTTAAACTGGTTTAAGAAATTCACATCTCATCTTTCTTTTTAATGAAAGATGAGATGTGAGGTTTATGGGTTTATGGGTTTATGGGTTTATGGGTTTATGGGTTTATGGGTTTAAGAGGTGTTGGGAGATTATCCTTTGAGATGGCGACGTTTTAGCATGCTGAAATATTCTGATGTGATACCAAGATAAGATGCTATGATTTTTTGCGGCACTTTCTCGAGAATCACAGGCCGATATTTAAGCATTGCTTCGAAGCGCTCCTTTGCAGTCCCATTGTTGATTGTGCTCTCTTTAAACTCATGGCTATACAATTCGCCGTAGGCATTATGGAGCATAAAGATTGCAAAACTGTGGTCAGATTCTACCGTTTTCCAGAATTCCTTTTCCGGTATCCTCAGGATTGTAGAAGGGCAGCATGTCTCTACTTGATAGTAGGATGGACCATGCATCACGAAGGAATGCTTGGATTCGAAAATAGTGCCTGGAAGTCCGAATCCGAATGTACGTTCTTTTTCTCCATCGAAGTCCCAAACCCGAATGATTCCATCTTTTACGATAAACACGTCGGGGCACGTCTTTCCCATTTCTATGATGACAAACTTTGCATCTACCCGCATCCAATCAGCATGGCTAAGCATAAGATCAAGGCCGGGGCCAGCAGGAAGAAAACCGACCTCGTCCTTAAGGAGACTTTTCATTTCATCTATCTCCTTTTGATCCACTATGCTTTGAATTTTAGCCATACTTTAGTTTAATTTCGTTTGGATGTGTTTCCCTCATACCAGTCGATGTATGCCTGGTTGACGCGTCGTACGCCGCCTCGGGTGGGGTAGTTGCCAGAGAAATACCAATCGCCTGGATGGTCAGGGCATGCTTTGTGAAGACCTTCTACAGTCTGGTAGACAATTTCCACTTCCATATTGTCAGGCTTCACCATCTCTGCTATTTTGCGAGAAATTTGTACATCTGTGAAGTGAGAGTAGATGTTCTTGACATGATTGGTCAGTGATGCATCTTTTGGCTTTTCCACCTCTTTCTTACACTCCGTGTAAGTAGAAGCGAGCACATATTCCATACCTCGTTCACGAAGAAGAGCCACGGCAGCCTTGAAAGCAATAAATTCATCCATCCGGCTCATATCGATGCCATAATAGTCAGGATATCTGACTTGGGGGGACGACGACACTACCACAATCTTTTTTGGATTGAGACGTGCAAGCATGCTGAGAATAGACTGCTTCAGCGTGGTGCCTCGCACTATTGAGTCGTCGATCACTACAAGTGAGTCAACTCCAGGACGTAGACAACCGTATGAAATATCATAGACGTGTGCGGCGAGATCGTTGCGCACATCCCCTTCAGCGATGAATGTGCGGAGCTTAATGTCTTTGATGGCAGCCTTTTCTATCCTTACTTCCGCTTCCATCACTTTGCGTATGGAATCATGATTGAGTTTTCCATCGCTTTGGAGAGCAAGAATTCGGTTGGCTTTATACTCATTCAGGTATTCTTCCAGGCCTTCTACAAGTCCGTAGAAAGCTACCTCTGCAGTGTTAGGAATGTAAGAAAATACAGTATTGGAGATGTTTCCTTCCACTGATTCCACTACTTTTGGCACAAGCAGGCGTCCAAGTTCCTTGCGCTCGTTGTAGATATCGCTGTCGCTGCCACGAGAGAAATAAATTCTTTCGAAACTGCATTTTGAATTTGACTCTTGAGGCAAAATACGCTCTACACTGGGAGTTCCATCAATAGATATCAGTAGGGCTTCTCCCGGATCGAGTTCCTTGATTTTATCCTGAGGCACTCCGAATACAGTCTGAATCTGTGGGCGTTCGGAAGTGGCTATGATGATCTCATCATCTATATAATAATAAGCGGGGCGAATCCCATTGGGGTCGCGGAATACGAATACATTCCCTGATCCAGTGGCTCCGCATATCACGTATCCTCCGTCCCATTCTGGAGCTGTAGCATGCAGCACGTTGCGAATATCGAGCTCTTCCTCAATTACTTCCTCAAGATTTTTATCTACGAAATATTCAGGGTCATTATCGCGATGCTTCCTATAAAGACGGTGATTCTCTTTGTCTAGAGCATACCCAAGCATCTCAAGAAGGATAATAGTGTCGCTATGAAGGCGTGGATGCTGACCGCGGCTGACCACTGACTCGAAGAGTGTGTCAACATTTGTCATATTGAAGTTGCCACACATCAGAAGGTTGCGGCTTCTCCAATTGTTGCGGCGCAGAAATGGATGTACATACGACATTCCGCTTTTCCCAGTAGTGGAATAGCGCAGATGTCCTAAGTAAATTTCTCCAATCATTGGAGCCTCAGTTTCTGCCTCATGAGGAGTCATGCTCTCAAGCCCAACTTCAGAAAGACGCTGACCGATTCGGTTGAAAATCTCCTGAATGGCTTGCGCCCCGAGTTCACGTTCACGCCAGACGTATTCGTGACCCGGGGCGGCCTTAAGATTTACTACTCCGACTCCGGCACCTTCCTGACCGCGGTTGTGCTGCTTCTCCATCAGGAGATAGAGTTTGTTGAGAGCGTATGCATAGCTCCCATATTTCTCCTTATAGTAGCCTATAGGCTTGCGGAGGCGGATCATAGCGATGCCGCATTCATGTTTTAATGGTTCCAATTTAGTAGAATCTTTGTTTTTTACCTGTAGAAATAGGAATGTCATTTTGTCAAAATGACAATTTGACACTTTGACAAAATGACTATAATATTTTATTTGAATTTATGGTCGCAATAGCGGCAACGCAATGAGCCGTCAGATGCGCGATATGCGCGGCGTGGCGATTTCTCATTGCGGGTGATGCACTTCTTATTTTCGCAACGAAGATTGTCAGGCACTTCGACCTCTTCTTCCTTCGGCATATCATGCTTCGGGTCGTCTTTCCAGTCGAGCAGGCTCGATATGAGAGCCATGCGCACGAATTTGCCATTTTCCACCTGACGGAAATATGCTGCACGAGGGTCGGCATCCACTTCTTCGAGAATCTCATTGACACGGGGAAGAGGATGGAGCACAGCCATCTTTTCTTTAGCAAGTTTCATCTTGTCGCAATCAAGCACGAAAGAATCTTTCACTGCTTCATACTCATCTTCGTCGAGGAAACGCTCCTTCTGTACGCGAGTCATATATAGCACATCGAGTTCAGGCATAGCTTCCTCAAGAGTATCCACCTCTTTATATTCAAGACCAAGGCGATCGCATACATCCTGCTTGATGTAGTCGGGCAAGCGGAGCTGAGGGGGAGCTATTAGAACAATCTTGATGCCTTTCTGGCGCGACATAGCTTTGATAAGGCTATGCACTGTGCGGCCGAAACGAAGGTCACCGCAGAATCCGATAGTCAGATTGTCGAGGCGTCCAAGTTCGCGAGTGATTGTGAGAAGGTCGGTCAGTGTCTGAGTAGGATGGGCATGGCTTCCGTCGCCGGCATTGATTATTGGCACTCGGCTCACCTCTGTCGCAGCGAGCTGTGCACCTTCGATGTGATGACGCATAGCGATGATGTCGGCAAAATTCTCTACAACCCTTACTGTGTCGCGCACTGTCTCTCCCTTGCTGACTGAGCTGCTTGCAGCATCGGCAAACCCGAGAACATTACCGCCAAGTTCCATCATGGCAGCTGTGAAGCTGAGGCGTGTGCGAGTAGATGGCTCATAGAAGAGAGTAGCAAGTTTTTTACCCTTGCACTTCTCAGAATACTTTGCTCTGTTGGCAATAATATCGAGAGCAAGATTGATAATATCTTGGGTTTCTTCTACCGTGAGGTCGGTAGGGTCAATAAGATGCTTCATTTTCTCAACGATTAACGATTAACGATCCACTTGCTTATGCCTCCATCCAGGATGTATCACTTGGGTTGTCGCGGAATTTGAGAATTCTGTTTTTCCATACCGGCTCAATATAGCCTTCTTCAGCAGCTACTTCCACGAGTGTGTCAAGATTTGAGAGGGAGTGGTTGGTGACGTTGGCTGCAGCCAGACGGTCGGTGGCTTTTTTCATGCCGTATGTGAAAATAGACACTATGCCCAATACTTCAGCCCCTTCTTCGCGAAGAGCCTCTACGACTTCAATGCAGCTTCCACCGGTAGAGATAAGGTCTTCTACCACTACTACCTTGGTGCCGGGCTCGCATTTACCTTCGATGCGGTTGCCACGTCCGTGGTCTTTAGCTCCTCCACGCACATAGCCCATAGGCTTGTTGAGAATCCATGCAGCGATAGCAGCATGCGCGATTCCGGCTGTGGAAGTGCCCATGAGTGATTCTGCTTCGGGGTAATATTTAGTGATGAGTTCGGCGAGACCTTCCTCGATATCTTTTCTTACAGCTGGATATGAGAGAGTGAGGCGGCTGTCGCAATACATAGGGCTCTTGATGCCGGAAGCCCAAGTGAAGAGATTTTCAGGGCGAAGGAATACAGCGCCCACACTCAAAAGATCTTTTGCTATTTTCTTTTCCATGTATGTCAATATTTTTTCAGAGTTCTCAGAGTGCTCAGAGATCTCTGAGCACTCTGAAAATTTATATTTTTTTATTTTCCAAGGAATTCTTCGCAGCAGCGCTTGTAGGCTGCGAGGGGATCATCTGCTTTTGTGATGGGGCGTCCTACTACTATATAATCGGAGCCAATCTCGCGGGCTTTTGCAGGAGTCATCACGCGCACTTGATCGTCGGCTGCTGAGTCGGCAAAGCGGATGCCAGGAGTGACGGTGATGAAATTGTCGCCGCATGCAAATTTCACGATTGATGCTTCCCGAGGCGAGCACACTACTCCGTCGAGGCCAGACATCTGGGCATTCTTTGCATAGCTTGCCACTACTGCGTCGACTTCTCCAGGAATAAGAATATCTTCGTTCATAAGTTCTTTACTTGTTGAAGTAAGCATAGTCACAGCTATGAGCAGAGGGCGAGTGCCATCTGGGCGTGTCAAGCCTTCAATAGCAGCCTCCATCATCTTGTGTCCGCCAAAAGCGTGAAGGTTGGTCATGTCTACGTCGAGGTGGGAGAGCACGGACATTGCGCTCTTCACAGTGTTTGGAATGTCGCAAAGTTTGAGGTCGAGAAATATTTTGTGTCCTCTCTTCTTGATCTCCTTGATGATTTCCGGGCCAGCAGCATAGAAGAGCTCCATGCCAATCTTTACGTATGGCTTGGTGTCGCCAAAACGGTCGAGAAATTCGAGCGTGGCTTCCATTGAGGGGAAGTCGCATGCAATGATCACATCTTTCGCCATGATATTCCTATAATGTCTTTTATGTTGTTTATTTTTAGTTTCTTAAGAAGTTTAGGGAGGTCGTCAGCAATTTTCTTGCAAGCCAATGGGTCAACGAGATTTGCCGAACCCACTTGCACTGCACTTGCTCCTGCCATCATCATTTCCACTACGTCTTCAGCCGTGGAGACACCCCCACATCCCATCACTGGAATCTTTACAGCTTGCGCCACTTGATACACCATACGCACAGCCACTGGGAAGACAGCTGGCCCGGAAAATCCACCCATGCGGTTGGCAATTACAGGGCTTCCAGTATTGATATTGATGCGCATGCCAAGAAGGGTATTGATCAAAGTGATGCCATCTGCTCCCGCTTCTTCGCAAGCCTTGGCAATAGAGACAATGTCGGTGACATTGGGAGAAAGCTTGATGAATACCGGCTTCTTGACGGCAGCCTTCACTGCGTGAGTCACTTCAGCAGCCTGCTGGGCCGAGGTGCCGAATGCCATGCCTCCGTTGTGCACGTTGGGGCAACTAACGTTGACCTCAATTATGTCAACCCCCTCACAAGCATCAGCCATACGGCAAGCCTCAACGTATTCTTCAATGGAGAATCCGCTGACGTTTGCTACGACGCATCCCGAATAAATCTTTCGCAATTCCGGCACTTCGTGGCTATACACTTCCTTTGCTCCAGGATTCTGCAGACCAACGCTATTGATCATGCCGTCGGGGGTTTCTGCTATTCGAGGGGTAATGTTGCCGAAGCGGGGATTGAGCGTTGTGCCCTTGATTGATATGCCACCAAGAATATTCAAATCGTAGATTTCAGAAAATTCTTGACCGAAGCCGAAAGTGCCGCTTGCCGGGACGATTGGATTTTTCAATTGGAATCCGCAAAGTTCAGTAGCCACTTTTGGCTCATCTCCTTCGAGTTTCCTGTCGCGCGGGAGAGTAGGAGCAGGAGTTCCGTTTCCTTTGAAATCTTTCATGAGGATGGCGTCAAACACCGGGCCATCCTTGCAGACACGTTTTGGTCCCCATGGAGTCTCGATGGTGCAACCCATGCAAGCGCCAAAGCCACAACCCATCCTCTCTTCCATGCTCACTTCGCCATTTTCGCAGTCGAGTTCCCTACCGAGAGCTGAGAGCATTGGGAGAGGACCGCATGCATACCAGAAATCCCATCCTTGCATTTCAGGCTTACGGATAGCATCTGTCACAAAACCTTTCACACCGGCAGAGCCATCTACTGTGGCTACTTCAACATCAGCACCGAGCTCACGGAATTTGTCGGCATAGAAGATTTCGTCGGCTGTATTGAATCCTAATGCCACCTTCACTTTCTTGCCATCTGCGATTAGCTTACGGGCAAGAAGATAGAGGGGAGGCACACCAACTCCGCCGCCTGCCAAGAGAGCTGTCTCATTGCAGCGAGTTGTGTCAAATCCTTTGCCAAGGCCAGTGAGGAGGTCAATTTCTGTGCCGGGAGTCATCTCCGCCATGGCTTCTGTGCCTTTCCCGACAGTCTTGAATACCAATGTCAGGCGATTCCCTTCGATGTCACACACTGAAATAGGGCGTCGGAGATAAAGTCCTGGTATGGAAATTTCTACAAACTGCCCCGGCATCTTGAACGCAGAGCAGTCGCCACGGAGCGTCATTTCAAAGACTGTGTCCGTGAGTCTTGTTATGCTTGTAATTTCGAATTTCATAATTTTTTCAATTCCTCCCCAAAATTAACGAAAGCAACTGGAAA
>WFLX010277496.1_pt1 | contig 13030 bp, 8 predicted proteins | sample 4967041 | NCBI WGS metagenome assembly WFLX01 (sample SAMN12857096, study PRJNA449069) | gut metagenome | isolation source: stool from male and female vole | host: Microtus ochrogaster | place: USA:Florida | collected 2017
GTTGTCGAGAAATTCCGGCGTGTAGGTGTCGGTGGTGTCGACCAGCGAGATGCCCACGAGCATCGAGGTCTGGCGCTTCTGCGTGAGCACGCCCACCTTGGTCACTTCCGAGGGCAGCAGGTTTGTGGCCTTGGCCACGCGGTTCTGCACGTCCACGGCAGCCATGTCGGGGTTGAATCCCTGGCGGAAATACACGTTGATGGTGGCCGAGCCGGTGTTGGTGGCCGTCGATTCCATGTAGGTCATGCCCTCGGCNCCGTTGATCGACTCNTCGAGGGGGGCGATNACGGAGTTGAGCACGGCCTGGGCGTTGGCGCCGGTGTAGGTGGTGGTCACCGAGATTGTGGGCGGCGCGATATCAGGAAACTGCGTGATGGGCAGCGATGTGAGGCCTATCAAACCGAGCAGCACGATGAAAATCGAGATCACCGTGGACAGCACAGGCCTGTTAATAAAGGTATCTAATTTCATTTTGAGCGAAATCTGATGAATGGGGTGATATTACTGCGCGGGAGCGGCTGCGGGAGCTTCCTGGGCGGTCTTGGGGGTGACGGTGACGCCGTCGCGCACGATGGTGCCCACGCCTTCGGTGACGATGCGCTCGCCGGGCTGGAGGCCGCTGAGCACCACGAAGTCCTTGCCGTTGCTCAGGTCGAGCACCTGGATGGGACGGGTTGTGGTGGTGTTGCTGTCGTTGAGCACGTAGACGTAGCGGAGGCCCTGAATCTCGAAGCTGGCCTTCTGGGGAATCACTATCACGTCGTCGTTGTGGCGGGGAATCACCACATTGCCGGTGTTGCCGCTGCGCAGCATTCCGGAGGGGTTGGGGAAGAGGGCGCGCACGCTGGCCGCACCGGTGGAGTTACTGATGACGCCGCTGATGGTGCTCACCTTGCCCTCGATGGGATAGATGGTGCCGTCGGCCAGCTCGAGCTTCACGGCGGGCATCTGGGAGATGCGCTCGTCGATGGACACGGTGCCGCCGTCGGTGAGTTCAAGCAGGTCCTTCNCGTTCAGNGAGAAGNAGGCATANACNTGCGAGTTGTCGNNNATGGTGGTGAGGGGCTGGGCCGACGAGGGNNATGCCAGGGAGCCTTCGCGGTTGGGGATGTTGCCCACGACGCCGTCGCTGGGGGCGGTCACCACGGTGTACGACAGGTTTTTGCGGGCGGTGGTCAGGGCTGCCTGTGCCTGGCCCAGGGCTGCCTTGGCCTGTGCAAGGGAGTTGGCGGCCAGCTGCCACTCGGTTTCGCTTATGATGTTCTTGTCGAGGAGGGCACGCTTGTTTGCCTCGGTCACGGCGGCGGTGTTCACTGCAGCCTGTGCCGAATTCACGGCTGCTTGAGCCTGGTCGACGGCGGCCTGGAACTGCACCTGGTCGAGGGTGAAGAGGGTCTGGCCCTTGCGCACGCGGTCGCCTTCGTCGACGTGCACCTTGGTGATGAAGCCCGTGACCTGGGGGCGGATGTCGATGTCGGTCTTACCCTTGATGATGGCAGGGTAGGTGCTGTTGAGGTCGCTGCTGCCGGGTTCGACGGTCATTACTGCCACTTGCGGGGCCTGCTGCTGAACCTGCTGCTGCTTGTTGCCGCATGCGCCGAGGGCCACGACGGCCCACACTGCGGAGAGTCCGAAGCCGATGGTCTTGAACATTTTTACCTTCATAAACTATATGTTATTGGATTTATTGTTTTTGTTTNTAGCNCCGGTANCTATTCANCGTGNTNGTNTTANANTATGAANAAATCGCGCANAGNCGCAGNGTATTTATTTATTANNTTGAAACTCAGATTAAAAGNCGTGTCGAAGATGCGATGCCATTACACAAATCTTTGTGAGAAAACACCGCATCTCCGAAGCGCAGGCGCCTTTTAGGGTGGGACCTCAGGCCTCGCAGGGCTCGACCTGAGGTTAAGGGACGTCGCGTCTCCGACGCTCTCCGTTGCTGAATCTCAACATCTTATACATTATCTCTGCGCCTCTGCGCGATTTTTTCACAACCAACTATCCGCTGAATAGTTACTTGCGCTGCAAAGTTACTAAAAATATGTTTAAAAACATGTTTCTTTCAGGGCAGTAAGTTGGCCATTTTTGCCACATCAGGCGAGAATTTCATCAATAATTTTCAGTTCGTCGGCAGAAAAAACGGTATTTTCTGTGGCGCGCAGGTTGTTTTCGAGTTGCTGCGGGGAGCTGGCTCCCACGAGCACGCTCGTGACCGCCGGCCGTGCCAGCAGCCATGCGAGTGCTATCTGGGCGAGCGACTGCCCGCGGCCGGCGGCTATCTCGTTGAGCCGCGAGAGTTTTTCCACCAGCGCCGGCGTCACTTCCTCGCGGTGCAGGAAGCCGGTGGGGCGCGCCGCACGCGAGTCTGCCGGGATGCCGTGCAGGTAGCGGTCAGTGAGAAGGCCCTGGGCCAGGGGCGAGAAGGTGATGAAGCCCAGGCCCTGCTCGTCGATGAACTGCAGGTGCCCGGCCTCGGGCTCGCGGCGCAGCATGCTGTAGCGGTCCTGATATATGAGGCAGCGCACATGCTGGGCGGCCATCATTTCGCAAGCCCTGCGGGCCACCTCCACGGGATATTTCGACAGACCTATGTAGAGTGCTTTGCCCTGGTGCACGATGTCGATGAGCGCCTGCACGGTTTCCTCCAGGGGTGTCTCGGGGCAGTAGCGGTGGCTGTAGAATATGTCGAAATATTCCAGGCCTGTGCGGCGCAGGCTCTGGTTGATGCCGGCCATGATGTGCTTGCGGGAGCCGCCGTCGCCGTAGGGGCCGTCCCACATGAGGTGGCCGGCCTTTGACGATACGATGATCTCGTCGCGGTGGGCCGAGAGCCCGCGTGCCATGATGCGGGCGAAATTTTCCTCGGCGCTTCCGGGTGGCGGTCCGTAGTTGTCGGCCAGGTCGAAGTGGGTCACGCCGTGGTCGAAGGCCGTGCGCACGGTGTTCTCCATCGTGGCGAAGCAGTCTACATCGCCGAAGTTGTGCCACAGGCCCAGCGATATGGCCGGTAGCTGAAGGCCGCTGTGGCCGCAGAAGTTATATTTCATTTTCTATGGTGTTGGTGTCGGTGTTTCTGAACGTTGGCGGCATTTCCTTGGCGGCCTTGGCACCCATGGCCCGCAGCCGCTCTGCACGGCCTATGAGGTTGCCGGTGCCCGATGCGAGCTTGTTGTGGGCAGCCTCGGAGGCCTTGCGTGCGGCGGCAATGGAGCTGTCAATTTTTTCNAGGNCGGCCNGGAAACCGCTGAATTTGTCGAGCATCTTGCCGGCNTCGGAGGCTATCTNTATGNCGTTTCGGCTCTGGCGGNNGTTGCGCCACAGCTGTTCCACGAGTTTCACAACNGCCATCNGGTGGGTGGGCGACACGATGAGCACCCGGGCATCGAAAGCCTGCTGCCACAGGGTGGGGTCGAGCTGCATGGCTGCCATGTAGGCGCCCTCGTGGGGGATGAACATCATCACGAAATCGGCGCGGCGCCGTCCGGTGATGTCCTGGTAGTTCTTGGCGCGGAGTTCGGCTATGTGGGCCCGCACGGAAGCCAGATGGGCGCGCGCGGCGGCGTTGCGCGCCTCCGTGTCGGTGGCGTCCACCATGTTCAGGTAGGCCGCCACGCTCACCTTGCTGTCGACCACCACGCAGCGGCCGTCAGGGTAGTTGACCACCACGTCGGGGCGCAGGCGCCTGCCGTCCGGCGCAGTGACAGTCTGCTGCACCTCGTATTCGCGCCCCTGCTGCAGGCCGGAGCGTTCCAGGATGTTTTCGAGAATGATTTCGCCCCAGTCGCCCTGGATGCGGTTGTTGCCCTTGAGCGCATCGGTGAGGCGGCGTGTCTCGTCGCCCACCATGCGGTTGAGCTCCACGAGCTCGCGCACGCGGTCTTGCAGCGAGAAACGCTCGCGCGCCTCGGCCGTGTAGGTGTCGCGGAAGCTCTTCTCCATCTCCTTCATGCGCTGGAGCATGGGGGCGATGGCGTCGTCGAGATTGCGACGCGCTCCCGCGTCGAGGGCGCGGGAGTTGGCCAGCAGCACCTCGTTGGCTATGGCGCGGAAGCGCTCGTCGGCCGCGGCTGCATCGTTGCGCGTCATGTCCAGCATGCGGCGTGCGGCCTCGGCCTCGGCGCGCGCGGTGGCCGCGCGCCTGTCGGCCGCTATCGCATACACCGTCGCCGCCACCGCCACCACCATCAAAATTGCACAGATGATTATCATTTCTACTTGAATTAGCGAATTGATTGCAATATGGGCAGGCAGAAGAATATATACATTTTCAATTCTTCAAACAAGCTAAGGGTATGACCAAAACTCCATCGGAGCGTCGGTAAGCTATAGGCCCTCCGGTAATGATTATCAGCAAATCAGGCTCGCGCATCTGTATCTGCTTTTCTTGAGCATTGAATTTTCTTACAAGCTCGCGAATCTCAAGAAGGTGAGCCGCGCCCGAGTCAATTTCGGCGCTCCCCAATTTGAACTCTATAAGCGCATATCTGCCATCGTAAAGGTGCAATACAGCATCGGCTTCCAAGTCATATCTGTCATGGTAATATGATATTTCGCCATTGACAGCTTGCGAATAAGCGCGTAAGTCGCGGATGGCCATGCATTCAAATATGAATCCGAACGTCTTCAGGTCCATCTCCAATACTTCTGGCGAGAGCCCCAAGGCCGCGACTGCTATCGATGGGTCTATTAGCCCTCTTTTGGGGCTACGTCTTATCACAGTGGATGAACGTACGGCCGGAGACCAGGCAGGTATATCTTGTATTACGAATAACCTGTTCAAGGCTTTTATGTAATCATCAAAAGTTTTATCGGTACATCCCTCATTCATAGCCCTTACATCTTTTAATAGATTGACCTTTTTAGCCAGGGTGCAGAGATTTCGGGAATAACTCTTTATGATAGCAAGGGCGAGCTGAGGGTCTCTTCGCACATTATCAACTTTAGTGATGTCTGATTGGGTGACGCCCTCGAGATAATCTCGCGCGACTTTGTAAGCATCATTGGAATTTCTTAATCTGAGTGAAGCCGGCCATCCCCCGCGGCAAGCATATCGAACAAGATCATTAATGCCGGCATTAGATGTGATGCCGTCGATATCCATGTTCGGATTATTAAAAAGTTCCATAAGGGAAATTTCACCGGAAGACTCGCCGGACTCGAACAAGCTCATAGGATACATTTTCATTCGCGAAATTCTGCCGGTTCCGCTATGTTTCGTCTGCTCTTCATCAACGGAATTGCTTCCGGTAAGGATAAATTGCCCGGGTTCGCCTCCGCGCTTGTCAATCTCGGTGCGTACGGCATCCCATATAATGGGAGCATCTTGCCATTCATCAATAAGACGTGGAGTAGCCCCTTTCAAAAGGTTGGACGGNTTGGCTTCCGNAGNAGCAAGATATGCCCCCCGCATATCCGGGTCTTGCAGTTTAATTANACNACGGGCTNGCTGCTCGGCAGTGGTTGTTTTACCNCACCATTTTGGGCCCTCTATAAGTACGGCACCCATATAGTTTAAACGCTGTCTGAGTTCTGCGTCGGCAATTCGTGGTAGATAATTCATAATCTGTTGGTTTTGACTGCAAAGATAATGTTTTTTTCGTTGAAATCCAAACGCATTCCGGNTTTTTGAGGTGTTTTACTCCGGTTTTTTGAGGTGTTTTACTCCGGTTTTTTGAGGTAATTCATTCCGGTTTTTTGAGGTTGCCGATATGGAATGAAACAAATACTTTGTAAAATCCGTATAAACACGCTATCTTTGCAATAGCAAAGCACGATAGAAATTTGCAGCTGATATGGAAAACGAAAAAACGGCACCCTCGCGCCTGGCGCGCCTGGTGGAGCGGTGCAAAAAAATATGGTACTACTGGAGCGTGGGCGTGTGGACCGACAGCAGCAACCGCTGGTACGTGCGGATAGTCAAGACCCTCAACCTCTCCGTACGCTCATTCCTGAACACCGACCTGCAGGGACAGGCCTGCGCCATGACCTACCGCACCCTGCTGGCCATTGTGCCGTCTCTGGCGCTGCTCTTCGCCATAGGCCGCGGCTTCAACATGCAGAACTTCCTGGAGGATGAGCTCATGCACCTGTTTCCGGCACAGAAGACGGCCGTGACGGCGGCCCTGGGCTTCGTTGATTCCTATCTGAACCAGTCCACCGAGGGCCTGTTTGTGGGCGTGGGCATCGTGTTCTTGCTCTGGACCCTTATCTCGCTGCTGATGAGCGTGGAAGATTCCTTCAATCTGGTGTGGGNCGTGCGCGAGGGCCGCAGCGTGNNGCGCAAGCTCACGGATTACACCGCCATGCTCATCGTGCTGCCCGTGCTGCTGATATGCAGCNGCGGCATCACNCTGCTCGTGAGCAGCACGCTGCAGTCGCTGCTGCACTGGAGCTTCATGACGCCGCTTGTTTCGGCCATCATGGAGGGTGTGTCGTGGCTGCTCGCGTGGCTGTTCTTCACGGTGGCCTACGTGGCCATCCCGAACACCCGCGTGAAGTTTGTGAACGCCATGCCCGCGGGCGCCATCGCCACGGTGGGGTTCCTGGGGCTGCAGTGGGTGTTTGTCACGGGCCAGATGTACGTGTCGCGCTACAATGCCATCTACGGCAGCTTCTCCTTCCTGCCCCTGCTGCTGATATGGCTTCAATTGGTGTGGCTCATCACGCTGGCCGGAGCCGTGCTGTGCTACTCTTCGCAGAACATCTTCCAGTTTAATTTCGCCAACGAGTCGTCGAAGATTTCCCTCTCCTACCGGCGCCNCGTGGTGCTGGCCATAGCCACCGTGATAGTGCACCGCNTCGACCGCNGCGNGCCCGCTCCGGCCGCCGACGNCTTCGTGCACACCTACGGCCTGCCTGCCCGCCTGGTGGGCGATGCCATCGACCGCCTCACGGCCTGCGGCCTGGTGAATCGCGTTATTATAGATGAGAAACACGCCGTGACCGGCTTTCAACCGGCCATGACCACCGATGCCATCACCGTGGACATGGTCTACTCCCGCCTCGACAACTTGGGCACCGGCAACTTCGTGCCCGATTTCGACACCCGCTTTCCCGGAGTCGTGAAAGTGTGCGACGCCATCACCGCCGCCATGCAGGCCGCCGGCAGCTCCACACTGCTGCGCGACCTCGAGCTCGCCGTTCCCGACAAATGACCCCGGCGGATGTTGAAAACGCTGTTGAAGGGGTGGCGATAAATATGTGGCAGTTATTTCGGCGGAGTTCAAATGAAATGCGTAACTTTGCGGATGTAAAATCCAACTACTCACATGCCTTCTACTCAACAGCAAAACAATAACCGCGGCGACGGCCGTCGCCGTCCCGCAGCCAATGCGGCCGTGGGCGATGTTGCGGGCCGCGTGGCGCCGCGCGACACACGCCTGGAGCAGGCCGTGCTGGGCGCCCTCATGCTCGAAAAAGACGCCTACACCATAGTGTGCGACATACTGCACGCCGACAGTTTCTACGAACCGGCCCACCAGCGCATCTACGAGGCCATCCAGACCCTGGGCGCCTCGCAGAGCCCCATCGACATGCTCACCGTGGTGGAGCAACTCCGCCTCAACGGCACGCTCGAGAGTGTGGGCGGCACGGCCTACGTGGCCCAGCTCACGATGGAAGTGGCCTCGGCTGCCAATGTCGAGTTCCACGCACGCATCATAGCCCAGAAATATCTCTCGCGCCAGCTCATCTCCTTTGCAGCCGAGCTGGAGACCAACGCTTTCGACGAGAGCATAGACGTGGACGACGTGCTCNANGANGCCGANGGCCGCCTGNTTGAGATNTCGCAGCGCAACGTNAAGAAAGAGGTNANGCAGATCGACCCCGTGATCTCCCAGGCCATCGAGCAGATACAGGCGGCGGCCAACCGCACGTCGGGCCTGAGCGGCCTGGAGTCGGGCTACCACGACCTCGACAAACTCACGAGCGGCTGGCAGAACTCCGACCTCATAATCATAGCCGCCCGTCCGGCCATGGGCAAAACGGCGTTCGTGCTGTCGATGGCCAAGAACATGGCGGTGAACTTCAACACGCCGGTGGCCATCTTCTCGCTCGAAATGAGCAATGTGCAGCTCGTGAACCGCCTGATATCCAACGTGTGCGAAATCGAGGGCTCCAAAATCAAGAGCGGCCAGCTCACACCCATAGAGTGGAACCAGCTCATGGCCCGCATCAAGAACCTCTCGGGCGCCCCGCTGTACATCGACGACACACCGTCGCTCTCGATTTTCGAGCTGCGCACCAAGGCCCGCCGCCTCGTGCGCGAGCATGGCGTGCGCATGATCATCATCGACTATCTGCAGCTCATGAACGCCTCGGGCATGAAGTTCGGCTCGCGCGAGCAGGAGGTGAGCATGATCTCGCGCTCGCTCAAGCAGCTGGCCAAGGAGCTGAACCTGCCCATCGTGGCGCTGTCGCAGCTGAACCGCAGCGTGGAGTCGCGCAGCGACAACAAGCGCCCGCAGCTCAGCGACCTGCGCGAGTCCGGCGCCATCGAGCAGGATGCCGACATGGTGTGCTTCATCCATCGCCCGGAGTACTACCTGCACAGCGACACCGACGCCTCCGGCCGCGACATCCGCGGCCTGGCCGAGTTCATCGTGGCCAAGCACCGCTCGGGCGCCGTCGACGATGTGCGCATGCGCTTCCGCGCACCCGTAGCCCGCTTCGAGAACTGGAACGAGGCCGATGCCGTGCTGGAGCACGGCACACGCGCCTCCAGCCTCAACGATGCCCTGCAGGCCCAGGACGGCGCGCCGGCTGCCGACACGCCTATGCCCGGCGCCCGCCCGCTCGAAGGCGGCTCGGCCGATTTCCTTTCGGCGCCCACCGGTCCGCTCCCATTCTGAAAATCAAACAAGTAAAATACATCCACCTATGAAAAAAGCTCGTATTCTTGTCACCGGAGGCACCGGCTACATTGGCAGCCACACAGCTGTCGAACTCATCAACGCCGGCTATCCCGTGGTAATCATCGACAACCTGAGCAACAGCAACCGCGACGTGCTCGACGGCATCGAGGCCATCACCGGCGTGCGTCCCCCCTTCGTCGAAGGCGACTGCACCGATTTCGAAACTCTGAAAAAGCTCTTTGCCGACTATCCCGACATCAAGGGCATCATCAATTTCGCCGCCAGCAAGGCCGTGGGCGAGTCGGTNAAGAAGCCGCTGCTCTACTACCGCAACAACCTCTAANACGCTCATCAATCTGCTCGACCTGATGGCGCCGAACGACGTGCGCGGCATCGTGTTCTCCTCGTCGTGCACCGTCTACGGCGAGCCCGACCACAACCCCGTGACCGAGGCCACGCCCCGCAAGAACGCCACCTCGCCCTACGGCAACACCAAGAAGATAAGCGAAGACATCATCTGCGACACCGTGGCCGCAGGCGCNCCCTTCAAGGCCATCCTNCTGCGCTACTTCAACCCCGTGGGCGCGCATCCCTCGGCCCTCATTGGCGAGCTGCCCAACGGNGTGCCCCAGAACCTCATTCCGTTCCTTACGCAGACGGCCATGGGCGTGCGCCCCNTGCTGAGCGTGTTCGGCAACGACTATCCCACGCCCGACGGCACCTGCATCCGCGACTTNATCAACGTNGTNGACCTGGCCAAGGCCCACGTTGTGGCCGTGGAGCGCCTGGTGGACGACAAGTGCCTCGAGCCCGTCGAGGTGTTCAACCTGGGCACGGGCAACGGTGTGAGCGTGCTCGAGCTCATCAACACCTTCGAGGAAGCCACCGGCGTGAAGGTGCCCCACGAGTTCGCACCCCGCCGCGAGGGCGACATCACCCAGGTGTGGGCCGATCCCACCCGCGCCAACACCGTGCTGGGCTGGAAGGCCACCACGCCGCTGGCCGACACCATGGTTTCGGCCTGGCGTTGGCAGCAGCGCCTGCGCGAGCGCGGCATCATGTAAAAAGCAGCCTGCGCAGGCCCCGGAGGCCTGCGCAGGCGCTTGGCATGTCAATGGAAAATCAGGCTCGCATGTCCCCGCTCGGGCTTTGCCCTCGTGGGACGCTCGCCCGATTGTATATAAATTGCCCCTGGACCGCGGGGTGCGCTTCGCTTACCCCGCGGCTATGTCTCGGGACGCGCACTCCGGCGCGTCTTTATCAACACTAAATCAGGGNTTTCGGANANGCTCATTGAAAAAAGCTCCCGGCGTATATCTGTAGNGACGCTCCATNGAGCGTCCGCCGNCGACNGCGGCTATCTATGNNGCGCAAATCGTTGGATATTAAAANGTTACCTTGTTGCCCTGCCGGACGNTCCATGGAGCGTCCCTACAGGATTNNGCGTTTGATAATAGTAATTGTTACATAGTTGCTCCTATGCACNGGAAGAAAGGCTTGTGCCCGTATATCGCGGTTTACCACAGGTTGAAGCGGTAGCCCAGGGAGCATGTGAAAGACAGGTCGCTATTGATGTAGGCCTGTTTTTTGTTGTAGATAAGGCCCTGGTCGGCGCGGCCTATGANGCCCGCAAACCAGTGTCCGCTGTTCCACACGAAGCTCACGGCCAGGCGGTTGGCCAGCGAGGCCGAGCTGGGCTTGGTGTTGCCCGTGATGTGGCCGTACTGTAGGCCTAAGACGGGCGACTCGCTCACGCCTATGAGCAGATGGCGGTTCAGCACCCAGTTGTAGCCGTAGCCCAAGCGGAAGCAGTAGTTGTTGGTGTCCACGTGGTAGCCGTAGTTGCTCCACCAGTCGGGCAGCTGCGNGCGCATGGGCTCGGGCAGGCCGCTGAAGTCGAAGTTGTAGCTGTTGTGGAAGTAGCTGAGTCCCACGAAGAAAGAGCCCGCGCTGCGTATCTGGTAGCGGCCGTAGTGAAACGCAGCCGCCTGCGAGTATTTCTTCTGATTAATAAACACATAGGCATCGAATCCCTGTGTGTGGGTGTCGATGCCCGTGAAGTCGAGTTTCATCTTGTCGGGGTGGCCGGAGTCGCCGAAGCGGGTGATGTGGGTGTCGCCATCGTTGTGTGTGTTGTAGTACTCCACGGCCAGGAGGCTGCAGTTGAAGCCCAGGCGGAAGTTCTTGCGCTTGCGGTTGGGGCCGCNGAAGNAGCGCGACACATTGATGTCGTAGCCCNCGCTCANGGCCAGATACGAAAGGCTGAAGCCGGCCGNGGTGGCGGGGTCGGAGACGATGCGTATCGACTTGTCGCCGGGCAGCTCGAAGTTGTAGACGTCGCTCCAGCTCTCGCTGTTGAGCTTGACGTTGAAATAGGTGTGCGTGCGGTTCACGTAGAGCGAGTCGTAGCCGTTGAAAAACTCGTCGCCCCACTTGTAGACTTTCATGCAGAAGCGCGGGAATTTGCCCCACGCGGCGATGCTGTCGACGTCGAACGACAGCGCGCGCACACTCGTCGGAGCGGCCGAGGCCGCTCCGAGGGTGAGTATGATAGCTAAAATGCGGATGAAACGTGGCAAGGGTGTGTTCAGGCTTTGAGCAGTTCGAGCATCTTGTCCATGGCTGCTGCAAGGCCGTCGGCGTCTTTGCCGCCGGCCTGGGCGAAGCCCGGCTGGCCGCCGCCGCCGCCCTTGATGGCGCGTGCGGCCTCGCGCACTATCTGCGAGGCGTTCTTGCCCGAGGCTGCGATGGCCGCGTCGGTGAGCATCAGCGTGAGCAGCGNCTTGCCGGCGGCGTNNCGCGTGGCGGCTGCGAATGNCACGGGNGCATCCGCGGCGGCCATGGCGCGCAGGGCGAAGGCTATGTTCTTGACCATGTCGGGCATGGCGGTGCCGCGCATGGTGGCCACGCGGAGAGCTCCGCAGTCGGTGGCCTGCTCCAGCAGGCGGGCGGCCTGGGCCTCGGCGCGCTCCTTCATGGCGGCCTCCACCTGGCGGCGCAGTTCGGCGTTCTCCTCGATGCTGCGGCGCATGGCGGCGAGCACGTCGGGGGCGTTGTTGAACAGCGCGGAGATGTCGTGCATGGTGTCGGAGATATGGTCGAGCAGGTCTTCCACGGCGGTGCCGGTCACGGCCTCGATGCGGCGGATGCCGGCGGCCGTGGAGCTCTCGGAGATGATGCGTATCATGCCGATGTTGCCGGTGTTGGCCACGTGGGTGCCACCGCACAGNTCCACGCTGTCGCCGTAGCGCACCACGCGCACGTCTTCGCCGTATTTCTCGCCGAAGAGGGCCATGGCGCCCATCTCGCGGGCCTCGGCTATGGGCATGTGGCGATGCTCCTCGAGGGGNAGGGCGGCGCGCACGCGGCTGTTGGCCAGGCGTTCCACGCGCTTGATTTCGTCGGGAGTGAGTTTCTGGAAGTGGCTGAAGTCGAATCGCAGCGAGTCCGGGCCCACCCAGCTGCCGCGCTGCTCCACGTGCTCGCCCAGCACCTCGCGCAGGGCCTGGTGCAGCAGGTGGGTGGCTGTGTGGTTGCGCTCGGTGGCGGCGCGGGCCTCGCGGTCGATGGCGGCCGTGAATGTGGCGGCGGGATTGGCGGGGAGTTCCTTGGCCAGGTGCACGCCCACGCCGTTTTCGCGCTTGGTNTCGTAGATNTCTATGGTCTGGCCGGTGGCATTGTCGGTGAGGGTGCCGCGGTCGCCGGTCTGGCCNCCCATCTCGGCGTAGAAGGGAGTGCGGTCGAGCACTATCTGGTAGTACTCGCGGCCCTTCTGGCGCACNTGGCGGTAGCGCAGGATGCGGGCNGTGGTCTCGGCCTCGTCGTAGCCGGTGAACTGCTGCTCGCCCTGNGCCAGNTCCACCCAGTCGGTGGCCTCCACGGCNGCNGCGTTGCGTGCGCGCTGCTTCTGGGCCGCCATCTCGGCGTCGAATTCGGCCTGGTCGAGCGTCATGCCGTGCTCCTTGAGGATGAGCAGCGTGAGGTCGAGCGGGAAGCCGTAGGTGTCGTAGAGCACGAAGGCCTGCTTGCCGGAGATTTCCGTGCGGCCCTGGGCGCGTGCGGCGGCTATGGCGTCGTCGAGCATGCGTATGCCGTTTTCGAGGGTGCGCAGGAAGGCGTCTTCCTCTTCCTTAATCACCTTCATGATGAGGTCGCGCTGGGCCACTATCTCG
>WFLX010171353.1_pt1 | contig 13025 bp, 5 predicted proteins | sample 4967041 | NCBI WGS metagenome assembly WFLX01 (sample SAMN12857096, study PRJNA449069) | gut metagenome | isolation source: stool from male and female vole | host: Microtus ochrogaster | place: USA:Florida | collected 2017
GCATGAAATAGAATTCCGAACAATCACTCGGACAGTTATTGACTTCCTGCTGCTGTGTTCTCAGCTAGTTTCTGCCCTCCGCATAAAGAGGTTAGTATATAGATGTATTTTGCTGGAAAAATGGCAAATGTAAGCTATGCCTGCCCGGATCAGGTTGACACCCCATGGGAGAGCTCTCATATTCATATCTTGTAATACCCAACTTGTTGAGATACTCCTGATAACTGCTCACATTTGAAGAATTCTGTTTTAACGATTTGCCAAAAGTGTTCCGTCCCCACAGCCACCGATATCTGGCATCTTTTTTCTTTCTGTTCAGAATAGTACCCAAAACTGGTCTGATGCACTTTCCGTAATCAGTTAACAGCTTATAAATTCCCCAATCATTAACAACCAATTCTATTATCGTATAATTCTTCATGCTCCAGTAACTCAAATATTGTATAACAGATTTCAAGAGTTCTACCTGAGTTTCTAATAAATATGGATATACCACTGTAATAGATAGTTGACATTCTCTTGCCTTATTTAGCATCTTTTTTAGTGTTATCATATCTGGAAACAGATTATGGCAAAAATTATTTCCTATATACACTCTTGAAAAACCTTTTTTGAAAAGTGGATGATCCAGCNAATTCATTTTTTGAAGTCCATCTTTAAAAAATTCTCTAAAATCTTTTTTTATAAACATTGAATATTGTTCATAATTGTTTAGAACATAGGCAAACTCCAAATTATCAATGTCCAGAACATGTTTCCCATTCCAGTGTTTATCCATAACTTGCCTTATCATTTCGTTAAGGTCATTTTCCGACATTCTGTCATTGTTATAAGGATAAATAGGCTGGGAGCGCCCAATATGTTCAAGAATGTTATCTTGCCCTTTTTCCTTTCCAGTTCTGTTAACTGCTTCAGCTACCTGCTGTATTTGATTAAGCGCAGCCGCAAATTCTTCAAATGTAAACAACTCTTCCCCATTTAATATAATGGTATACTCATCCCAGAAATCATTCCTTACTTTTTCCTTCACTACAATATTTTTAAATTTATAATTTTTGTATTTATAAACCGTATAATCAAAGCAGGCAATTTCTACGGACATTATCTTTTCATAATTTCCGTTTGATTCAAATCTCAGTATCCGCTTATCTAAATTGATTATGCGAACATCTTCACCGTTTACCCAAGCCAACAATAAAGCTGGAGGATAATTAACTTTCGCAAATTTCATACTTACTTTACCACCTCATATCCGTCCGAACAAATAGGCATAATCAGCTTTTCTCATTGTGCAACTTACGAAACGCTGTTATTATCTTATTGGCATTTTCTGCTCCCCCCCACATATCCTCTATCATTTTGCTCATCTCATGTATGGTTGGATGAAGGTATAATTGCCCCACATCAGCCCTTACACGCAATTCATCTCTCAACATTGCTCCCAGCTTTATTGCCTGAAGAGAATCACCACCAAGCTCGAACCAATTGTCATATATGCTTATTTCATAATATCCAAGAACACTACTCCATATATGTGCCACTTCCTCCTCCAGAAGGGTCTGAGGAGGCATATATTCCTTCTGTTCAGCACCAGATAACGGCTCATTTGGTTTTAATATAACATTTTTTTCTCTTTCCACGGGATTCTTTATCCAATGACTTACTTTCCTAAACGGATACAGCGGAAGGGATACCCTCCTTACATTCTTACCTTCATGCAGAATACCCCAGTCAAAATCCAGCCCGGATTTCCATAATTTTCCCAAGCACCCTAAAAATGCACTCCACTCAGATTGATATATTCCTGAAGTATCCAAAGTGCGCATGATTTTTATTTTTTTTCGGTTTACTGCTGAATTTTGCATAATTAATCCTGATAGAAACTGTCCCCAACCGATTTCCACAACAAGATACTTCTTTGGCTCCTTTAACAATGTCTCTATCCCAGCAGCAAACTGAACCTTACTATTAATGTGTCGGAACCAATATTCCGCATTTATTTCATTTTCTCCCACTATTTTTCCTGTCCTGCCAGAAACATATGGAATTCTTGGCTTATCAAATTTAATATCCTTTATCCCATACAATAGATTATGTCTGGCAGGTTCCATATAAGAAGAGTGATACGGATATTCCACATTTACATCCAGAGAAGCTATTTGTTTATCAGACAACTTTTCCAAAAATTTATTTATGCTGTCTTTTGTTCCTGATACCACAGTTGACACAGGGCTGTTCACAGCTGATACATACACACCATCCACCAGCAAATTGCATACCACATCATAGGATGCGCCTACAGCAATCATCCTTCCTTTGCTGCATGTTTCTATCGACTTAAACCTTTGTATGATGATTCTTACTGCATCAGTAAACTCAACTGTACCTGCTATACATGCAGCAACATATTCACCCAGACTGTACCCAATCATGCTGTCCGGATAAATTCCCCATTCTATCAGCAACTCCGCCAGAGCGTATTCAAGAGTAAAGGTCAAAAGGTGTTTCTTTAAAGTTTTATCTGTAGGGTCTTTTTGCCCCTCCTCACCAAAAACTAAAAATTCAGGAAGGATACTTCGAATGATATCAATTTTCTCATCCATAATTCTTTTAAATGGTTCTAATTGCTCGTAAATTTGTCTTCCCGCATCCTCAGTTTGCGCATTGAGTCCCGGAAAAGCAAAAACGATATGGGGCTGCTCTTTTGTTCCCACCACCTCGGCCTGCTTGCTTATAATATCTCGTTTGAATAGATTTCCCGCCTCTTCTTTCGTGCCTGCTATCTGAAAATATCGTAACTCATGATGCTTTCGACCAACTTGAAGCGTATATGCCACATCGCAAAGAGGAGGACATTCTTCAGATAACAAAAAAGAGCTCAAATTATTAGCCATACCTTCTAATGAATCCCATGATCTGGCTGACAACAGCAAGATTTGTTCTCTAGACTCTAAATCTTGCTCCCTATGAAAAAACTCATTTTCTTTTACATCATTTTTATATTCTTCTAATATAACATGCGCATTAGTTCCACCGATTCCAAAGGAACTAACAGCCGCTGTCCTTTTACCGCCACTGCTTCCCCATTCCTTTAACTGCGTATTGATATAAAAGGGAACATCCGTAAAGTCAAGCAACTTATTAGGCATATTAAANTTCAGGCTTGGAACCAGCAACCTCTTGTTCAGCATCAGAATGNTTTTTATCAAACCACAAATACCTGNAGCCACATCCGTATGTCCAATATTCGTCTTAACCGAACCTATAGCAAGGCTGTTTTCCGGTAAATTCAGTCCTTTATATACTTTTGACAGTGCCGCGAATTCCGCACTATCCCCCAATACTGTACCCGTTCCATGAGTTTCAATATAACTGACAGCTTTGGGAGAGNCATTCCCTTTGGACATTGCACGCCTANTTACTGCTGTTTGACGTTCAATACTAGGTGCTGTATACCCCACCTTNNTGTTGCTGTCATTATTAATCGCACTTGAACGGATTACCGCATAAATATGGTCTTTGTCAGCCTCCGCTCTAGACAGACGCTTTAAAACAACTACACCAGCTCCGTTTCCAGTAACTGTTCCGTCAGCACTATCGTCAAAAGCTCTGCAATGACCGCTTCCCGAAATAATTCCTCCTTCCTGATATGGAATACCCTCCTGCGGAATTTTGATAGATATCCCACCAGCAAGCGCCATATCACACTCCGAAGTCAACAATGACTGACAGGCCATATGAACACTTACTAAAGAAGAAGAACAGGCTGTCTGAATACTAATACCTGCACCCTTAAGTCCCAATTTATAGCATACCCTTGTAGCTATGAAATCCTTATCATTTGCTATATAAGTCGACAATATATCCGCTTCGCTTTCCAATGTCTTTCCCCGCAGTATATTTTCCATATACATGTTTAGCCCGCAGCTTGCAAAAACGCTAATATCTCCAGAATATTTTGATGAATTATATCCTGCATCTTCCAAAGCATGATAACAGCACTCAAGAAATATCCTATGCTGTGGATCCATCAATTGCGCTTCTCGAGGGGTCACATCAAAAAATTCACTATCAAACTTATCAATATCTATGACTGGAGCAAAGCTTGTCTGAAGACCATCTCCAGCTTCCAAAGCAGATATGATACACTCTCTTCCCGCTACAAGATTTTCCCAATACTCATTAACTGAATCAGCATAAGGAAATCGTCCTGCCATTCCAATTACAGCAATCAAATCTTCTTCCATGCCATTTTCCTCATGGGAGAATTCTTCCATCGCTTTCTGTCCGTTAATCCATTCTACAATCGCCCTGATATTAGGATATTCCAATAAATTTGTAACCGAAACATCTATCCCCACAAATTCACGTAATTTCTCCGAAAGCCTAACCATTAGATAGGAATTGCCTCCAATATCAAAAAAGTTATCATTCTCCTTGATATCTTCACTGCCAAACACTGCTCTACAGGCACGCAATACTTGATTCTGTATCTCTTTCTGCTGACTCTTCCCATTCAATACTCTTTTCGTTGTCGTGCCCTGCGTCAAAGAGGGATGTGCCTTGACTAAACTGTTCCTGTCAATTTTTCCGCCTATGGTTTTTGGTATCTCTTCAATAAAGCAGCAAGATTCTGGAACCATATATTGTGGTAAACGCCCCTTTAGGAACTGAAATATGCCAGCACTGTTCAGCGTCTCTGAGGAATTAATTGCCACATGCAGACTGTTATTACCATAACTATCCGGCACGACATATGCAGCAGCTTCACGTATGGAAGGGTGACAGCATAGTACATTTTCTATTTCCTCCAACTCAATCCTATAACCTTTTNTTTTTACCTGATTGTCAATACGACCATATAATACCAGCTCCCCATCACNATTCCNTTTTGCAATGTCTCCGGTCCGAAACATCACATTTCCCTTAATAAACGGATCCGAAAGAAATTTTTTCTCTGTCAGGTCTGGGCTTTTATAATACTCTTTTGCAACACCATCTCCAGATAAATACAGTTCTCCAACCATATCAGTTGGCATAGGATTTCCATAATCATCCAAAACATAGGCCAAAGTATTGCAGATTGGCTTCCCGATTGTGATTTCATCAACATTATTCATTCTTTTTACACAAGAATAGACTGTAGTTTCAGTCGNCCCGTACATATTGTATATCTTGGCTTTGGNAACGGATTCCAATTTATCAATGAGAATATCTGGAAATACCTCTCCACCANTTNNGATATTTCTCACATTGTGTAAAATCTTCTCCGCTCCTTCCAATCCAAGAAAGAGTTGCATACGCGTAGGTGTAAATTGTATAACTGATACTCTTTTCTCAAAAATTAACTGACTAAGAAGCTTGGGATCCCGTTGCTCACTTTCACTGGCCAGAACAATTCTTGCCCCAATACATAGAGGCAACATTACTTCCAACATAAATATATCAAATGATACGGTAGTAACACACAGAATACGCTCATTAAAATTGAATTTTAATATCTCATTCACATTTTGTATAAATGAACTTAAATTCCTTTGCGTTACCACTACTCCTTTCGGTTGTCCTGTTGATCCGGATGTATACATGATATATGCATTTCCACATGGTTCCTCTGGTACCGAATCAACCGCGGCCTGATTAGTTCCAACGCAACCTTCAATATTATTCAGTGAAATAATAGAGTAAGCTAGCAGATATTCTTCACGCTGTCCCTGTGTTAAGACAACCTTTGGCTGCGCTTGATTCAATATTGTCTCTACCCGCTTCTGTGGCATGGTCATGTCTAAAGGAAGAAAAGAACATTTCATTTTGAATACCGCAATCAAGGATGCTATTAAGTATTCAGAACGCTTCAGACGTATACCAATAACAGAACCTTCATTAATATCATACTCTTTGAATAAGCAGACAATTTTATCTGACAAATTGTTCAATTCTGAGTAAGTAAACCTTTTCTCCATCATCTCCAAAGCAATGTCATTTGGATGATTTTTGACATTTAAAAGAAACTGCAAGAGAACTGACTTATATTTTTTCATTGGCTTAAACTCACTGCTATGAGCCAAAACCGTTTTCAATCTCTCGCCAGATGGTACCAAGTCTAATTTCAATATATTTTTTTCATTGCCTCTAATAATGGAAACTATCAAAGCATAGAATTTCTCATACATAAAACTGATTTTTGCTGCACTAAAATAAGCTTCATTATATGTAAAATTAACTGCTGGTTCCATTTGTGTCATAATTTGAACCATTAAAGGAAATTCCGAATATTCCACTGAATTGAACTCACTGATTTCCAGCTTACTTTCACCTTGAATGCTTGCTACCATACGCTCAAGAGGATAATTTTCAACTACAAACATTGACATGTTCTTGATTTCAGTCGGTGTACTGCAATTATTTATAATTTGAGAAAGCGATAGTTCATTTTTACTCATGATCTGAATGATATTTTTCTTCATATCAGCCAAGAATGTTTCAATCTTATCTTCATCTCTAACCTTTATACGCACAGGTATAGTGTTGATATACAAGCCCGCAGCATTATCAATCCCCCTTATTTCTTTTGGTCTAACAGACTGTGCGGTCAGATATACAACATCATTAAGCCCTAAATCTCTACTGAGAAATAATCCCCACATAGCATAGAAAAATACCGATATTGTTATATTGTTATCATTCGCATATTGATTGATTTCCTGAAATAGTTTTGCATCCAATTGTCTGGAATATGATTTAAAATTATCTTTCCCTCTAATTTTTCTNATATAATATTTCCCTTGAATGCTTACGTCACTAAANTAAGTTTTCCNAAAACTATTAGCCTNATCAAGTCNGTATNCGTCGATATTCATAAAGTNATCAACATATNCNTTATATTTNCATTTTTNNGNAAGCAAANGNNGTNTTTTAAAAANCATANTGTGATATATATTCAGTAGATNCCGAACAAGTATGGCACTGCTCCAGCCATCAAACAAAATATGATGATAAATTAAAACCATCTCATAACATCCGTCTTCTATGCAAACAAGACATAGGCGAAATGGATCTGTCTCAAGATTAATATCATAATTCATAATCTGCGACCTAATATCATCATATGATTGATGCTTTGTATCATCATATGAATCCGACACTTTAAAGATTGTTACTGGTAACTGTTTTTTTTTCAATACAATCTGCACAGCTTCCCTTATATCTCGCCATCTAAAAACCGTTCTAAGCATTTCGTGGCGTTGTGCAAGAATTTCACAGCTGTCCAGCAATATATTAATATCCATTTCCCCCTTTAAACGTACACTAATATACTGGTTGTACATTTTGGCTTGAGAACGTATTGTCTCAACCAAAATACCTACCTGTGCCATTGTCAAATTATATACTCTTTCTACATTGTTTTTGTCTATTTTGATCTTCTGCATAGATTAACTATCCTTATATTTGCAACTTAAAAATGAAATTATAATTTTGTTAAATGTGATACGGCCGACTCGATCTAATTCATTGAGTTATCACAAATGCAATTAATATTTTCTACTACCTTCTGTAAAGACTCGNCAAANAGATAAAAATGTCTGCCTTNANNCGAATAAAAACGNCATGTTTTTTCCGTCTNTTCTTCCNATAACTTTATATTATCCTGCAATATAGAATTATCATCATAACCCCAAAAAACGGACATNTCGCAAGGTAGTAATTTGTCCATATCCGATGGTTTATAAAGTTCAAGCATCCTATAATCCGAACGCATAATAGGAACAAATATAGAAGCAATATCAGCATTGTCAAAAACCTCTTCCGGCGTACCTCCCAAACTCATGACGGCCCTCTTAAAAACCGGTAATTCCGCATCATGAATTAAATTCCGCTTATGGTAGCACTCTGGAGGAATTGCACTGGATAAAATGATGTGTGCAGGAGACCTCTCTCTTCTCTGTATGATTTTCTGTGCAACACCATAAGCGATGACCCCTCCCATACTATGTCCAAACAGTATATAATCTCCTGCTCTTATAAACCTTTCTATTCGATGAAATACATCATCAATAGCTTCTTCCATAGATTGGTATAGCGGCTCTGTAATTCTTTTGCCTCTTCCCCTTAATTCTACAGGTATGAATTCAATATTATTATTCAAATAATGCTTCCATTTCATATAACAAGAAGCTGAACCCCCAGCATGAGGAATACAAATTAAAGATACTATATTTTCCATTTATATGTCATCTCCCACTAAACACTTTATATGAATGACTCTTTTTATAAATTAATAACACCGATATGAGTAAATTTATTAATATACAAGTCAAACAAACCGACACACATCCTACTGTCACTGAAACGGAACCCCAAACTCGAATTATATACCAAGACATTTCTTGCTGAATATAATTTGGCATGTTACAAATACGCCAAATAATTCCCACAATATCAAGGTTTAAGATAAAAATCCCAATTATTTTTATTTTACTTACTCTACATAAAGTTCTCTTTTTGCGGGTTATATCAAAGATGACCTTTAACAGCAATATCGCTAGAAACACAATTATTATAAACGAACAAATAGATAGAATGGAAAATATTCTGTCTATTATATGATAATAATCAACCTGATATAAAGATAGTTCTTTTCCCTCATACATATTGATAATATTTTGTGCTAAAAACTCCGCTGCATTAGAATTTTTGTTTGTTAATATGCACACACTAATTTCCGGTTTTATAATTATCATAGATGAATAATTCGGATTATTTCCCCCGTGCTGAATAAGATTACCATACTTCTGTACATCCCATCCTGCACCATAATATAAATTTCCATGTGATATCACTGAATAATCTCCCTGATGAGATTTAAGAATAATTCGTTTAAATTGTTCAGAAACAGGTTCTAGTTCCGCCTGTATGCGCATCCAGCGTTCCATGTCCTGAGCGTTCGATATAATATAACCAGCTGGCGTATTTCCCCTGTATCTTGGTGCTTTATATGCCTGCGCATTGAAAAAAGCCGGCTTATACCCTGTTGCCAGCTCTCCCTTTACTTCAATATCATCATAACTTAAAAATGTTTGATTTANCTTAAGTNGCTGTAGAACATTTTCATAGATGAAACTTTCATATGTTTGCNCAGAAATAGTCTGTATAATTAGTCCCAATACATCATAATTTATCGTAACATACTGGAACATTTTTCCTGNCNGAAAATCCAATTCCATATAATTCAATGTAGCTANTGTTTTTTCTAACATATCATCGGAAATTCCTTCTGGAATGCAGTTAATGGAATTGTATGGAATACCGCTTGTATGGTAAAGTAAGTTACCAATTGTCATTTCATTCGTATAAGATTGTTTATCATTCAGCACAATTCCACTTTCTTCATTATAGCTAAACTTAAGCCACGGAAGATACTGGCTAACGGGATCCTCTAATGACAGCTTTCCCTCATCCTCAAGCAATAAAATGCCCAATGCTGTAAAAGCTTTACTCATAGAACCTAGTTCATAATATGTCTCACTTGTTGTTTTAGTCTGTTCCTTAATATTTGAAAATCCATAATTATAGAAATAACTCTGATTTTCAATTATAACCACCATCGAAAGACCTGGTACATCTGCTTCCTTCATTGTATCATCTATCATTTTAGTAACCGACTCTGCATTAATACCATCACTTGCTAAAACAGTAGAAGTACTAAAACAACTTATAAGAGTAACTAAACATATAACATAATTAATTTTTTTCATTCTTTTGTCAACCTTTATTTTTCTTATGTAATAAAATGATTTTAAAATATAATTACAAAAACATTGTTATTTAAAAAAAGATAGAGCTTAATTCATCTGATGACAGACTAACTCCTTCATCATTAGGTAATATGAACAACTGTTCATCACAATCTATACAATATGAAATTATCCTGCTCAAGTTCTTACTATATGAATCCAAAATGCTGTATGCCTCTCCATTAGCATTACAACATGTAAAGCGTAAACGCTCATTTATAACCATACCATTTATTTCAATATCACAGGTTAGTTCGTTTTGCTTAAAGGGCATCGGTAACATTGTAAAATTATTGTATTGGGTCTTGAAATCTCCAAGATAATTAAAACGTACTTTGCAGCATGAGTCACTATCTGTTACAAACGTTTTATCCATATGCATGGTTCTNTATGTTTCTTNTACCANNTCNNTCNACTCNTTCNATGATAGATTATTNACNTCTTCANTCATTACNTTANTCTCAATNATCTNTGTAAACNANCCTACNCTTNTNGTAACATNNNNATTNCCNNTATCCCTGCNATGTTTTTCAATTTCATAGCATACCTTTGTATGAAACTGACACATAGTCAAATATAGTGCTATAATCATTATTTCAATCGGTTTTATATCCAGCGCATTATATTTTCTTAACAATAAACTTGCTGTTAAATCAAAATCCAATGAAATAGACGCCTCATCCCATCTTGTGTAATTGATATCGCTCATATTTTCATACTTTAGTAGTGTCAACTTATCAAATTGTTCTGCCCAGTCTTGATACGATTGGGTCTTATTAGGTAATATCCAATTTTTATTTTTTTTCATTTGTTCTATTATTGTATCTAAATCATCTAAAATAATGCGCCAAGATACTGTATCAACTACCAAATGATGTATCATCAAAATCAAAGCATTTCCGTCTTGCGTATTGCAAAGCGCTGCTTGTAACATTTTTCCGTTGTAAATATCAAAGGATTTTGAAAGATTATGACATATATCAGCAATCAAATCATTATCAAATTTTCCTCTCTTCCTGCAATCAAAATATTTTATTTCGGTAAATTCATATTTTTCCGGAACATAGAGACTATTATCTGTTCTACAAAACATTGCATGAAGCATCTCATGATAATTCACTAAATAATTCAGCCCTTGCGCTAAATCAGAAATATCAACTGAATCATAAAGGTTTAATATTACATTTTGATAATACAGATTTCTATCTGAGAACTTTCGACTAACAAACCATTTTATCATAGGTGTTTGGTGGATAAGACCTTTGGAATTTTTATACTTTTTGATGGCATTTTCATTTTGAGCCCTTGCTATAAAATCACCAAAAATTGGATAATTTAGGATATCTTTCACTTTAAGATCATATCCAATCTCTTTACACAATGAAGAGATTTCAATTGCTTTGATCGAATCCCCTCCCAACACATAATAGTTTTGTTCGGCCATAATTTCTTTCTGCCGCAGCACGGNTGCACAAACGGNNAGNANNTGTCTTGTTTTTCTATCACTCTCATTTATCATTTTATTATCGNCNATAATCNACTCANNTGNTGGAAGTNTNTTTNCAAGAACTNCATANNCAATCTTTCCGTTTATAGTCAATGGCATTGTTTTCAATCTATAATAATTTCTTNGTACCATGTAGTCAGGCAANTTGGATATTAAGAATTCTTGTAACCTGTTTTCATTTACCAAAACATCACTGACATAATAACAATTTAGTACATGTCTATTATCACATACTATTGCCGATTTCAATATTCCTTGAAAGTCATTAATACATGCTTCTATTTCTCCAAGTTCGATTCTATAGCCATTAACTTTAACTTGATTATCCTTTCTCCCGATAAACTCTATTCCTCTTTCATCCACTATTTTTCCATAATCACCTGTCTTATACATAATATCATCCGGATACATAATATCTAAAATAAAGTTTTTACTTGTCAAAAATTGATTATTTAAATAACCTCTGGCAACATTTTTCCCTGCAATATATATTTCTCCTATCTCGCCATTCAAAACTGGTTTTCTATTTTCATCTAAAAGATAAATTCTCCCTTCTTCCATTGCTTGCCCTATTGGTACATTTCCGTTAATGTCTACTCCCGGTTGATATAAATAGACCATGCAACCTATTGTAGCTTCTGTGGGACCATATTCGTTATACAACAAAATTTTCCCACCAGTATTTGTCCACACTTTTTCCGCAATATTAGCAGCTAAATTTTCTCCGCCAATAATCAATTTTTGTAACCTGACTCTTTCCAAATTATATTCCGACAATAAAAGCAAATGAGACGGGGTCATCTTCATAACAGTAATCACGTTTTCAAATATTATTTCTTGAAGAACATGCCTATCCATAATCAGTCTTTTGTTATAAACTCGAATAGATGCTCCACAGATTAATGGCAGGAAAATGGAAGTTAATGTTAAATCAAATGAAATTGAAGTGAAAAATGGAAATATATCACTGTCTGTAATTTGATATATCTTTCTAGCCCAAATCAAATAATTAAGAAAATTTCTATGTTCAATTATAACCCCCTTAGGGTTGCCAGTTGATCCCGATGTATAAATAATATAGGCTGCAAAAGATGGTGAAATTTTTACTTCATAATTTTTAGATTGATATTTACCGTTTATGTCAAACAAACATCCACAATATATATTGCTTAATTTTTCAAAAAAACTTTTTTCACAAAATAAATATGAAACATTTGAATCTTTAAGAATATACTGGATTCTGGAGAGTGGCATGTCATCAGATATTGGTAGATAAACACCTCCAGCCATAAGAATACCAATCATACAGACCACCGTCTCTAGCGAACAATTGGACACAACACCCACAATTTGTTGAGGCTTTAATCCTCTATCAACTAATACTCCGGCTATAGTATTTGCTTTAGTCAAAAATTCATTATATGATATATAAATTTCTTTAAACGATATTGCAACAGAATTCGGATACATCATGGCTGCTTTTTTTATCCAATCAACTACTGTCCAACTATCCGAAATTTCTGAATTTCTAAAGAGAGCACTTTTATCCTGTTTTTTATTATCAACACTATGAACCGAAATGATATTCTTTATAATTATGTCCTTTTCAATCTGTTTTACAATATGAATCATTTCTAAATACATATCTGGAAGTCCATCTCCTCAATCACGCGGTCAATCCGCTTGCGCTCCACCACGGTGATTCCCTCAATCCGCACCAGCTC
>WFLX010077937.1_pt1 | contig 13023 bp, 9 predicted proteins | sample 4967041 | NCBI WGS metagenome assembly WFLX01 (sample SAMN12857096, study PRJNA449069) | gut metagenome | isolation source: stool from male and female vole | host: Microtus ochrogaster | place: USA:Florida | collected 2017
CGGCGGGCAACGCCGCTTTCGGCTGCCGCGCGGGCTACGGCGGGCGACACGGCAGTGAGCAGCCGGGGGTCTAAGGCCTTGGGAATCACGTATGCCGGGCCAAACTTGAGTTCCGAAAGGTTATAGGCTTTCAAAACCGAGTCGGGAACGGGCTCTTTGGCCAGCGCGGCNATGGCGTGGACGGCGGCGAGCTTCATGGGCTCGTTGATTTCGGTGGCCTCGCAGTCGAGAGCGCCGCGGAAAATGTAGGGGAAGCCCAAAACGTTGTTAACCTGGTTGGGATAGTCGCTGCGGCCGGTGGCCACNATAGCGTCGGGGCGGGTTTTCACCGCGAGGTCATAGTCGATTTCGGGGTCGGGATTGGCCAGGGCGAAAACTATGGGCCGCGGAGCCATGGACAGAAGCATTTCGGGGGTTACAATGTCTTTGACCGACAGGCCGAGGAACACGTCGGCTCCGGCCATGGCCTGCTGCAGCGTGNNGAGGTCGCGCTCGGTTGCAAACTCGCGCTTCTGCGGGTTCAGGTCGGTGCGGTCGGCGCGGATAACTCCCTTGGANTCACACATTACGATGTTTTCGCGCTTAACGCCCANCTCAACATAGAGGCGGGTGCAGCTGATTGCCGCGGCTCCGGCGCCGTTAACAACCAGGCGCACGTCTTCGATGCGCTTGCCCTGAAGCTCAAGGGCGTTGAGCAGACCGGCGCCGGTAATTATGGCGGTGCCGTGCTGGTCGTCGTGCATAACGGGAATGTTGCACTCCTGCTTGAGGCGGCGTTCGATTTCAAAGCATTCGGGGGCCTTGATGTCTTCAAGGTTTATGCCGCCAAAGGTCGGGGCAATGGCCTTAACGACCTCAATGAAGCCTTCGGGGTCCTTGCGGTCAACTTCGATGTCGAAGCAATCGAGGCCGGCAAAAATCTTAAACAGCAGGGCTTTACCCTCCATTACCGGTTTGCCGGCAAGGGGGCCGATGTCGCCAAGTCCAAGAACTGCCGTGCCGTTGGAAATCACGGCCACGAGGTTGCCCTTGTTGGTATATCTGAACACGTCGGCCGGCTCCGCCTTGATTTCCTGACACGGAAAGGCCACGCCCGGCGAATAGGCCAGCGCGAGGTCGGTTTGCGACTCGTAGGGCTTGGTGGGCTCTACAGCTATTTTGCCCGGCGCGGGAAACTCATGGTAGTCGAGCGCCGCTTGTTTTGTAATCTTATTCATATACTTACTGAACCACTTTGTGGGCCCGATGGTTCAGCGACCGGTGTAATTCATAGGGGTTATGGCTCGGAGTTCGGCCTTAACGTCGTCGCTCACTTCCAGAGTGTCGATAAAGTCGTTTACGATTTCGGGGGTAATGGCCGTGTTTACGCGCGTAAGGGCCTTAAGGGTTTCGTAGGGGTTGGGATAACCCTCGCGGCGCAGAATGGTTTGAATGCCTTCGGCAACAACTGCATAGTTCTGCTGCAAATCGCGGGCAATGGCTTCTTCGTTGAGCAGCAGTTTGCCCAGACCTTTGGCCGTAGAGGCAATTGCTATAAGGCTGTGGGCCAAGGGCACACCCACATTGCGGAGCACCGTTGAGTCGGTCAGGTCGCGCTGCAGGCGGCTAACGGGGAGCTTTTGCGACAGATGCGCCAGCACGGCGTTGGCCAGCCCGAGGTTGCCTTCGGAGTTCTCGAAGTCGATGGGGTTCACCTTGTGGGGCATGGCCGACGAGCCCACTTCGCCCGCCTTGATGCGCTGCTTGAAATAGTTCATGGATATGTACATCCACATGTCGCGGTCGAGGTCGAGCAAAATGGTGTTGACGCGGCGCACGGCGTCAAACAGCGCCGCNATNTTGTCGTAATGCGAAATCTGGGTGGTGGGATATTCGCGCACAAGGCCCAGTTTTTCGCNGAGGAAGCTGCGGGCAAACGAATTCCAGTCAACCTGCGGAAACGCAACGCTATGGGCATTGAAATTGCCGGTGGCGCCGCCAAACTTGCCCGAAACGGGCGTGGCCTTGAGTAGCTCTAACTGCGATTTCAGGCGGCTGACGTAGACCATAATCTCCTTGCCCAGGCGNGTGGGCGAAGCGGGCTGNCCGTGGGTATGGGCCAGCAGCGCAACGTCTTGCCACTGCGNGGCCAACCCCTCCAACTGCTCAACCAAAGCGTTGATTGCCGGAGTGTAGACCTCGGTAATGGCGTCGCTAATGCTCATCGGCACCGCCGTGTTGTTAATATCCTGACTCGTAAGGCCAAAATGAATAAACTCCTTGTATTTTTCGAGTTTCAGGGCATCGAACTTCTCCTTAATGAAATATTCAACGGCCTTGACATCGTGATTGGTAACGCCCTCGATATCCTTGATTCGCTCGGCATCGGCAAGCGAGAAGTCGCCATANATNGCNCGCAGCTGCGGNAAAACCGAGGCGGGCACGTTGGCCAACTGCGGCAGCGGCAGCTCACACAAAGCTATAAAATACTCTATTTCAACGCGAACACGATAGCGAATAAGGGCATACTCCGAAAAAAATTCATCCAGGCGCTCACACTTGTTGCGATAGCGACCATCGACCGGCGAGATAGCCGTCAGGCGGTTCAATTCCATTAAATATAGGCTTAAAAGTTAATTTTGGTGTTTCGATACTGCAAAGTTACGAAAAATTTTTGTAACTTTGCACCCGAAATAAAAAAACCGGTCGCGTAGCTCAGCTGGATAGAGCAACAGCCTTCTAAGCTGTGGGTCTTGGGTTCGAATCCCAACGCGATCACCACCCGCAAAAAGTGTTGAAATGCAATAATTTACAATGCACTTCGACGCTTTTTTCTATGCCCCAAAATCACCATTCTCGTTCCCCGCTTCCGAACTTTCCGAACATAGTTGGCGTTATTATTGCAAAATGTTTTACCATTGTTTTACTTTTATAACGTTTATAATCAGTAGATTTCAGAGAACGACCCTCAGTCTAAATCGGAAATTTGCCTTTTTGGGGGTAAAACAATGGTAANACATTTATATAAGCTATTATGGGACGCCTCAACACCAAGCGCGAACTCGCTGAAGCTCGCAAACGCGGCACGCGTCAGGGCAAACCGCTTACCATGCCGCTACTCTCAAAATGGCTCAGTCAGGCAAACCCGCTTATAATGGCCGGGTAGGCCTATTGGTGGGGGTCGATGAATTGCCCCACCGGTAAGCCTACCCGAATTTGTCAGTCTTTGGGAAAAACAAGGTCAATGACTTTGCGGTTGGCCCTGTCGATGTTCGAGAAGTCCTTGCGAATATATATGTCGGTGACTTTCATTGCGGGGTCAACATGGTTCAGCGCCTCATGCACAGTGTATTTATCCACTTGTGCATCGTTGACCGCAATTGTGGCCCACGAATGGCGCGCCGCATAGAACTCCAAATCGTCTATGCCGATAACCTCACCAATCTGCTTGAGGCCTTTGTTCAGGGCCGCATTAAAAGTGCTTTTGTCGGTGTATAGCTTATAGAAGTTAAACACCCGCTTTCGGGTTTTGTCCCGATACTTTTCCAGCAGCTGCCTGGCCTCCGGCTCTACCTTGATTGAGATTTCAGCCCTATCGTCGCGGCGTGTTCGCGTTTTCATGCGCTGATAAGTAAGCCGCTCGCCGTCGAAATCTGAAGCGTCGAACAAGTCTGCACTATTCATTCCGACCAGCAAGAAGCTCAACATAAAAACGTCGCGGGCAAGCACAAACCGTTTTCCATATAGCCCCGGGGGGACCGTTGCGGTCATTAGCGCCCGAAGCTGCTCTATGGTTAACGCACGTTTGCGGGTAACCGGTGGCTTGGGTATGGCTGCCTTGGCAAATGGCGAATTGCCGATGCGGATTATGCCTGTGTCCTCATTGTTAAACTCCAGTTTTGCGCGGTTGTGCATGGCCCGAATGGCAGCGGCATACAAACTTGGAGCGCGCCCCGAGCATTTTCCTTTGGGTGTAGGCTGCTTAACAATCCATTTCATCCAGCCATCGACAAACTTTGTGGTGATTTCCTTGATGTCGATGCTATCCTTGCCGGCATAGCGCACCATTGAATTTATCGCCGAGCGGTAATTGGCGGCGGTTCCCGACTGGCCTTTACTTATCAGGTCCTCGATATATTCGCGCACATATTGCACAAAGTCGAGCCGGAATGGCTTGCCCGCTTCCTGGCGAGCCTCCAACCTCTCCACTATCTCCGACGCGGACATATAAATAACATTCGCCCCGAGGTCGTTGTACATTTCAGTGTACTTCCTGATAAGCTCGCCTGTGAGCTCAATATATCTATAGGACTTTATCTCCAAATCCTCGTTTAAATCTCTTTCGTGGATGTACCAAGGTGTCGAGATGTATTTGCTTTTGCGTCGGTGGCTGATACGGATTTTTATGTTATATGTGTTGTCCTTTCTTTTCTTTTGAGGAAGGACAACTGCTTTAAAAGTTGCCATATTTTGATTTAGACTAAGGGTCGTTTGTTAAAATAATTAGGTTTTAGATTTACTCTAAATATTGTTTGTATAGTGGTAGTATATNGNGTTTTGNGTGCATTTTNNTCCGAAAATNTTTTACNATTGTTTTACCCAAAAATCGGCAATATTTCGATTTAGACTGAGGGTCATTCTCCGAATCTAATTGATTATCAGCATTATAAAAGTAAAACAATGGTAAAACATTTTGCAATAATAACGCCAACTATGTTCGGAAAGTTCGGAAGCGGGGAACGATAATGGTAATTTTGAGGCACGAAAAAAAGCGCTAAAATGCTTTGTATATCGCTGCATTTCAACACTTTATGAAAGAAGAGCGATAGACGGNGGTCGAACCCGCGACCCTCAGCTTGGGAAGCTGATGCTCTGCCAACTGAGCTACTATCGCGATGCGAAGCCTTTTTCAGGTGCAAATCTACGGCGTTTTTTTTAACTGTGCAATATTTTCGGGGATTTTTTGTATATTTGCCCTCGGTTTATGAGCAAAAAAGTTTATTTTCGCTATAATGAGCGTACCGGCAGCTATGAGCGGGTGTACCCGTCGCGCCGGAGCCGCTGGCTGTCGACGTTGGGCCACGTTTTGGTGTCGCTGACGCTGGGCGCCGTGGCGTTCGTTTTGCTCAACGGGGTCGTTGACCTTCCGAAGGAACGTATGCTTCGCAAAGAAAACATCCGCCTGAAAGATGATCTGGAGCTGCTGAATGCGCGCATGGACCGCGCGCAGCAAGTTTTGGCCGACCTGGCAGACCGCGACAATAACTTTTACCGGGTAATGATGCAGGCCGACCGCATTTCCGACTCAAAGCGTTATGCTGGCCTTGAGCGTCAGATTCTCGGTGGCCTCAACGATAAATCGCTGGCGGCTGAGCTTAACGACAAAATCAACCTTTTGGAGCGCGAAATAGTTGTGCAGAGCCAGAGTTTTGACGAGCTGCGCAATCTGGCCTTGACTCGCGCCGACCGCCTGAGCCACATTCCGGCGATTCAGCCCGTTAGCGAGGCAAAACTCAAGCAAATGGCCAGCGGCTACGGGCGTCGCGTAGATCCGGTTTATGGAACCATGAAGTTTCATGAGGGCATGGATTTTGCGTGCGACATCGGCACTCCGGTCTACGCCACCGGCGACGGCACTGTAACGGCCGCCGACTGGCACAGCGGCTACGGCAAACGCATCGACATTAACCATGGGTTCGGTTATCTGACCCGCTATGCGCATCTGTCGGACATCAAGGTTCGCCCGGGCCAGCAGGTTAAGCGCGGCGACCTGATAGGGCTGTCGGGCAACACCGGCAAGAGCACGGGCCCGCATGTTCACTATGAAGTGCGCCTGAAAGATGTACCCCAAAATCCTGTGAATTATTATTTTTACGATCTTACGCCCGAAGAATACGCTGCAATGATTGAGCATGCCGAAAATGCGGGCCACGTTATGGACTGATAATTATGAGCGAAGAATTTTCAAAACGATATTATAAAATCGGAGAAATCTGCGAGATTATCTCCGAGCCGGCAAGCACCCTGCGCTACTGGGAATCGGTTTTTCCGCAGCTGAAAGTCAAACGCAACGAAAAGGGCACACGCTTTTACACTCCGGCAAACATTGCCACGCTGCGCCAAATAAAATATCTGCTCGTTGACCGCGGGCTCAAAATTGAAGCGGCTGCCGAGCAGATGCGTATAGCCTCCGACTCGGTCGGAGCCAAGACGAGAGCAATAGAGCGGCTTATGGAAATTCGCGAGGCACTGGTTGGCCTGCGCGACGCCCTTCACCGCTATCGTTAACGCCGGTCGGTTATCGATTGTCGCCGCTTCCGCCCAGGCAGTTTCGCCGGGCGCGGCTGCTGAGCTTTTCAAGGTTCATGGCGGCAATCTCGTCGAGTTTAAAGCCAAGGTCGTTGGCCAACGTTGCGGCATACCACATAACGTCGCCTAACTCCATAGCTATTGCCCGTCGGGCCTTATCGTCAAATTCGCCGCCATTGTCGCGAATCGTCTTCTTAACCTTTTCGGCAACTTCGCCGGCCTCTCCGTTCAGCCCAAGCGTAGGATAAACAATTGCATATTTACGAGGATAGAGCGCCGTTGTGAGCGCCCTATCCTGATATTCGTTAAGAGTCATAATATACTTAGAAGCGGAGGACCATTTCGGCTACGAAAACGTCGGGGGAATAGCCGCTTTCCTTGTAGTCGAAATATTTTTCGTAGTTAAGTCTAACGTCGGCATGAACGGCTTTGTAGCTGCAGGTGAGCGTCGAACCGATGGTTGCGCGCTTGCGGCCGGGCTGCTGAACCATTTTGTTGAGGTCAAGATGGTCAGTCATGCCGTCAAAGCGGCCCTGAATGGACCAGCGATTAAAGGCGCCCCACTTCACCGGCTTGTGCCAGTCAACGTAGGCCACGTAGGCATGAGTGCTTTTCTGATGACCGCCGCAATAGTTTTTAAGCATATATTCGGCAGCGGCGAGAACGTTAGAGTTTTCCCAGCTCAAAGCGCCGTCAACCAGGTTTGCGCGCAGGCCGTTGTCGTTAGGTTTGATGGAGCCGTAGCCCAAATCGAGTTTGAAGCCTTCGGGCAGCTTAAACGAGGCTTTGCCGGCATAGGCTACGTCTTTGCCCCACTTTTGGCCATCCTTGAAGGTAATGGTGTAGGGGTTGAACACGCCGAATTCAAGAGTCAGCGGCGAATGAGGAATTGCATAGCCTACTTTTGCGCCGACCGCACGGTAGTTCATAATCTGGTTACCCATAAACGAGCGGTTGGCGAAAATATAGTTTGCCGGAGCGCGGAAAGGCTCAACGCCGAAAGGCATGCGGAACTGACCACCCTGAACATACAGACCTTTGACAATGTCGAATTTGCCGTATGCGTCGAGAATCTGCATCATGCTGTTGTCATATTCCGTTTGCAGGAAATAGCTGATTGAGGGGTGGATCTTGCCGCCAACGGTCAAACGGGCGTTGCGCACACGGAAGCGCTGCTCGCCGGAATTAGTCTTGATTTCCCAGCGGGCGCGGATAACGCCGTGAACCTCGGGAGTATAGTTGAAAGCCTTATCCTCGGCAGCGCCCGAGAGGGACGCTGCCAGGAAGGCTGCACAGATGATTTTCTTAAAGGATACCATATTTGCCTGCGAAGATAAGAACAGTGTAACCGAGAAGTAGACCAACAATACCCATAATGATACCGGTCTTAACCATATCATTCTGTTTAATCATGCCGGTAGCGTCGGCCAGGGCATTCGGGGGAGTAGAAATCGGGAGAATCATAGCTACAGAAGAGCCTACGGCCACGCCGATGAGCAGGGTGCTTACGCCACCGAGTTCAGCCAGCGACGACATGTTGGCGCCAACGACTGCAAGAATCGGAACAAACAGTGCGGCGGTTGCGGTGTGAGAAATAAAGTTGGCCATGAGGTAGCAGATAAGACCGGAACCAACAATTACCATGACTGCCGACCACTGGTCGAACGGAATCGAGCTAATGAGGTGTGCTGCCAGTCCGCTCTGGTTCAGGGCAACGCCGAGCGAGAACGCACCGGCAACCATCCAGAGGATTGACCAGGAGATTTCTTCGAGGTCGCGCTTAACAATAACGCCGGTTATTGCCAGAACGCCCACCGGAAGCATGGCCACCACATTGGCGTTAACGCCGGTAATGGAGTCGGTCAACCAAAGCAGAATAGTAACGGCAAAGGTTACGTANACAACATAGTTGCGCCAGTCGGTTTTAATGTGTGAGTCGTCGATTTCGAGGTGAATNGTTTTCTGCTTGAAGGGGAACATGGTTTTCAGAACNAACCAGGCGATAATGAGGAGCACGATAGTCANCGGTGCCATAACTGCCATCCANTGGCCGAAACCGATGCCGAGGTTCATGCCTTCGGGGTCGTTGAGATATTTCAGAGCAATAGCGTTAGGAGGAGTACCGATCGGGGTCGCCATGCCTCCGATGTTTGCACCGATAGGAATGGCGAGAGCCAGACCGATTTTGCCTTTACCGTCGGCGGGCAGGGATTTCAGCACCGGGGTAAGGAACGTGAGCATCATCGCCGCAGTTGCGGTATTGGAAATAAATGCCGAAAAGAGGGCGGTTACGAGAATGAAGCCGAGCAAAACGTTTTCGCTCTTGGTGCCGAAGGGGGTGAGCATAACCTTTGCCAGCTTAACGTCGAGGCCGCTCTTAGTGGCAGCGATGGCAATGATGAAGCCACCGATAAAGAGCATNATGGTGGGGTCGGCGAAGCAAGCCAGAATAGCTTTATATGAAACGAGATTACTGAATTTTTGGCCGGCNTCATCGGTTTGCATAAACCAAAGNGCGGAGTCGGAAGCGGTAAANAGCAGAATTACCACAACCATAAGCGAGGTTGTCCATGCCGGAACCGCATCGAANAACCACATNAGAGCNGCAAACGCAAACACTGCGATAACGCGCTGCTCAATGGGATTAACGTCATTAAGGCCATAGGTCGAGGCCGGAATAAACCAGAGGAGAAGGGTTACGATAACCGCGATAGAAACCTTTAAAGAGCGGATGCTCAGCGGGTTTTTACGTGCGCGATGTTCTTTCTTCTGCTGAGTGTAGGCATCAAGCAGATGAAAGCCATGGAAGTTTTTAAACATAAAAGTGTGATGATTGAATAGAAAAATGTTTCTTTAAAGCGGGTGCAAAGGTACGAAATAATTAGGAATTAGCCGTCAGTTATCGGCAATTTTTTTTAATTGACCGCAAAAAAGAGGTGACCGCCTGCAGGCAATCACCTCGTTAAAATGCTATAATTTAGTTATTCGTTAGTTTCGTCGGTCGGGGCGGCAATTTCGGTGGGCTGAACGTCTACGACCGGCTCGGCAGCAACCGGTTCGGCAGCCTTTTTGTTGATAGCGCGACGATAAGACACGAGGCCGATGATGTTGATGAAGGTAGACACGGCATAAACTATCAGCGAAATGCCGGTAATGATAACCATCATTTCCCCTACCCTTTCGGCACCCATAATGCAGATGACCACGCCACAGATTACCAGCAGCGACGGAAGGATAAAGAACCAGAAGGGGAAGGTTACAGGCCGATACATAAACGCCATGGCGCAGATTTCATAAAGGCCGAGCAGAATAATCGACGCGGCAAAGAGATATACAATAAGATTAACCATGCCTATAGGGGTCAGCACCATAATGATGCCGAGCACAGCGGCGCCAAAGGAAGCCACTATGGCCGTGAGCGAGGTTGATTTCTTGTCGGCGCGCTTGCGCGAAAACTCGTATGCGAGATTAAAAACGGCCGAGGCTATAAACATAATCCCGACAACGAGAACTATGGTACGCAGCGTAACATTAGAGTATATAACCATAAAAATGCCGGCTATCAGTGCGAGAATCGCGCTGTAGAGGCTGCCTTTGTAGGAGTTTTCCATAAATCTTGAATATTTGGTTAGTATTGTTATTTTTAGTTAAAACGAATGGTCGGGGCAAATTGTTGTCGAAACTGCAAGAAAAAAAAGCGGCCGTCCGGATGGCGTTTCGGGCGGCCTGATATACTTGAATTAGGGTTATGAGCTTTTTATACTTTTAAAACGCCCCGCTCCCCAAAAAGTTCACGTTACTTTTGGGAAATGTCTTGAAGGAGGGTTTCTACGGCTGTGCGGAGCTGGTCGTCGATGCCGGCGGCTATGCGCTCGGGGGTGTTGGCCACCTTGACGTCGGGCTCCAGCTGCTTGTTCTCAAGATATGAGCCGTCGGGCAGTTCGTAGCCGATAACCGGAATGCCGAAATACATGGTATCGTCAATCAGGTCAACCCAGTTAACCGAAGTCATGGTGCCCGGAACCGGCATACCCACAGTCTTGCCGAGGCCGCGATGAGTATAAACCCAGGGAGTGCCGTGGGCATTTGAATAGTTAGCCTCGCCAATCAGCATTATCGAAGGCTTGTTCCAGCGGCGCGAAGGCATGGTTGCGGTCTTTTCGCCACGAACTTTCTGCGTCAGATATTGCTCGCCGGAGAAAAGAACTTCGATGTCTTCGTGCATGCGGCCGCCGCCATTCCATCGGGTATCGATAACAATGCCTTCGCGGTCGTTATATTTGCCGAGCACATCGGCANACATTNTGCGGAACGACGGGTCGGCCATCGACTTGATATGAACATAGCCGAGGCGTCCGTTCGACAGCGAGTCAACGGCTGCGGCGTTGTGCTTGACCCAGCGGTCGTAGAGCAGCGAGTTCAGCGCCGATGATGNAATGGGCNTAACAACCTGCTCCCGGTCGCCGTTAACGCGCACCAGNGTCGGTTTGCCGGCCAAGCCGTTGAGCATGGCGGTAAAGTCGGTTTCGGGAGNGATNTTCACCGAGTTGATTTCCGTGATAACGTCGCCGGGAGCAACAATGGCATCGGCGCGGTCAAACGGACCGCCGGCAATCACTTCGGCAACCTTCCAGCCCGGACCTGCGTAGGTCATATCATAAATAAGGCCAAGGTTAGCGGTGGTTTCATCGGCACCGCCGTTGGGGCGATAGCCCGAACCGGTGTGGCTGACGTTGAGCTCGCCAAGAATTTCGGAGAGCATTTCCGAGAACGATGCGTTATTGTTGATATGCGGCAGGAATTTGCGGTAGTGGTCAACAAGTTTGTTCCAGTCAACGCCGTGCATCGACTCCGTATAGAAGCGTTCGCCTTCCTCGGTTCGCACATATTCGAGCATATAGTCGCGTTCGGCAGCGCGGTCGATTTTCTGGCGTCCGGAGAACGATACCGACTTCAGTTTCTCGCCCGATATGGCCATTTTCTTAATCGACGAAGGAGAGAAAATAAACAGATCCTTGCCAACTACCTGCAGCTCGGCGGCAGGGACACTCAGCTTGGAAACCAGCGAAATATCGCCCGAGCGCAGATTACGCTTCCAAAGGTCGTAGCCCTTCTCGACTTTCGACAGATAATAGAGCGTTTCGCCGTCGGGAGCCATTGCGGCATCGGCCAGCGCCGACGAATAGGGAGTCAGACGCTCGATGCGGTCTTGCAGCCCTTCGCGCTCAACAACCGTGNGCGAGTCNTNCTNTTCGTCCNTCTTCTTAANCAGGNCNAGCTCTTCTTCCGACAGTTTGGCGCGGTNNCGGGCGGNGCGGTTGAGATATGCGGTCATAACATCATATTGCGTGCCCCACGATGCCTGGTTGCGCATACCGTAGCGCTCCGATGCCCAGATTACGGCCTGACCGTCGGGGGTGAAACGCGGCTGCTCTTCAAAATAGCCGGTTTCGGTGATATAAGAGATTTCCGGGTTCTTGCCGTCGGCGTTGACGATGGCTATGTCGTAGTAGGGCGAATGGTGGTGAGGCACACAGGTGAATACAATCCAGTTGCCGTCGGGGCTCCACGAGAATTGCATATCGCCGTCGCGCTCGGGGTTGAGCGTGCCGGGAACAAGCAAAGTAGTTTTTTTCGACGTGAGGTCAAGAAGCATCAGCTCGTTGCGATTCTGAATATAGGCCAGCTTGCTGCCGTCGGGGCTGGTTTTGGCCGACGCGCGCTCTATGCCTTTCTTCTGAGGGAGTACGCGGTCNACTTTCAGGNCNGNGGCGTGGGCCATATCGGGGNCNTCCTTACGNGTCATTTCCACCTGATNGAGGTCGNTGCNACCGTCCNTGTCGCTGACGNAATAGATGCTGCGCCCGCCGTCGGCCCAGCTCGGCGAGCTCTCGGCCTGGGGAGTCGAGGTAATCTGCTTGGTGGTGTTATACTCAACGGAGGTAACAAACAGGTCGCCGCGATGAATAAAGGCAACCAGCTTGCCGTCGGGCGACGCTATGGCATCGTCGGCGCCCGAACTGAAGTTCACAAATTCAGGAGCCTGATAGTCCTGGTCGATAATTTCGATATTAACTTTCGAGGGCTCTTGCGCACCGGGGGCGAGAGTATAGATTTCGCCGTCGTAGCCAAAGGCGAGTTTTCCGGCACCGGAGCGCGACAAAAAGCGCACAGGGTGGTCGCTGAAGTTAGTCAGCGGCTGCGGCAGGGCGGCAGTGTCGGTCAGGTCCACGGCGTAAACATTGGCCGAGCCGCCGTTGCGCTCGCTCAGGAAAAACAGCTTCGAGTCTGAAACCACCGGCCAAAGGTCTTCGCCGGCATGGTCAATGAATTGGGTGTGTTTGCCGGTTTTGAGGTCATATTTCCAAATATCGCGGGTCGTTGACGACGTATGATGCTTGCGCCATGTATTTTCAACGCCTTTAACATCCTGATACACGAAGTATTGACCGTCGGGCGCAAAGCTAACGTTAATGGCGGGCGTGGGGAGCACCTGACGGATTGCGCCTCCGCCCACGGGAACCGCATAAAGCTCGGTTAGACGGCCCGAAGGGAAGGCTACGGAAGCTGCCGGGTCCTGGATGGCTGCGGTAAAGTAAACCTCCTTGCCGTCAGGGCTGAACGCCTCGGGAGTTTCATTTACGGAATAAGAGGTCAGGCGCTTAAGGCCGGAACCGTCAGCCGAAATGATAAACACGTCGGCCGAGCCATGATGGTTCGATGCAAAAGCCAAGG
>WFLX010306118.1_pt1 | contig 13023 bp, 11 predicted proteins | sample 4967041 | NCBI WGS metagenome assembly WFLX01 (sample SAMN12857096, study PRJNA449069) | gut metagenome | isolation source: stool from male and female vole | host: Microtus ochrogaster | place: USA:Florida | collected 2017
GCGGAGAGAGAGGGATTCGAACCCCCGGAGGTGTGACCCTCAACGGTTTTCAAGACCGCCGCAATCGACCACTCTGCCATCTCTCCATGTCGTGGTTGACGGGTGCAAAGGTAGAGAGTTTTTTTTAATTGCGCAAATGTTTTGCGATAAAATCACTCATAGATGTCAATTTTTTTTTGTCGTCAAATGCTGAAACGGGTATCAACAACAAGGAATAATTTGACAATGAGAGATATATTATTATTCGCTCTGGATCCTGTTTCATTGACTTTATGTTGTTCCAAGGAATCTGCTCTGGTTCTCTTGTTGGAAATTCGACGTCAGTTTCAACGTAGGAAATGACAATTCCTGTTTCGTTGCAAGATAAAGTGTGGGGTAGCAACGAAAACCGTGTTTCAGGCGATAGGGCATGATAGAAATAGACAATCATCATTATGGGCGGGATGATTACAAATACCGCCATCATGGCGACTATCACGAGACGCAAGTCAAACAACGCCCCGAAGAATAGCAGAATCACAGGGGGTAGGAGCAGAATCATAATGTGATTTTTCACCCACTGCTTCATGATTATGCCTGCGAGAGCCGATGCTTCTACTTTAAATGGTTGTGTGGTCATCTCCATAGGCGCAAATATAGAAAAAATCGCCCGCTTGTCCGTACAATTTTGTCCGACGTTACAAAAGTGTCCGACTTCGGACATTGTCTAAAATGCTAATATGCTATGAATTAGTTTGTTATGTTTTTGGCACGATAAATGCACATATATTGGCATAAAGAAAAATTTTTATTGAATGGACAGGCAAATATCAAAAAAGGAGCAAAGACAAGCTAAAGCGAAAAAGCTGCTGCCCTATATTATCGGAGCAGGTTGTCTCATCGTATTGTCAATAGTTTTGATGCTGATGATGCGTAGCCGGGTGAGTCGTGAAGATCTGATGATTGCGACAGTAGACAGCGGTTCAATCCAAACGTCTATCACCGGTTCGGGCAAAGTTGTGCCGGCTTTTGAAGAGATTATCAATTCGCCGATCAACACCCGCATTGTGGAGGTTTACTGCAAAGCCGGCGACAGTGTAGATACCGGCACCCCGTTGCTACGCCTTGATTTGCAGAGCACGGAGACTGAACTGAAAAAACTTAAGGATCAAATTCAGATGAAACGCCTTGAGCTTGAACAGCAGAGCGTGAACAATGATACCCGCGTAAAGGACCTCGCAATGCAAGTGAAAGTGAAGGAAATGGCGGTAAACCGCATGGAAGTGGAGTTGCGCAACGAGCGTTATCTCGACAGTCTCGGATCGGGCACCGGCGACAAAGTGAAGGAGGCTGAATTGAAATATCACACCGGCGTTCTTGAGCTTGAGCAGATGCGGCAAAAGCTTTCGAGCGAACGCCGTGTCACCGATGCCGATCTCAAAGTGAAGAATCTTGAAATAAATATCGCAGAAAAGAATCTCGGCGAGATGAACCGCACTCTTGACGATGCGCGCATCCGTTCGCCGCGCAAAGCTACCTTGACTTATGTCAACGATCAGATCGGTCAAAAAATTTCAGAGGGGGAACAGATTGCCATCATCTCCGATTTGAGCCACTTTAAAGTCGCCGGCGAGCTTGCCGATTCCTATGGCGACCGCATAGGAGTTGGGTCAAAAGCGATGGTCAAGATAGGTCGCGAGCAGTTGCCCGGCTTTGTCGCCAATGTCACTCCGCTGTCGCGCAACGGAGTCATCTCGTTCACCGTGCGTCTTGAAGATGACGGTCATGCCGGATTACGTTCGGGACTTAAAACTGATGTCTACATCATGTGTGACCTGATGGAAGATGTCACCCGCATAAAGAACGGATCGTTTTACACAGGTCCAGGCTCCTACGAACTCTTTGTCATGACTTCCGACGATGAACTTGAACGCCGCACAGTGCGTCTTGGCGAAAGCAACTATGAATATGTCGAAGTGATAAGCGGGTTAAAACCCGGNGACCGAGTGGTTATAAACGACATGAAGCGCTTTAAGGACTCATCGACCGTCAAGATTAAATAAAAAGAAATAAGTTAAGGCTATGAATATTTCCCAATCATTACGTCAAACCATCGCTGAGGCGCGCAACAATCCCGCCTTCACGGCTCTTTATATAGGCGGCGTGGCGTTTGCTGTGGCTTTCACAATGGTCTATGCCATCATTTACTATGTGAGGCTCGCTCCGGTTTATCCGGAATACAATCGNAGCACCACNTTGAATATNACTCATGTTTCAATCAGAAATGAAGAAACAAGNTCTCAAAGCATANCGTCAATCGGGNTGCCGTTTATAAAAGGCTATTTGGAGAAGCTGGAGAATAAGGATTATATCGCTATAACCGGATTCCCCTATGAGGAATTTGTGCAGCCTGTTGACGGCTCGGGTGATATACGGACTATTTTTCGCATGATCGACCCGCAATTTTTTAAATTGTACGAATATGAATTTCTTGGCGGCCGCCGCTTCTCTGACGAGGAATTTGAGTCGGGACTTAAAGTTGCCGTCATCACATCCGACTTGGCGTCGCGACTCTATGGAAGCGTCGAAGCGGCTGTCGGTAAAGAAATCTCAATAGATTATCGCGATTACAAGATTGTTGGAGTAGTTCGTCCCGGATCCTCGATTTTCGACACTTCGTTCGCCCAAGCGTTTGTCCCTTACACTTCAGTGGTAGGAGTCTCCTCGCCATCCGCATCCTCTCTTTCCAATCCTAATGAATTTCTGGGTGAATTTTCGGTGTATGTCAAGCTGAAGGACGAGAATCAGAGCCGTGCTTTCAAAACGGAGCTCGACGATATGCTCCGCCGGATAAATGCCGCCGACACAACCGGATGGCGAACCTCTTTGCCGACTGTTTCAACTAATGCCGAAGCAGTGTTTAAAGTTGAGAAAGGCGAAGATGGCAATGGGGGAGGCTTTATGAAATCCCTTAAGCCCTACCTGACGCTCCTGTTGGTGTTGCTGATAATTCCTGCAATAAACATCAGCGGCATGATCGGCGGACAGATGGATAGGCGAATGGCTGAAATGGGACTGCGCCGCAGTTTCGGCGCGAGCAAAAGAGAGCTTTGCCGCCAGGTGATGTTTGAAAATCTGCTCCTCACTCTTGCCGGCGGTTTGATTGGGCTTGTCGTTGCATGGATAGTTTTGTACTGTTGCAAAAGCTGGATTCTCGGACTCATTTCCGAGAGCTGGCGCTATCTCGGCAATGTGGTTGAGCCCGAAATCACCACTGAGATGCTTTTCGCTCCTGCGGTATTCCTCGGCTCCCTTCTTATATGCGTGGTGCTGAACGTGATTTCTGCTTATATACCGGTGAAATTTGCCCTGCGCAAACCCATTGTGTCATCCATTAATGTAAAGAAATGAAGTTATGCTAAAGTTGGTTTTTAAAAACTTGTGGGCGCGCCGTCAGCGTAATGCGTGGGTGATTATCGAGTTGATTCTGATTACGATTGTCGCTTGGGTGGTGCTCGATCCCGCCATCGTCACCGGCTATTACCTGTCATTGGAACCGGGCTATGATATCGAACGTCTCGTNGCGATNAATCTTGCCGAGATACCNAAGGACGGTAGGGGATATGACGAGGCTTCCGAGGGNCANACGATGGAAAATGTCCATCGANTGCTCGATAAAGTCCGTGTCGATTCAAGAGTNGAGGCNGCNACNATCGTGCCCCNNCTCCATCCCGAAAGTCAAGCGACTACNGTNAANAGTTTCCCTATCGACACTGTCAGCGGAGTTTATTTTGATGTGAAATTCTTCAGGGGAACTGATTTTTTCAAAACTTATGGTATAAAAGGGCTTGACGGAAATACCTTTCAGGAGCCGCCTATTTCAGGTTCTGAAATTATCGTTAGCCGCAGTATTGCCGACATTATGCATCCCGGAATAAATCCGGTGGGACATTATTTGAACGAAACTACCGACACTACATCAAAAATGTGGAGCTGGAATCGTAACAAACTCATCTCCGGAGTTACTGAAGAAATCGTCTANNGTTCCGTNATAGGGNGTTCNCCCGTTGTCTATGGCTACNAGAAAGNGGAAAAAATACAAAATGCCGGANAACTTCTGATGGTNCTNCGACTTAANCCCGAAGTAAATCCTNGCCGCTTTATCGAAGAATATTCGCCCATTATAGCGTCAGAACTAAAGGCAGGGAATGTTTATGCCCATTCTCCCCAGCTTTACACCGGGTTGCGTGACGCTCTTGCGATGGATGCTCACAACAAGTATGTCATTTCCATGGCTCTTGCTATCTTTTTCTTCGTGAATCTTTGCCTCGGGATAATAGGCACCTTTTATCTCCAGACTCGCACACGAAGCCGCGACACCGGCATCATGCGCTCTTTCGGCGCCACTCCGCGCAAGATATTGATCGAGATAATGAGCGAAGGGTGGATTATGACCACTATATCATGGATAATCGGGTGTGCCGTCTACTTGTTCTATGCCAAGAAGGAGGGACTTGCGATGCCCGAAGGCTCATGGTGGGGCGACATGGACAGCGTTGCCGCCGTGCTTCCCCTGTGGTTCGATTCGTTCAATACCCATTTCGCCATTGTGGCGCTTATAATCTATGCGGTTTTGATGCTGACGGTATCTATCGGCATCTATCTTCCCGCCCGAGTCATAAGCAAAGCCCGTCCTGTCGACGCTCTTAAAGATGAATAATAATAAAAACTAAAAACAATAACAATCATGGCTATTATTAAACTTGAAGGTATAAATAAAATATACCGCACTGATGAAATTGAAACTCTTGCATTGGAAAATGTGAATATCGACATTGAGAAAGGTGAATTTGTCAGTATCATGGGACCCTCAGGGTGTGGAAAGTCCACTCTGCTCAACATCGTGGGACTTCTCGACGAGCCCACAAGCGGAACCGTGACAATCGACGGCACTACCCTCGGAAAGATGAGCGACAAGAAGCTTGCCGCTTTCCGCAATTCCAAACTCGGCTTCGTGTTCCAGAGTTTCCACCTCATTAACTCCCTCAACGTCATCGACAATGTGGAATTGCCATTGCTCTATCGCTCAATGAGCGCGTCGGAGCGTTCTCGCCGAGCCAAGGAAGTTTTAGAGCGAGTGGGGTTGAGCCATCGTATGCGTCACATGCCTTCGCAGCTATCCGGCGGTCAGTGCCAGCGTGTTGCCATCGCCCGCGCCATTGTCGGAAATCCCGAGATAATTCTTGCCGACGAGCCTACCGGTAATCTTGACTCGAAGATGGGTGCCGAGGTTATGGATCTGCTCCATTCATTGAACAAGGACGATAACCGCACCATAATGATGGTGACCCACAACGAAGAACAGGCGAAATTGACCGACCGAATAATCCGCTTCTTCGACGGTCGTCAAGTGAAATAGTTTAGACTCGGCAGAATATGAAATATAATTATGTAAAACAGGCAATAGCTTCAATCCGCCAGCAGCCGGTGATGAGCATTGTTTCCATCATTGGAACCGCGTTTGCCATCCTGCTTATAATGGTCCTCGTCATGATGGATGAAGTCAGGGTCGCGCCATTCTCTCCCGAGAGCAATCGTGACCGGTGGCTGGTATATAAATATGGAAGTATAACCCATGAAAGTTGGGGCGCCGACGATTCATCCAATGGTCCCATTGGATTCAACACAGTGAAAAAAGTTTTCTATCCGCTTGAAACTCCCGAGGATGTGACCGCATTTGCTGTCGGTTCTTCCGAAGCGGCGTTCTCTTTGCCCGGTCGCCCCGGTTTCGGCGCGCAGCTGCTCGATGTCGACGACCGTTTCTGGAATGTCATGGACTTCACGTTTANTGNGGGAAAGCCGTTCNCNCGCGCCGATTTCGATTCTGGNATCTCGGTGGCTGTGCTTTCCGAGGGTGTGGCTCGCAAACTCTACCAGTCGGTCGACATTGTCGGCAAGGAGGTGCTCATCAATCACGTGCCCTACCGCGTTTGCGGAGTGGTCAAAGATGTGTCGGAACTTGGCAATGCGGCTTATGCCCAGGCATGGGTCCCGTTCACCACCACCAACATCGCCGGTGCGTCATGGTGTGATTACATGGGATCGCTCAGTGTGATAATTCTGGCAAAAAGTCCCGATGACTTTCCTGCTATACGTGAAGAACTGGATGGACGTTTTGCTGAATTCGGCGACGAAATAAAATTGAACGGATGGAAATTTCTTCAGCGTGACCGTCCCTATGTCCAGTCGGTGGCGGCGAATACCCCTTGGGCAAATCAAATGCCCGACATGGGAGCGGTGCTACGCAACCGCATCATCATTTTCGCCATCCTTCTCATCGTTCCGGCGATAAACCTGAGCAACATGACCCATAGTCGTCTTCGCCGCCGTCGCGAGGAGATAGGGGTGCGACGCGCTTTCGGAGCTCGTCGGAGCTCAATCATAAAAGAGATTTTTATTGAAAATTTATTAATAAGCCTCATTGCCGGAGTCATAGGACTGGCGCTCAGTATAATTTTTGCCCTTATATGGCGAGAAAGCATCTTTGGCACCGGAAATGTGAATCTTGAAATGCTGATTCACTGGTCGACATTCGGATGGGCGCTCTTGTTCTGCTTTCTACTCAATCTTCTCAGCGCAGGCATTCCCGTGTGGAAAGCGTCGCGCGTCAATGTGGTTGAAGCTTTGAACAATAAAATTAAATGACACTGTGACATGAAAAGAAAATTATTGAAACAGATAGCCAATGAATGGCAGAGCAATGTGTGGCTCGGACTCGAACTCTTGATTGTCGGAGTGGTGGTATGGTATATCGCTGACGGTGGCTACACCAAAGCGATGATATATAATGAACCTCGAGGATTTGACTCCGAGCACTGCTATCTTCTTGGTTTCGATGTGTTGAGCGACAAGAGTCCCGATTATATTCCTTATGAGTCCATGGAGCAGCAAAACAACGATCTTGTCACGCTTGTGGAGAGGCTTGAGGCTCGTCCTGAAATTGAGGCGGTGGGGCTTGGACAAAACGCTTATCCTTATAATAACTCCAACAGCGGCACTACCCTTAGCCTCGACTCGGCGCATTACACATCGGGCTACATCGTTCGTCGCATGGTTACTCCGGGGTTTCTTAAAGTGTTCAAGTATAGCGGCGCCCGTGGTGAGACTCCCGAGCAGCTTGCCGATATTCNTGAAAAAGAGCCTGATGCATNCTTTGNTTCNGATAANGTTNNNCAAGGCATAGGCGTCGAACACATGGATGAGTTTATAGGTAAAACATTCTATAACGGCTCCAATCGTGACTCTCTCCGCCTTGCCGGTGTACTCGATGTGGTGCGATATAGCGATTTCACTCCTCATTTCTGGTCCATGTCCATGGTGCGCGGGTTGGGTAAAAATAGCTATTTCTATTGCAACGAGCTGGTGGTAAGGGTGAAAGATAATATGGACCATGATTTTGCCGAAAAATTGATGGAGGATGCATGGAAAAGTCTTCATGTGGGCAATTACTACATCTCGTCAGTGAGATCATTTTCCGACATACGCAACAGTTTCCAGCGGTCGGAATATAACGAGTTAAGGAATAAGATTGTGGGAATTTCCTTCCTGCTTGTCAACATTTTCCTGGGACTCCTCGGCACCTTCTGGTATCGCACTCAGCAGCGTGTCAATGAAATTGCGATCAGGAAAGTCAACGGAGCGACCGACAGCAACATTTTCCGACGCATGATAGGGGAAGGCGAGCTCATATTGCTGGCGGTATTGCCACTGACAATTCTGCTTGACTACCTGCTGACCCGCTTTGAGCTCAACTCTTATTATGGTGGATTCTTTTCGATTGACCGATTTGTAGTGTGTGTCCTGATTTCATGGGGGCTGATGGCTGCTATGATAGCGCTTGGAATCGCCATNCCGGCTTACNGGGCNATGAAATTGCAGCCNGCTCAGGCTCTTTCGGAAGAATAATTATGATTAATACTTGGAATTGATTGATAATGATTAGTTGTAAAACNNTTGTAGCTGTTCTCTGCGCCGTCGCCGCTTTTCAGGCGNCGNCGCAAGAGGCTGCGNTTCGCCCCATCACTCTTGAAGAGGCGATATTGACGGCGAGAGTGAAAAGCGTTGATGCCGCTGTCGCCCTCAATGAATTGAAAACATCCTATTGGACTTATCGCACTTATCGCGCCGATCTTCTGCCTGAAATGAATTTCACTGCGACGCTTCCGAGCTATCGAAAAAGCTACAGCGCCTATCAGCAGGATGACGGCTCCTACACCTTTGTCCGCAACAACAACTTGCAGATGAGCGGTGAAGTCTCAATTGACCAGAATATATGGCTCACGGGAGGAAAACTATCTCTTAACACTTCCATCGACTTCCTCCGTCAGCTCGACGGGCATAAATATAACCGATTCATGTCGGTGCCTATCGCCCTCACTCTCAGCCAGCCCATTTTTGGTGTGAACCGGTTGAAATGGGACCGCAAAATCGAGCCGGTGCGTTACGAAGAAGCCAAGGCGAGGTTCCTTAGCGCTACGGAAGAGGTGGCGATTTCGGCAATAAACAATTTTTTCAATCTTCTGCTTGCGAAAGAAAATGTCAGTATAGCCCGGCAGAATCTTGAAAATGCGTCGAAGCTTTATGAGGTGGCTATTGCAAAGCGTGCGATGGGACAGATAAGCGAGAACGACCTCCTTCAGCTTGAGTTGAATAAACTCAATGCCCGCTCGTCGCTCACTAATTGCGAGAGCGATTATCAGGCGTCGATGTTCAAATTGCGTTCGTTTCTTGACCTAGAGGAGTCAGTGAGCCTTGAGCCGGTTGTCCCAGAGGAGATTCCTCATGCAATTATCTCTTATGCCGACGTGATTGAGAAGGCTCATTCCAACAATTATTTCACCAAAAACATTCGCCGCCGTCAGCTTGAAGCTGAATACTCAGTGGCGAAAGCCAAGGGTGACCGTCGGGAGATAACCATGTTCGCCCAGATCGGTTATACAGGCACTGCCGATGAATTCGCTTCAGCCTACGATCGATTGAAAGACAATCAGGTGCTGGAAATTGGCTTCAAAATACCCATCCTTGACTGGGGAAAGCGCCGCGGCGCGGTGAAGGTTGCCGAAAGCAACCGTGACGTGGTGACAAGCCGTCTGCGCAAAGAACAAATGGATTTCGATCAGGATCTTTTCGTGCTTGTCGAGCGCTTTAACAATCAGCAGCGTCAGCTTGAAATATCCTTGCGAGCCGACACTATAGCCCGGTAANNGCTACGACAACCANTGTTGAAACCTTCATGAATCGGTAAAANATCGACTTCTGGACCTTAACGACTCCCAGGTGAGCAAGGACGAGTCGCGCCAAGCTTACATCAACCAGCTTTACTTATACTGGTACTATTATTACGAGCTCAGGAGTCTCACATTGTGGGATTTCAGCCGCAATACGGGAATTGAGGCAGATATTGAGAAAATAGTAAGGCGTTAAACTCTCTTTTTTGTATATTTGCATTGGCTATGATACTTGTTGTTGATGATGATAAAGCAGTGAGGCTGTCGCTGAAACTTCTGTTGAACCGAAACGGGTATGAGACAGTGATGGCGTCGTCGCCGGCTGAGGCGCATGATATAGTGCGCTCCTCACGCCCCGACTTGGTCCTTCTCGACATGAACTTTTCCCGAGCCACCTCAGGCGACGAAGGATTGATACTGCTCAAGCAGATTAAAATTTTCCATCCCGACGTCCCCGTGATTCTAATGACCGCTTGGGGCAGTATCCCGCTTGCCGTGAAGGGAATTCATGCCGGTGCCTTTGACTTCATCACAAAGCCGTGGGACAACAGGATGCTCCTTGACCGCATAGCTACGGCNCTTGAAATGAATCAGCCTTCCGATGCGGTTGCCGACACCGTCTTCGACCGCTCGTTCATCATCGGAAAATCTCCCGCTCTGTTGAATGTGCTCAACACCGTCGAGCGCATAGCTAAGACCGATGCGTCGGTTTTGATAATGGGGGAGAACGGAACCGGAAAGGANCTCATNGCCGATGCTATCCACCGCAACAGCAATCGTCGCAATAGTCCGATGGTGAAAGTGAATCTCGGCGGNATCTCGCGCTCGCTTTTTGAAAGCGAGATGTTCGGTCACAAAAANGGCTCGTTCACCGGTGCTGTGGCTGATCGCGAAGGGCGCTTTTCAGTAGCNGACAAGGGCACTATTTTTCTTGATGAAATAGGTGAGCTNGATCTCAACAGCCAGGTCAAANTGCTGCGTGTTCTTCAGGAGCANACTTTTGAAATGCTCGGCGANTCTNCNCCTAAAAAAGTNGATGTGAGGGTAATATGTGCCACCAATGCCGATTTGGCTAAGATGGTGGCTGACCGCACTTTCCGTGAGGATCTCTTCTATCGCATAAACTTGATCACGGTGGTGCTCCCCCCATTGCGGGAACGTGTCGAGGATATCCCCTTGCTGGTCAATCATCTGCTCGCAAGTTTTTGCGCCAAGCAGTCCATTGAAGCGCCTCAGGTCACCTCCGAGGCGATGGACTATTTGAAAACCTTGCCTTATCCCGGCAATATCCGCGAGTTAAAAAACTTGGTGGAGCGCACTCTTCTTGTTTCCGACAAGCCGGTGCTTACTGCTATGGATTTCAAGGCTCAATATGTCGAAACCCCTTCCGCCGGCGCTGTTTTTTCGACCGATAGGAATCTTGGGGATGTTGAACGGGACTCTATCGAGGCGGCTCTTGGCAAATCGGGCGGAAACGTCTCCCGAGCAGCCTCGCTGCTTGGCATAAGCCGTCAGGCTCTATACCGTAGAATGGAGAAATATGGAATAAAGATATGAGAGTGGTGTGGGTGTTTTTATTGATGGTGCTCTGCCTGGCGGTTGCCGTGGTGGCGCTTTTTCATCTTTACACACCCCATGCCGGCTGGATGTTCTATCTCCTCCTCGGCTCCTTGGCTGTCATTACGCTTCTTTTGATTCCGTTCTATCGAATGGCGGTGAAGCCTATCCGCTCGCTCGCTAATGGGGTTGATCTTCTCCACGGACAGGATTTCAGCAGCCGCCTTGCCAAAGTAGGTCAATATGAAGCCGACAGGATAGTTGAAATGTTCAATGGAATGATGGCGGCGCTTAAAGAGGAGCGTCTGAGAGTTCGCGAGCAGAACCATTTTTTGGATTTGTTGATAGGGGAGTCGCCCATGGGAATACTTATTTTGGGTGACAGAAACGTGATCTCCACCTATAATCGCTCCGCAGCCCAGTTTCTTGGAGCGGAAGATTCGCAAAATCTTGCAGGAATGCCGTTGTCGGGCTTTAATTCGCAGCTTGGGCGTATTCTGGCTCGCCTTGACGATGACGACACCGTGACCGTGAGATTGAACAACTCCATGATTTACCGTTGTTCGCGTCTTTCATTCATGGATAAGGGCTACAAGCATCCCTTCATTCTCATCGAGCGACTGACCGAGGAGGTCATGAAAGCCGAGAAGAAATCTTATGAAAAAGTTATCAGAGTCATCGCTCATGAAGTCAATAACACCATGGGGGGCATCCGCTCGATTCTTGACACTGTCAGCGATGTAATGGCTGAGGACGGAGTGGATTCCGCAATGGTTGAAGTGCTCGAGGCTTGCCAGCAGCGATGTGGATCACTGAGCGAGTTTATTACCAATTTTGCCGATGTTGTCAAGATTCCCGAGGCAAATTTGCAGAAAGCCGATTTGAATAATATAGTGTCGGCGCGCAGGGTGCTCCTCGAAAGCATGTGTGTGAGCCGCAATGTCACATTCACTTTGAACTTGTCCCCTGAGCCCGTCGAAGTCAGCATTGACTCCGTGCTTTTTGAACAAGTGCTTATAAATATTGTGAAAAATGCAGTGGAGAGCATCGGAACCGATGGAAATGTCACTGTGACGGTGTTATCCGCCCCGGTTGGGATTGTAATAGCCGACGATGGACCCGGAATATCCGAAGAAGCGGCTGAGAAACTGTTTAGCCCCTTCTTTTCAACAAAAAGCAACGGACAGGGCATAGGGCTAATGTTCATCAGCGAGGTGCTCCACAAGCACGGTTGCAAATTCTCTTTGGAGACTTGCGAGGACGGTTTGACCCGTTTTTCAATCATGTTTTGAGTCAAGCGATATTTTTGCATGAAATTCCACATTTTTATTTGTGAATATTTGTAAATTAAATCTAAGTTTCCTAATTTTACGATTAGAGATAGAAACGGAAATGTTATGTGGAGTCTTTTGCGGGTAGACGGCATCGATGCCTTCGCTCTCGAATGATAAAACATAGGCGGCTCACATTTCTGAATTCAAATTAATATTCCCGAGAGTCGGGGAACCATGATTAACAATGAAAAAATATCTTGTTTCTGCGGTGTTGGCGGTTATGGCTTTTATGCCGATGACTGCGCAAAATGAAATTGTGAACAATCCCAACAACAAGCCTTATTGGGGACTCCGTGTAGGTGCCGACATTACTTGCCCCGGTAAAATGTCAGCTGACAAGGTAAGTGTCAGCACATTCAAAAATGGCATAGGTGTAGAACTGGGCGGCATCTATAATATTCCTGTAGTTGCTAACTTCTATGTAGAGCCGGGTGTGAAATTATTCTATGACACCTACTCATTGAATAATGAAATGCTCGATGCTCTCGATTTAACCGGTTCTTCGTTTAGAAAATTCGGTATGCGCATCCCCGTTATGGCTGGATATCATTTTGATTTCACTGAAGATATCAAGGTTTCGGTATTCACCGGTCCTGAGCTTGAAATAGGTTTCTGGGGTAGGGAACATTACAAAGATGGTAGAGATAAAGCATCGACAAACCTATATGGTGATGACGGGCTCAAGCGTGTGAATGTCCTTTGGGGTATAGGTGCCGGTGTTTCTTATCAAAGATACTATCTTGGAATTAATGGCGGGATAGGAATGGTGAATATGATTGGTGATTCCGACGCAAAATTCCATGAAAATCGTGTCACTATAAGTCTTGGCTACAACTTCTGATAGTCAATTGAGAAGATAATATTCC
>WFLX010007310.1_pt1 | contig 13022 bp, 11 predicted proteins | sample 4967041 | NCBI WGS metagenome assembly WFLX01 (sample SAMN12857096, study PRJNA449069) | gut metagenome | isolation source: stool from male and female vole | host: Microtus ochrogaster | place: USA:Florida | collected 2017
CCTGAGCAGATACGCGCCGCAGCAGCCACCGGAGCCGACCGCGTGGAGCTATACACCAAGCCGTACGCCGACCTCTACCCCACCGACCCCGACGCTGCCGTAGCACCGTATGTGGCCGCATCGGCCGTGGCCCACAGCTGCGGCCTGGGAGTGAACGCCGGCCACGACCTCGACCTGCAAAATCTCGCATTCTTCCACGCAGCCGTGCCTTATCTCAACCACGTGTCGATATGCCACGCCCTGCTCTCCGATGCCCTCTATCTCGGCATCGCCGAGACCATACGCCGCTACAAAGAGTGCCTCAAATAAACGCTAACACAAAACTTTCACCCATACAACTCCACTCACCATGACCCTTCTTCAGACCGCCGCCGCCTCCCCCGCCGTCGAAGCAGCCGCACAGGCCGCACAGGCACCGGGCATGTCGCTTTGGGATCTCTGCGTGCAGGGCGGATTCATCATGATCGTGCTCGCCGCCCTCTCGCTCATATGCATCTACGTATTCATCGAGCGCGCCATAGTGATCAGCGCCGCAAGCCGCGAGAACACCTCGCTGATGCAGCAGATACGTCAGTTCGTACACTCGGGCGAGATCGACCGCGCCCGCGAGCTCTGCCGTCAGGACAACTCACCCTACGCCCGCATCATCGACAAAGGCCTCAGCCGCATAGGCCGCAAGACCTCCGACGTGCTCGTCACCGTCGAGAACGCCGGCAACCTCGAGGTATCGTCGCTCGCCAAAGGGCTCCCCTGGCTTGCCACCACATCGGCCGGAGCTCCGATGCTCGGATTTCTCGGCACCGTGATCGGCATGGTGCAGGCTTTCTACCAGCTCGCCGGAGCCGGCACTTCGGCCAACATAGGCCTGCTCGCCGACGGCATCTATCAAGCCCTGGTCACCACCGTGGCCGGTCTGATAGTCGGCATCTTCGCCATGTTTGCCTACAACTATCTAAACGCCCGCATCAACCGGGTGATGAACCGCATGGAGGGGCGTATCATGGAGTTCATGGACCTGCTCAACGAGCCGGCTTAACCCCCTCACACTAAACAAGCGACTATGGCCCTGAAACGACAAACCGACATGATGGCGACATTCTCAATGTCGTCGATGACCGATGTCATCTTCCTGCTGCTCATATTCTTCATGGTCACCTCGACGTTCATATTCCCCACAGCCCTCGAAGTGAACCTCCCCGAGAGCTCCGAGCAGACAGCCATAAAGCCCGCCACCTGCGTGTTTATCGACTCCGAAGGGCGCATCTACGCCGCCGAAAACACCCCCGACGGCACCTCCGAAGCCGTCGAGATGGACACCGCCACCCTCCTCACATTCCTGCAGCAGCACGCCGCCGACGAGTATATAGCCGTATATGCCGATCAGGATGTGACTTACGGACGCCTCGTCGAAGTGCTCGACCTGGGCGCACGCAACAACCTGCGCATGGTGCTCGCCACAAAGCCCGCACCATCGTCGATGCAGGCCACAGCCTCTGCCGATGCCGCCGCAACAACTCCCACCGACCAACCCTCTGCAGATGTCCGGCAATAAAAAAGATTCGCACAACATCGCTCGGCTCGCAGCCCTTGTGGGCACGCTGCTCTTTCACGGGCTGATACTGCTCGTGCTGCTGCTCACATGGCTTTTCCCCTCCACTCCCGTGTGGCCACCGCAGCCTAAGGCCGACACCGACTCGGCCGAGATACTGCTCGGCAGCGAGTATGTGAAGATAGGCGACGTCGACGTGCTCGCCGACGATGCATCAGCCAACACCCCCGCCACATCATCCTCAGAGCAAGCCGATCAGCCCGCACTTCCCGGCCACTCCACCATCACACAAGGCCCCGAAGGCGACGTCGCCCCAACCGTCTCCANNCAGCGCCCCTCAGAAGTGAAAGCCACCGTGCGCCCACGCCCCGAGACGGCAGGCTCCTCCAAGCCNTCGGCCGAAGCCCTCGCCAAAGAGCGCGCGGCACAGGAGGCCGAAGCAAAGCGCAACAGCCGCACNAACTTCTCGCGCGACAAAAACAGCGACGNCCCCAAAGGCAACACCGGCTCGCCCGACGGCAACGCCGATCACGGCGCTTCTGCCGGCACCCCCGGCTTCTACCTTGCGGGACGCACCCTTGCGAGTTGGTCGAAGCCCACAGGCGCCGCCGTCGGCACCATCACCATCAACGTGACCGTCGACCGTCAGGGGCGCGTCATCCGCGCCACCTATGGCAAAGGGAGCGGCGCCGTAGCCTCAAGCTCCGAAGCTCGACAGAGCTGTATCCGCGCAGCCCTCGCCTCGCAATTCTCCGTCGCCCCCGACGACGCCCCCGACACCCAGAAAGGCACCATCACCTACCGTTTCCGCTGATACCCCCTCCTCCACTGAGGGGCAAGAGCAATCTCGGAGGGCGAGTATTTAAGGCTCGCCAATAGCCACACCGGCATACAATAAATCACGGATTATCACGATTCACACTATTTAAATTAGTGCCCATCGTGCTAATCCGTGATTTTATTGATTCTGAGGGTATTGTATCGAGCAACGAAGCAGTGCCGAGGCGATGATTGAGGGTATATACGGGTATATATTCAGGATGATACCCGCTCTGAATTATTTACAAATGTCATTTGAGCAATTTTCTGTTTCCGGTATCATCATTCCCCAATATACCCATCTGATGAATTGCAATTTGATTGAGTTTTATCAATCTTTCATTCTGAGGCATCCCTTGCTCAATAAATACCGCATTAAGATTTTCCATGTTAGATAGGCAGATAAGCTCGTTGATTGTGGCGTAATCACGTATATTTCCTTTAAGCTCAGGATTGCCTTCCCGCCATTGTCGCGCTGTCATACCGAACATCGCAACGTTCAGTACATCAGCCTCGTCAGCATAAATACGAGAGGATTGCTCGCTTGTAATTTCTGTCGGAAGTAAATGTGTTTTAATTGCATCTGTGTGAATCCGATAATTGATTTTCGAAAGTTCACGTTTTGCGCTCCATCCAAGTTGTTTCTGTTCTTCTGTCTTAAGGCGTTGAAATTCCTTTACGATATACAGTTCAAACTCTACTGAGATCCAACCGGCAAATTTGAAAGCTATATCTTTATGAGCATAAGTACCGCCGTAACGTCCTGATTTGGCAATAATGCCAATTGCATTAGTTGCCTCGATCCACTTCTTGGGCGACAGAGTGAAAGCATTAAGACCGGCCATCCGCCTAAACCCCTCGAATTCGGTGGGTTTAAAATCAGGATTATACAACTGTTCCCACAAGCCCAGATACTCAATGGTATTTCGATTACGCATCCAGTTGGCAATCACCGCATTTGGCTCGTCACTCTTATATCGCGCCAAATCAGTCAATGATATATAGTCGTCTGCGTTGACTGAAATAATCGTAATATTTGTATTCAGAACATTGATTTTTGCCATACTCCACATCAATATGTATCTGATTGTAAAATTACTACATTTTTTGGAATCTAACTCCTATTTTCAAATATTTCTCACCTTATTGGCATGTAAACTCGACAAGTGCAATCTCGGAGGGCGANTCNTTTAAGGCTCGCCGATANCNNCACCGGCATANAATAAATCACGGATTAGCACGATTCACACTATTTAAATTAGTGCCCATCGTNNNAATCCGTGATTTTATTGATTTTGAGTAATATATGTGATTGTCAGCGACCGAAGGTGAGGGTCGTGACGTAGTTTGTCTGACCGATNGANTTGAGCTGGCCNCCGAACGACAGGGAGATATAGTCGCCTGAAGGACCGTACCATACAGCCGAGCCTTGCGAGGTGACAGCCGGTGCTCCATATTGCCGCGTCAGGGCAGAGTGCACGGCCGTGAAACGGTCGGTGCTGTAGTAAGGCAACGAGAAGTAGAGCTGCGAGCCGATAAGCGCGCCGCCCGAGTTGTAGTACATCGTGGCATCAGGCCACAGATACCCTAACTGGTTGACATTGCGCAGATAGATGGCATCGTCGATATAGCCGTCGACGGTATACCCGGTGGTAGCAAGCAAACCGAGGGTAGCGCCGAGTGTGGTGCCGAACGATATGCCAAACAGTGTGTTAAACCGCGGGCCGCGCGGACCGGGACGCCACGCCACAGGTGGAGGCGGAGGCGCAGTCCAGGGGCGGTAAGCCGGACGCATAGGGCGCATAGGGGGCGGAGCCGGAGTGTGATGGCCGGGGCGTACCGCGCCGGGAGGCGTAGCGCCGGGGCGATGGGGTGTGCCTCCGGGGCGGTTGATCACCGGACCGCCGCCGGGGCGGTGATTGTTGTGCCCGGGATTACCGTTATTGCCGGGGCGATGAGAGTTGCCGTGATTACCGTTGCTTCCGGTGTTTCCGGGGCGGGTATGGCCGCTGTTGCCTGTAGAGGGTCGATGGCTGCCTGCGGGAGGTGCCGTCGACGAGGGGCGTTGAGCGGCCGCAGCTTTCTGAGGCCTGGGGGCTGAGGCATGCTTGGCAGGTGCAACACTCGTCCTGTTGGCACTCCCCGAGTGGCGCGTGGTGGCGGAATGGCCGGCCGAGCGGCCCTGAGCCTGCATCGGCGAAGCAAAAAGCGACAACCCTGTCAGCAGCACGGCTATGGTGTAGAGAAATTTTTTCATCGCATTATTTTTTTATGTTCTATTATTTTGACGTTTCACTATTCAAAAAGTTTAAGTACCTTTGCACAAATTTTGAACCTATCTACTCCGAGCAATGAGCAATTACACCGCACTCAACCACCTGATGGCCGAGAAACTGCTGAAGATCAGCGCCATCAAGCTGCAGCCGGAGATGCCGTTCACCTGGGCATCGGGCTGGAACTCACCGATCTACACCGACAACCGCAAAACCTTGTCGTACCCGGCGATACGCTCCTTTATCAAAACCGAGCTATGCCGCATCGTATACGAAGAGTTCAACGACGCCGAAGCTGTGGCAGGTGTAGCCACCGGAGCCATCGCTCAGGGAGCTCTTGTGGCCGACCAGCTCGGGCTGCCGTATGCCTACGTGCGCTCCACCCCAAAAGATCACGGCCTTGAGAACCTGATCGAGGGAAACCTCACCCCGGGTCAGAAAGTAGTTGTGGTCGAGGACCTCATCTCTACCGGCGGATCATCACTCAAAGCCGTCGAGGCGATACGCGCCGCCGGGTGCGAAGTGATCGGCATGGTAGCAATATTCAACTATGAATTTCCCGTAGCCATCGAGGCTTTCCGCAAAGCAAACGTGCGCCTTGTCACCCTCAGCAACTACTCCTCGATGCTTGAGGCAGCCCTCCGCACCAACTATATCAAAGAATCGGATGTCGAGACCCTGCGCAACTGGCGCAAGGATCCCGCAAACTGGACTCCCGGCAAATAAACCCATACCCGACCATGGCAAAATACTCAAGCAAGCCGCAGCAGCTCAACGTATCCGCTGCCGAGGCATACGCGAAGCTCACCGATATAAAAGCCCTGCAGAGCAAGCTCGACGAGCTGCCCGACGACGTGCGCAGCAAGATGGGCGACATGCACTTCACCGACGACGAGATCATCATCGGCACCCCGCAGGTGGGCAATATCGTGCTCCGCGCCACCGAGCGCCGCGCCCCGGAGCTGATAAAGTTTGAAGCACAGGGCTCGCCCGTGCCCATCTCGATGTCGATACTCATCGCCCCGGAGACCGCCACCACCTCCACCGTCGAAGCAGCAATAGAGCTCGAAATACCCGCCATGCTCCGCCCACTCGTAGGCGGTAAGATGCAGGAAGCCGCAAGCAAGTTCGGCGAAATGCTGGCAATGATCGTCAACGCCAATATATGACGGCTGCCCGCTCGATCGCCCGCGCCATAATCCCGGTTGCTGCCGCAGTAGCCGGGATATTTTCCACAGCCTCGTGCCGACACGCCGACGACGACCGCATCCCGTGGGCAGATGTGCGCATATCATTCAACTCGCCTGCCGAATGGGAGATCTACGGTACCCCCGCCGCCATGGACTATCAGCGGTTCGTCCGACCCGAGCGCATACCTGCCGACTACCCCTATACAGCCCTGACCTACACAGGATTCGGAGGCGTCCTGCTGGTAGCCGACGTGATGGGCACCCCTCAAGCCTTCGATCTGGCATGTCCGGTCGAAGTGCGCTACGATGTGCGCCTTTTCATCAACGACGACTTCAAGGCCGAGTGCCCCGTGTGCCACTCCACCTACGACGTATTCCTCAACTACGGCACTCCCCTCTCGGGCCCCGCGGCACAGAAAGGGTACTCCCTCAAACGCTACCGCGTAGTCGACGGATCAGCCTCCGAGTACCGCCTCGTCACCAACTGACCTCCCCCCGGCACCCACGCCACCGGCCGTGATGTGAAAATTTAATCACATTTTTAACGATTATTCAAAGAAAAATACGTAATTTTGGGAGCTTGAACAGTGCTACACGCACTTTTCAGGCTCCCTTTCCTCTCATCCCCCTCACAGTCGGGATACTACCACTGAAAAACAATTCATTATCATAGCTATGCGACTAAAACTCTTTTTGTTACTCTGCCTGGCAGCCGTTTTGCCGGCGCTGGCTCAGCAAGCAGCCGTGAGCGGAGTTGTGGTCAATGCCAACACCGGAGCTCCCATACCGGGCGCCACCGTGATGGTAAACAACAGCAACGCTTACGCCACGACAAGCCCCTCGGGCAGTTTCCAAATCTCAAACGCCCCCGCCGGTGAGCAGATCATCAACATCTCCGCCCCGGGCTACAACGAAGTGGGCCTGCAGGTGCAGCTCACCAACGGCGACCTCTTCGACATGCGTCAGATCATGATGGAGCCCTCCGAATTCCAGGGCGACTTCTACGACGGCATGGACGAGCTCGTATTCGATGAAAACGTACTCGAGGACGAGGAGGGTGCAGCTCAGTCGATCAACGCCCTCACCGGCGCCAGCGACGACGTGTACTACAACACCGCATCCTACAACTTCGGCCCGCGATACTTCAACTACCGCGGCTACGACTCCCGCTACCAGAACGTATACATCAACGGTCTGAAGTTCAACGACCTGATACGCGGCCGCTTCAACTTCTCGTCGCTGCTCGGCATGACCTCGCGAGCTTTCCGCAACAAGACTACCACCATCGGCACACAGGCTTCGGCATACGGCTTCGGCAACATCGCCGGCTCGACCAACTACAACACCGTCACCTCGGGCTATGCTCCCGGATTCAACGCCTCGGTANCNTACACCAACNCAATGTACATGCTCNGCGCCATGGCCACCTACTCCACCGGCATCAACTCNAAAGGGTGGGGCCTNACCGTCAGCGCCATCGNCNGANNTGCCAACGAAGGTATAGTCGAGGGCACATTCTACAACTCCGGCGGCCTCTTCCTCTCGCTTGAGAAAGAGTTCAACCGCCAGCACTCGCTCACCCTTACCGCTTTCGGCGGTCCGACACAGCGCGGCCTGCAGTCGAACACCTACCAGGAAGCCTACGACCTGGCCGGCAGCAATCTCTACAACCCCGCCTGGGGATGGCAGGACGGCAAAAAACGCAACGCCCGCATCCGCAACACTTTCGACCCCACCGTGATACTCAACTGGATCTACAAGATCAACGAAAAGTCGGTGCTCAACACCGCCGTATCAACCCGTTGGGTCAACTACTCGCAGTCGGCTCTCAACTGGTATAACGCCAACGACCCCCAGCCCAACTATTACCGCAACCTCCCTTCATACTGGGAGGAGAGCAACCCCGATGTGGCTGCCATGCTCACATCGCTCTGGCGCAACGACCCCACCTACCGTCAGATCAACTGGGACCGCCTCTATCAGATCAACTACCCCACCGACTACGAAAACCATGGCGTGGCTGACGCCGACAGAATCGGCTCATCCTACATCCTCGAGGACCGCCACTCCAACCAGTTCGGCATACTCGGCTCGTCGTACCTCGACCAGCGCATCAACGACTGGTTCACCCTGCAGGGCGGCGTGAACTTCAACTACACCAACGCTTCGTTCTACAAGACCGTGCGCGACCTGCTCGGCGGCGAGTTCTGGCTTGATGTCGACCCCTTCAGCGACGACGTCTCGACCATCAACGAGACCATGCTCCAGAACGACCTCGACAACCCCAACCGCCGTGTGGGCGAAGGCGACCGCTTCGGCTACGACTACAACATCGTGGCTATCCAGGCTCAGGCTTGGTTGCAGAACGTCATCACCCTCCCGCAGTGGGATATAAACTACGGTGCAACCGTAAGCTACACACAGTTTCAGCGCGAAGGACATATGCGCAACGGCCGCGCTCCCGAAAACTCGCTCGGCAAAGGCGCTAAAGCCAAATTCACCGACGGCGGCTTCAAAGCCGGCGCCACCTACAAGCTCGACGGCCGCAACTTCGTCCGCGCCAACGTCTATGTAGGCACTCAGGCCCCCATCGCCGACAATATCTTCATCTCGCCCCGCGTCAAAAACGCGATGGCCGACGTGCTCCAGAGCGAGAAGATATACTCCTTCGACGCATCATATATATGGAACTACCGCCGCTTCCGCGGATCGATCACCGGCTACTACACAATGATCGACGACGCTACCGAGCATACAGCATTCTACGACGACCGCTTCAAGACCTTCACAAACTTCACCCTCTCAGGCGTGAAACGCCTCCACCGGGGTCTTGAGCTCGGCGCCGCCTACAAGATCACGCCCTCGATCACAGCCACACTGGCCGCCACATGGTCGCGTTCGCTCTACAAGAACAACCCCCGCGGCACACGCTCTACCGAGAACGGCATGGAGCCCGACTCGACACAGACCGTATACTTCAAGAACCTCTACATAGGCTCGACCCCGCAGACCACCGTCAACCTCGGCTTCGACTACGCAGCTCCCAAGATGTGGTTCTTCGGCATCAACGGTACATGGAGCGGCGATATGTATGTGAACCCCGGCATACCCTACCACGAAGTGTTCTACGACCTGTGGCAGCAGTACCCCAACGAGGCCGACATGCTCGCCAAGATGAGCGAACTCACCGCTCAGGAGAAGCTCGCCAACGCCTTCACCCTCAACCTCTCTATCGGCAAGCTCATATACCTCAACCGCAAAGCCTCGCTCAACATCAACCTTAATATTAATAATGTGTTGAACAACCGCAACATCGTCACCTACGCCTACCAGCAGAACCGTATCTACACATCCGACTGGAACCCCAACCACTTCGCCAACCGCTACGGCTACGCTCAGGGCATCCGCATATTCCTCAACGTAGGTCTGCGCTTCTGATCAGGGCGGCACACGGATTTTCAACAACCAACACTTAACACAAAAATAACTCCGAAACATGAAAATGTTCAAATATATAGCATACGCACTCATTGCCGCCGCAGCATGCTCGGGCCTCACCGCCTGCGACGACGATCCCGAGATGCCTCCCGTGTATTACCCCGTGCGCACCGGCGACGGCTCGGCCGCAGCTCCCTACAGCGTAGGCGAGGCAATGATGCTCGTAGCCACCGGCCAAGCCCCCAAGACAGGCGTCTTCGTGCAAGGCGTAGTGACCGAGGTCACCGAGTTCAACGCCTCGTACGGCAACATCACCTACAACATCACCGACCCCGACGGCACCGGCTACGAATTTGAAGTGTACCGCGGCCTGGGGCTCTTCGGCGAGAAATTCACCGACATCACCGACATAAAGGTCGACGATCACGTAGTGGTATACTGCACTCTGACCGAGTACAACGGCACAATAGAATCCAATCAGGGCGCACAGCTCGTCAGCCTCAACGGCTCTGAATACCCCCGCGAGGTGCAGCCCGAAGCCGAAGGCGACGGCACCGGCCGCAACCCCTACAACGTGCGCCGTGCTCTGCAGGTCATCACCTCCGACGAGTGCCCCCAGGGCGACGTATATATAAAAGGTGTGGTTTGCTCGATCACCGAGATCGGCGGATCTTACGGCAACGCCACTTACTACATTCAGGATCCCGGCTACCGCTACGACCAGCTCTATGTGTACCGCGGCAAAGGCCTCAACGGCGCCAACCTCACTGCATCATCGCTCAAAGTGGGCGACGAAGTAGTGATCTACGGCCCGGTGGTGTACTACAACAACTCCACCCCTGAAGTCACATCCGGCTCCATCCTGGTGAGCATCAACGGCTCGCCCTACGAGACATCCGACCCCATATATCAGGGTCTTAACGGCAATGCCGACGGCTGGACCGTAACAAACGTAAGCCTTTCCTCCGACTTCCCCAGCGATGGCTACGTTTGGGATTGGTCAAATTCGTATAGTGCCCTCGTGGGGAAAGCCTTCATCAAAAATGTTCGCTATGCTACCGACGTGATCATCAGCCACGAGTTTGACCTCGCAGGCGTGACCGATGCCCACATCAGCTTCCAGCACTGCTACCGCTACGCCTCCAACCCCGCCCAGATATACACCGTCGTGGCTCGCGAGACCGGCGCAGCCGACTGGCAGACATTCACCATCCCGACATTCAACGACGGCACCTCATTCTCATTCACCAACTCCGGCACCATCGACCTCTCCGAATTCGACGGCAAGAAAGTCGAAATAGGATTCCGATACACATCCACCACATCCGACGCCGGCACATGGGAGATAAAGAACTTCAACCTCTACGGCGACAAGTAATCCCCTTTAAAGCACAACGATCATGAAAAAATTTCTAAGATATATCCCGGCACTCCTCATCGCAGCCGCTGCTACATTCGGCCTCACCGGCTGCCAGGACGACTTCGACGACAACATCCCCCAGATGCAGGTACCGTCGACCGACCTTGAGGCCAACATCACAATCCTCGACTTCAAGCAGCTCAGCTGGGAGGTTGAGGAGGACGGTGAGATCAAGACAGACTCATACTGGCTGGACGGCGACGACAACATAAACTACTGCCGCCGCATCGGCACGATGCCCGGCACCGACGGCGAGCACATCATCATCAAAGGCCGCGTAATATCGTCGGACGCCGCCGGCAACGTCTTTAAATCGCTCATCATCCAGGACGAGACCGCCGCTCTGGCATTCTCGATCAACCGCTACGACCTCTATCTGGAGTATCGTGTCGGGCAGGAGATCGTGGTCGACCTCACAGGCATGTATTGCGGTAAGTACCGCGGCCTGTTCCAGATCGGCCTCCCCTCCTACGATGAAAACCGCGGCATCGACGTCACCTCGTTCATGCCCATCGACGTCTTTACCGCCCACGCTCACCTCAACGGCCTCCCCGAGCCCGAGAAGATCAACGTCATCCGCATGGCCAACTTCAGCGGCATAACCAATAAGACCGTGGCCGACCAGCAGCTCTACCAGAGCCAGCTCATCGAGTTCAACAACGTCTATTTCCCCGCTGCCGACGGCGAGGTGCGCTTCTCAGCCTACAAATCGTCGGGCGAAGATCGCGAGCTTAAAGATGCCAACGGCGCCACACTCAACGTACGCACCTCCGGCTACTCCAACTTCTGGAACTACCCCCTGCCTAAAGGCGTAGGCAACCTCAGAGCCATCTGCTCCTACTACGGCAACAACACCAACAACGCCGTATGGCAGCTTGTGCTCAACTCGTATGCCGACGTACAGTTCAAAGCCAACAGCGGCGCAACACCCGACGAGGCCCTCACCGTCAGCGACGTGATCGACCTTGAGCGAGGCGGCGCCCTCGACCGCTCAGGCTGGGTGACCGGCTACATCGTCGGAGCTGTCAAACCCGAAGTGGAAGGCACCGTAAGCTCAAGCGACCAGATCGACTGGTCGGCAACACCCGAGATGGACAACACCGTCGTGATAGCCGAAGATCCTACCGTGCGCGACATCAACAAGTGTCTGATCGTGCCTCTCCCCATTACCTCGGCAGCCCGTCGCAACATCAACCTCGTCGACAATCCCGACAACTACGGCAAGCAGATCTGGCTCAAAGGTTCGTTCGAGAAGTATCTCAACACATGGGCAGTGCGCATCTCCGGTTTGGCCGAAGACTTCGAGCTTGAAGGCTCGGGGCCGGTATCCGACGTGATCACCGTAGCACAAGCTATCGACGACTATACCGCCGGCTCGATGCTTTCAGTCACCGTCAAAGGCTACATAGTGGGCTTCATAGCTCGCACCGACGCCTCGACAGCCGTATTCGGCGTGAACGGTGCCGTGGCCACCAACATTCTGCTGGCCGACACTCCCGACTGCACCGACGTCGCCAAGTGCATCTGTATCAAGCTCGAAGCCGGTGTAAACCGCGAGGAGATCAACCTCAAGGACAACCCCGGCAACCTCGGCAAGACACTCACCATATCCGGCACGATCGGCGAGTTCCGCAAGATGGCAGGCCTCATCAACGCCTCCGACCACTACACCCTCGATTGATCAATCCATCCATACAACCCCCNGCGGGCGCATCCTAACTGTGATGCGCCCGCTTGACCATATAGGAAATTTATTGTGCTAAAAGTCGGTAAATGTTAATTAGGCCGCACCTCTTAACACATATTTTAGATTATTTTTGCCAAAAATCAACTTCGCAGAAAAAAAATACTAAAAAAGATTTGGCAGTTCAGATTTTTNAATTACCTTTGCGGTGTTTTTGAAGCTAATTATAATTGTTTTACTATTTTAATAATCTACGAAAATGAAAAAGTTAGTTTTAGCTGCTGCTGTTGTTCTCAGCGCTTCTCTCTTCGCTTGTGGCGGTTCAAATGACGCTGCTACCGAAAACACTGACACTGTTGCTACCGAGANCGTTGAGNNCGTTGAGACCGNTGACTCTGTAGTTGCTCNCGCTGACAGTGTAGCTGCTCCCGCCGACAGCGCTGCTGTTGAGGNTCCCGCTGCTGAGGAGGCTAAATAATTAAGCCCACAAGCAACAGCCGTACTAAAAGTACAAAGCAACATAAAAATCGTCAGTTCCCGCAGGGAGCCGACGGTTTTTTGTTTGTACATGCATCATCACCAAAATCCAAATCGAAAAATTTGTTCGGATAGAAATATTTGCTACATTTGCGGAGCAATCAACTTTTCA
>WFLX010251635.1_pt1 | contig 13017 bp, 9 predicted proteins | sample 4967041 | NCBI WGS metagenome assembly WFLX01 (sample SAMN12857096, study PRJNA449069) | gut metagenome | isolation source: stool from male and female vole | host: Microtus ochrogaster | place: USA:Florida | collected 2017
TCACTGTGGCACATGAACTTGAAAATCTCGGAGCCCATGCGCTCGTGCTTTCCGGAGGATTCGTAAGCAAGGCACCGATGTATGTCATGCGCGGAGAGATGCCTATATATTCCATGACCTATTATATGAAGCAATGGTGGCTCAAATATGGGGTAAGGATGGTAGGGAAGATGATGATACCCTCTGAACCCTTCAAAGAACTCTTTTTCCTTGACGATGCACGCATTTTCCGTAAAGAGCTGAAACTCCCGCTTATCTACGTAGGAGGTGTGATAAAGCGTGGAAATGCCGACAAAGTGCTTGACGAAGAGGGCTTTGATTTCATTCAGATGGGACGTGCGTTGCTCAATGAGCCTGATTTTGTCAATCGTATGAAAGAGGATCCGTGTCATCGTTGCGGATGTGACCATGTGAATTATTGCATTGCCCGTATGTATTCCCGAGAAATGGCCTGCCACAAACACCTTGATAATCTTCCCGAAGGTATCCGAAAAGAAATTAAGGAAATTAAGGAGCGCGATGGGAAAGTTAAGTGATTTGTCGGGGCATTGTGCCATTGTCACGGGGGCTGCAGGTGGCATCGGTTTCTCCTTTTGCCGTCAGCTCGTCTCACGAAACTGCCGGTTGGTAATGATTGACATATCAGCCGGACGCCTCTCCTCCGCTTTGGAAAGTCTGCGCTCTGAGTATCCGGAAGTCAGGGCAGAACTTCTCACTGCTGATCTCACTTCTCCCAAAATCGTAGAAACTCTGGAGAGTTTCCTTGCGGAGACATCGCTTGAGCCGGATATATTGATAAACAATGCCGGCATATTCGCTTTTGCACCTGTCACTGAGATCAGCGACACTAAAATCAATTGCTTTATCGACCTTCATGTGAGGGCAGTCACTCTGCTCTCACGCTGGATGGCGGGGCGGCTGAGTAAGAAAAACACAGGGTGGATTCTGAATATGTCATCCATGTCTTGCTGGATGCCTATGCCCGGGCTTGCAATGTATGCGGCAACCAAATCATACATACGGGTCTTCACACGCTCTTTACAGTATGAGATGAAAGACTATGGCGTGAAGGTCATGGCCGCTTGTCCGGGTGGCATAGCGACCGATCTTTTCGGGCTGCCTGACAATCTGAAACGTCTTGCCGTAAAAATTAAAGCACTCGACACGCCCGACAGTTTTGCCCGTAAAGCCCTTGTCAGGCTTCTGAAGGGTAAAAAACAATATATAAACGGAGGGCTCAACAGAGTGTCGATATTTTTTGTAGGTATCACCCCTACACCCGTCAGGATGATGGTCAAACACCATTTACTCGACAAAGGAATAAAACGATAAAAATAGACCATTCGTAATATTTTTTTGCATTTTTGTTTTGAAACATTCGTAACAAATTATTATCTTTGCGCGTGAGATTCAGTCATTATCCCCATAATTTTGGGATCTAATCTGATTCTCACCGTAATTTTTATCGCTTGAGAAAGCTGTGGACATTACGTATATTTATGTTCAAATGATTTGATTTATAAAGTAATGAGTGTGAAGGAGGGGAAGAGTCGTGGTGACTGTTCCCCTTCGCTTCAATAAAGGTCTGCCTTTTTATAGGATTATTTGTAACGTCTAAAGATTTTATTTTGTAATTTTGCCGTGATGATGACACCCTTTCAATATCGCCGTGAGTACTTTCCTGTAGGGTCGGCCCTTTTAGCCGCCCTTATCGCTTGTGTCATTTATCTGCTTACGGTCGACAGTTCCGTTTCTTATTGGGACTGTCCGGAATATGTAGCCACCGCCTCATCGCTTCAGATAGGCCATCCTCCGGGCAACCCTATCTGGACCCTGACCATGCGTATGGCCACTATCCCCTTCTCTGCGGAACATCATGCACGGGTGATCAATATATGCAGCGGAATATTAATGGCATTGGCTGTTTTTTTTCTTGCCCGTATTACTTATTATTTTATTTATTATGTATTGAGCAATAGCCGGAAAGCCATCTCACCGGTGCCACCGGACTCCATAATGACCTGGAGCGCATTGGCCTCGGCTATGGTTGCTGTATGTTTTGCGGTGCTCGATTCCACATGGTTTTCGGCTGTTGAAGCTGAGGTTTATGCTTTCTCAACATTCCTCACTGCTTTTACTATCTGGCTGATGTTACGTTGGGCACGTGCACGTACCCACTCAATGCGTTACCGATGGCTAATTCTTATCGCCTATATCCTGGGCTTATCATTAGGAGTACACCAGTTGAATCTCCTGTGTCTGCCTGTACTGGCACTGATTTTCGTATTCCGCCGTAATCCCGAGCGTCCTGTCACAGCTCGTGCATGGCTCGCTGTAGCCCTCTCTTTTCTGCTCACAGGGAGCATTTTGCTTCTCTTCATGCCCGGCACAATCGCATCAGCCGCCTTCTTGGAACACTTGACAGTCAACCGTCTCAGACTTCCTTATTTTACCGGTGTACTACTGTATCCGATCCTCACGATAATCTGCTTCATAGTGGCCATACGGTTGACACGTTCAAGACCCACACTCAAAGTCGCTGTATGGATGGTCGGAATGTTGTGGCTTGGCTACTCCGCAGTAGGTTTTCAACTTATACGTGGCTATGCCGCGACACCCATAAATGAGGCTGCCCCTACCGATATATTCAGTCTCCAACGTTACATAGCACGTGAACAATACGGCTCGAAACCTCTGTTCTATGGTGCCACACCCTATAGTCGTCCGGTGCTCNTAGANGAATGGCAACAAAATAAAGACCTGCCTGACTACTCACGCTANCTTCTTCACAAAGAAGCGCCCCGATATGTCATGACGCTCCCTCAAGCACATATCGTAAATCGTAGCCGTATGTTGACACATACCGATTCTTTGGACAACCGGACAGTNGCAGAACANAACCACGGGTACCTGATCTCTGATTACAGATTTTCAAGAGTCACCACTCCTGAACTGAACATGTGGTTTCCNCGTATCACCTCATCCGCAATGCTTTCCGACTATAAGGATTGGGCCGGGATGACGTCTGATAATATGGTAAAGGTAGATATTTCCACCGCNATCGATTCCACAGGAAAGTATGTCGGTAAACTCACACCTGGGGGGGAACGGGAAAAAAATTCCTCCTTAAGGCCTACCTATCTTCAAAATTTGCGTTTCTTCATCTCATATCAGGTCACCTATATGTATTTACGCTACCTGTTATGGAATTTTGTGGGTCGACAAAACGACCTGCCATCNATAGGTGAAATAGATCATGGTAATTTCATCACCGGTATCGCTCCACTCGACGACCTGATGCTGGGAGATCAGTCTCTTATGCCCCATTCGGCTTCTTACGACAATCCCGGAAGACACGCATATTTCGGAATACCTTTTCTTATAGGCATACTCGGAATGGTATTCCTTATGAAAAGAGGCAGACCGGGGAAAAGAGTCATGGCTATTGTGACCATGCTTTTCCTCATGACAGGTTTGGCAATCGTAGTTTACTTGAATCAGGATCCGGGGCAACCACGCGAACGTGACTATGCCTTCTTGGGCTCATATATGGCGTTCTGCATCTGGATAGCTTTCGGCTTGATTTATATAGCTATTACTGTCAGGCGTTTACTGAAGTCGGTAAGCAACGCGACCCTTCTGCTTTCGGCTATAGGCACTGCTCTTTTCCTACTGTTCCTGATAGAGAATTATCCCGACCATAATCGCTCCGGACGTTATCACACCCGTGCTTTCGCACTCAATATGTTGGCCGGAAAAGATCGTGATATCATAATATCTTACGGTGATAATTTCACGTTTCCACTATGGTATGTGCAAGAGGTAGAAAAAGCGGCACCGGAGGCCACGATAGTAGATTTGTCTTATCTCGCCACGCCGGAATATGTAGTAAACCTTATGAAGCAGGGAAAAAAGGGAGTTAAACTCACCGCTACGGCAGCCGATATAGCTTATGGCGCATACGCCTTCACCCGAATCGCACCGGATGCCGACACTGTGCCGCTGCCCCTGATCGATATCCTGCAGGAACTCTATGCCGCTAAGGAGGGTAATCCGGTGTTGCGCCATTCCAAAGCATTTCTGCCGGGCAAGACTTTATCAGATACCCTTACACTGAATCTCCGCTCCCTTGCCACCACATCCGGAATGATACCTTTCCGGACACTGATGATGCTTGATATAATAGCCACAAATCTACGACAGCCTTCACCTCGTCCCATATCTTTCCTTACACATGTGAAAAGAGAAGTAGTCGAACCGGTAAAAGATGCAACTTTTCCTGAAGCTTTCTCCGACACATACGCTCCGGGAATGACTCGTGATGAATATTTTAACCGTCTGATGACCAGTGCTACTGCTGTGGATTCAACTTCACGGTCACATAAATTCCACACACCATATACCGACCCCGTCATAGACGATCAGGTAAGAAGACAGAGGGGAAGTTTGGTGAGAGTGGCTGATATTCTCCTGCAAAATGGTGAAAGGGAAAGAGCACGTGAACTATTACTGAGATTTCCTTTGCTCTTCCCGGCCACATCTCCCGGATCCTTCACCGTAGCCGATACGACTTTCCACGAAACTCTTAAGGCCGCCGCTCTGCTACTTGGCCGGGGGGATACCATTGCGGCAGCCAAAGCAAAGGAATTGCTTGAGCGTTCCGGGGTTGAGCCGGTGGCATGGAACCGATTCTACAGGTCACTGCCCGCATGGCGACATTCCACCGTTTCCAACTCCTCCCGACGTCTCATTACCACTCTTCCCGTGATAGATTCGCTAATGAGAGAAGCCAACCATATTCTCGACACAAAAGCCACAAGCAATATTCCCGATAATATGGATGAATAAAGACTATAATAAAAAGACTATAAACCGATTATGAAACCACTCTATATCATAGGCTACATGGGGTGCGGCAAAACAACTTTCGGCCGCGCACTGTCACAAGCCACAGGACTGCGCTTTGTAGACCTTGACCATTTGATTGAAGACCGCCATAATGCCTCAGTGCGTGAGATTTTTGCAGCTGTAGGTGAAGATGGGTTCCGGAAAATAGAACGTGATATGCTTCACGAAACTGCGGAAATGAAAGATTGTATAGTGTCGTGCGGCGGAGGCACACCATGTTTCTTCGACAATGTGGAATTCATGAATGCCAACGGCCTGACCCTCTGGCTTGAGGCTACCCACGACTGTCTNTTCTCACGTCTTATACGTAAGCGTGAGAAACGTCCTTTGCTCGCCGGGCACACCGACGAAGAAATCCGGTCGATTATAATCAACCAGCTTAACGCNCGTTCACCCTTCTATTCACAGGCAGTTTTGCGCTGGCAAGGCGACTCACTTGAAGACCGTCGGCAGATTGATGACAATGTAGCCGATTTCCTGAAAGTTTATCCACAGTTTAAAGGCGAGAGCAGTATCTGAANTGATGATTTNTTTGGATGTTTCATCCTTTTGCNNTAATTTTGTGAAATAAGTCTAACCAATACATCCCTGTTTACCATGATNGAAAAAGAAATTANNACCACCATAGAGATTGAGCCCCAACCGGCTCCTATGGCTGACACCACCACCGGGAAAAGCATACGTATCGGTCTGGTGGCAAACTATACCGATACTGACGAGACACGTTTTCTCCTCACTCCCGAGGGATGCGGTCTTTTGACTTCGGCCGGCTTTAAAATAATCATGGAACAGGGAGCTGCCACCGATATTAGTTTTCCCGACTCTGCCTATTCGGAATTCGGAGCAGAGATCGCGTCGCGCGCCGAGGCTTTAAAAGCTGATGTAGTTCTCTCATATCAGCCCCTTCATGCTAAGGATATAAAAAAGATGCGTAAAGGAGCCATGCTTCTCACTATGATGGGAGATGCCCTCTTCGAGGCACCGACTGTAAAAGCTCTGATAGAGATGCGCATCACTGCCGGGTGTCTCGACAATATGAGCAGCCACAATGATGACAAGGTATTCGCAGATATCGTAGATGAAATCGACGGACGTGGAGCCGTAATATATGCCCAGGAGTTTCTCTCTTACGTGGGTGGAGGAAAGGGTGTGCTCCTTGCCGGAGTAGCCGGACTCAACCCTTGTGAAGTGCTTGTCATAGGCGACGGCACTACTGCTTACTCTGCCGCAAAAGCTGCTATGGCCGCCGGGGCATACGTCACACTGATGAACAATGATATATCTCAGTTGCAATTGGCACGCCAGTATTGCGGAGACTCTCTCAACACCATAGCCATACATCCCAGGGTCCTCTTCAATAAAGTAAAGGCGGCGGATGTAATCCTGATTGCTGAATGTACACGTCATTTTGAATTCCCGAAGAATCTGTCGGTAGCTCTGAAAGATTCCGTATACGTACTCGATTTCAAGGAAACTCATCCTTCACTCTCCGTTCCACGCACCGTGGCCATGGCTCTGTCTAATGTATTGGTGAATTTCTTTGATGAAATGGTGATTAAAGGTGGACCGGATAGCATGATTGCCAACACACCGGGTGTGCAGGACGGACTTATCACTTATCGTGGCAAACTTGTCGACAAACTGGTGGCATCTTTCCTCAACATGCCCTCTGTCGATATAAAGGTGATGATCTCCGCTACAAACTGACGTCTTTTACAAACTGACAACTATTCACTAACAAACCGACATCTTTCCACGCTCTTTCCCGACCCATATTATCTCATTGGTCTATGCAAGGCAATCTCGGTAAGCGCACACTGATACACATCCTTTCTGACAACCGCTGGGGAGGTGTCGCACGCTATGCGCTTGATATATGCCGCCATTTCAAGGGAGAGGGCTGGAATGTGATGGCCTTTACCATTGATGCCAAAGCAGTCGACTCCCTGTTTGAGAAAGAGGGAGTCACTCTTTTACATGCACCCTTCGGGGGTATTTTTGATTTCGGCTCGGCTCGTGTTCTTGCCAAATCTATCAGGACTTTACCGGAACACAGTGTCACCATCCATGCCCATGGTTTCCGCAATGCTTTCACCGCACTCCTTGCCCGCAAAATCGCCGGCCGTCACGATGTCAGGATCGTAATGACCCGTCACAAGGTCAAGAAAGGGGTTGACTCCTGGCTCTTCAGAAGGATTTACCGTAATCTGGATGCCATGATATTTGTCTCGCGGCTGGCACGTGACAGATTTCTTTCTACCTGGCATTCCAAACCCTTACCTTTCTCTGAAGAGAAACTCCATGTAATCCATAACAGTCTGAATATTAATCTACCGGAACCCCTACAACGTACTACNAAAGNACCTGTGACGGCCATGTTTCACNNCCCGTTGGTGCAGGNGAAGGGCATAGAAGTTCTTATTGATNCTCTNTCNCGCCTCNAAGGCTCCCGCATCAGATTACGTATTGTGGGAAGCGGAACTCCGGATTATGTCGACCGTATGCGCAGACGTGCCATAGCCCGGGGGGTGATGGAGATGATCGACTGGCGTAAACATTCCGATAATCCTATAGAACATATAGCCGAAACTGATTTCGGTGTGTTACCTTCCATCACAGAAGAAGCTTTCGGCCTTACCAATGCCGAGTATATGCTTTGTGGTCGTCCGCAGGTATGCTCTTCAAATGGTGCGCAACCGGAATATATAACCGATGGTCGGGAGGGATTTCTGGTGACACCCGGCAATACCGCCATGCTTGCAGATGCAATGCGAAAACTCGCTACCGACACAGAGCTACGCCTAAGAATGGGAGAGAGGGCGTACGCTTCTTTCCGCGACACCCTCTCATGGCCACATTTCATTCGGAATCTGCTTCCGTTATATCTTCCTTGACGATACTTCTTAATGTGCATCCAGCCAGTTTTCGGCCACACCGTATGAAGCAGTCAGAGTGACACGACCGTCATAAGCACCTTCCATGCTTTCCACCACTATCTTCTGCACCTCCGGAAGTTCTTCGGGCACCACATCAAAATTCAATTCATCGTGCACCTGCATAATCATCTTCGACTTCAGGTTCTTCTCCTTTAACTTACGGTCGATCTCTACCATCGCCACCTTGATTATATCAGCGGCAGCCCCTTGGATCGGAGCATTGACGGCATTTCGTTCAGCGTATCCCCTCACTACCGGATTCTTACTATTGATGTCAGGAAGACGCCGTTTACGGCCCATTCCGGTTGATACATAGCCATTCTCACGTGCACTCTCCACTGCATCGTGNATATAACGATGGATGGTAGGNNANGTGGCGAAATAATTNNCTATCAATTCTTTAGCTTCACCTCGCGGTATACCGAGCCGGGAGGCCAGACCGAAAGCGGAGATACCGTAAAGAATACCGAAATTTGCTGTCTTGGCATGACGCCGCTCATCAGCCGTCACCTCATCCCTATTCTTATGATATATTTTTGCAGCTGTGATGGCATGGATATCATCGCCGTGTTTGAAAGCATCGAGCATCGTTTCATCACCGGCGAAATCCGCCACAAGCCGGAGTTCTATCTGTGAGTAGTCAGCCGAAAGGAAAAGATGTCCTTTGTCGGCAATGAAAGCACGTCTTATCTCTCGCCCCTGATCCTCCCTTACAGGTATATTCTGGAGATTAGGAGCCGATGAAGAAATGCGGCCTGTAGCAGTAATAGTCTGATTATAGACTGTGTGTACCTTTCCTGTGGCCGGATTGATTGCCGCAGGCAGTGCAAGAAGATAGGTAGTAAGCAATTTCTTCAACTGACGATATTCAAGAATCTTACCCACTATAGGATTCTTATGGGCTACTTTTTCCAAGATATCCTCACTGGTGGAATATTGTCCGGTCTTGGTCTTCTTTGCATTGGGATCGAGCTGAAGTTTATCAAAAAGGATTTCTCCGACCTTCGCCGGTGAACCGACGTTGAATTCTTCTCCGGCCAATCCATATATCTCTTTCTCCAAGTCTCCGATACGGCTCTCAAGTTGGGAAGCAGCCTCATTAAGGGCACCCACGTCAAGACGCACACCGGCAATCTCCATCTTCGCGAGCACTGTGGCAAGAGGTATCTCCACCTCGTCGAGCAACTTCTTCATTCCCTCAGCTTCAATCTCCTTCTCAAGCAAAGGCTTTAGGCGCATCACCAGAGATGCCTGTTCACAGGCCCAAGCCCCGATGGTCTCTTGTGAGGCAGGCGGAATCTTCGATCCTCGCTTAACACTCATCTGAGGTTCGGGTAATGAGGTATAGTTCAGATAAAGAGCCCCTAAAGTATCCACTGCATGACGCATCTCAGGTTGTAAGAGATAGTGTGCGAGCGACACATCATAATAATTCACCATAGCGGGAGCATCGTCGTTACGCAATCTGTGAGCCAAGACATAATCTCTTTTAGCCTGTGCAGTTATCTTACGTATATCACTCCTGGCCATTATATCGAGCACAACCGCCATGCCGTCGGCATTATCAACAGGCACGTAATATGCCTCGTTCTCTGTGACGGCCACAGAGGCTCCCTTTATCGGGACAGTCATGTCGTTTTCTCCATCCGCAACAAAACATAAACCACATTCAGCCACCGGCAGCGACTTATCAGCCAGCGCGTCGGCATCTTCCTTGGAATTGACCATTTTCCAAGTCAAAGGTCGCGTGTCGGCTGTCTGCATCTCAGGAATTCCACCTCCGGATTCCACCTCAACTTCATCAAACAATGAAGTCGGAAATTCATTAGGTTGGCCGCCGGTTACAACGGTTGCTTTCTTATCTCCGGAGGGCTGTGCCTCATTGAGTCGACGGGCCACCCGGTCACCTAAAGATTTAAACTCCAACTCCTTGAATATGGCGAACAATTTGTCGCGATCTTCGGGTTTTCTTACCAAATCCTTAGGATCGGCATCGACCGGCACATCCGTGCGTATAGTAGCCAAAAAATATGAGTCGCGTATCTGTTGGGCATTCTCCTCAATCTTCTTTTTAAGCGCACCCTTCAATTTATCGGTGTTGTTGAGCAATTCCTCCACGCTGCCGAAATCCTGGATCAGCTTCACCGCTGTCTTCTCTCCCACACCCGGACATCCCGGTATATTATCCACTTTATCACCCATCAGTGCCAGCAGGTCAATCACTTGTGAAGTATTCTGCAGGCCATAACGTGCGCATACCTCCTCCTCGCCTCTGAGTTCAAAATCCTGTCCACGGTATGAGGGTTTATATTGGAGAATATTAGGGCTCACCAACTGACCGAAATCTTTATCGGGAGTCATCATGTAGGTAGTGAAACCCTCCTTTTCGGCCCGACGTGCCATAGTGCCGATAACATCGTCAGCTTCAAATCCCTCTACTTCAAGTATGGGTATATTATAGGCCTTGATAATCTCCTTTATAATAGGTATTGACAGACGTATGTCTTCAGGCATAGCTTCCCGCTCAGCTTTATACGAGGCATCCGCCTCACTGCGGAAAGTGGGTCCCTGTGGGTCGAAACAAACAGCCAGATGAGTGGGGCGTTCCTTGCGTATCACCTCCTCCAAAGTATTTACAAAGCCGAAAATGGCGGATGTGTTGAATCCTCCCTGTGTGAGACGTGGCATCTTTATCAAAGCATAGTAAGCACGGAAGATAAGTGCGAATGCATCCAGGAGAAACAAGCGGTTTTCATTCATATTCGTCAAAATTTTTCGCTAATTTAACAAAATCATCTCTATTTGGGGTAGTAGTTGGAGAGAATTTATTAAATTTGCACGTATTTTCGTTATGGATCAGCTAACCATCATACAACACAGGCTTGAAAACGAGCTCAACGCGATGAACGCCATCATCCGGCAGTCATTGTTTACCCCCAATGAACTTATGAATCAGGTGGTGTCTAACTATCTCACTACAAAGGGGAAACAGATTCGTCCGATTATGGTGATTCTCAGTGCGGGATTGTTTGGCAACGTAAACACTGATGTGCTACAGGCGGGCGCAGCCCTCGAAATGCTCCATAACGCATCTCTGATACATGATGATGTGGTCGACGAGACCACGCTTCGCCGCAACCGGCGCACCATAAACGCTGAATGGGGCAACCATATAGCTGTGCTCGTAGGTGATTATTTCGTGTCAAACGCCCTTGCCGCCGGTATCAAGACCGGCAACATAGCCATAATCTCCTCTCTCTCAGATCTCGGTAAAGAACTATCACTTGGTGAAATCGATCAGATATGTAATGCCCGTGAGCATCATCTGGATGAAGACAGCTATTTCGGCATGATTCGCCAGAAAACAGCCTCCCTGTTCCGCAATTGTGCCAAAATGGGTGCTGAAACAGCAGGAGCTACTCCTGAACAGTATCGTCCCCTCATGGAGTTTGCCGAAATCCTCGGTCTCTGTTTCCAGATAAAGGATGATATTTTCGACTATTACGATAATAAAGGCATCGGTAAACCAACAGGGAATGATCTCAGGGAAGGGAAAGTGACCCTGCCTCTGCTCTATGCCCTCAACACTGCGACTGAAAACGAGGCGGAGCCGATGAAAAAACTTTTGCAACGTGGTGACCTCTCGAATGAAGAAATTGACACCCTTATCACTTTTGCCAAGACACACGGAGGCATAGAGTATGCTTACGAACGTATGCGCCGAATGGAAAGGGAAGCCGTGAAATTGCTTGATGTCTATCCCCCATCCCACTGGAAGCAATCGCTCTGCGATATATTCTCATATATCATCGAACGCGATAAATAAGCCACAACGTGAGAATATCATGCTGAAACCTTTTTTAAATCCGTCACTGATTGAAGCCGGTTGTGATGAGGCCGGACGTGGTTGCCTGTGCGGACCTGTCAGTTGTGCAGCCGTAATTCTACCCCCCGATTTCGAATGCCCGGAACTCAACGACAGCAAGCAACTTTCTGAAAAGCGTCGCTCTCAGTTGCGCACTATTATCGAGCAACAGGCACTGGCATGGGCGGTTGTAATGGTCGAAGCGGAGGAAATCGACNGCATCAATATTCTCCAGGCATCAATAACCGGTATGCACCNGGCACTCGACCGTCTATCTCTGCGTNCNCAACANATACNGGTAGACGGCAATAAGTTCCGTCAATACAAAGACATCCCCCACACTACTGTCGTGAAAGGGGATGCAACTTATATGTCAATAGCAGCCGCCTCGATATTGGCTAAGACACATCGTGACGAACTCATGGAACGTCTCGCCGAAGAATTTCCTGAATACGGGTGGGGGGTCAACAAAGGTTACCCCACAAAAGCTCACCGTGCGGCCATAGCCACTTACGGGGTCACACCGCATCACCGTCTTACATTCCGGCTCACCTGATCAGCCTGGTCACATCCGATCAGCCTAAAAGCTGCATGTGGTAACCGAGAGCATTCAGCTCCATAGCCATACCCATTATGTATAGCGCATGGAGGGCACCGCGATAAGCTTCCACAGCTTTCTCTGTCCCGGGCTCTATACCTGAATGTTGGATGGTGCTGAACACACGGGCGGCACATTCACCTACAATCTCACTTACTTTATCAGCCTCCTCTTTATCAAGACCGAGTACATCATAAAGGATGTAGTCATCCATATTATCATATCCCTTGGCATCCCGTAGATCGGTATAAAGTTTCTCACCACTTTCCTTGCCATATTTCTCCCAATCGACATCCCAATACTTAGCAAGAGCCATACCTACAAACATAATCCATCCTAACGAAACCACAGGATATTCGGTAAACTCCCGTACTGCATCAGGCAGATAGGCTTTCTCAACAGAAGGCCATAACGCCTCGACATCAGGGCATTCCGGCAATTTCTCATCGACTCTCTCAACACTCATCAGATACTGATGAAGATCCTTCTTAATCTGTTCTTCAAATTTCATAATCTATCTATATTTTAATTTTGTCTTGTTTAAAGTCCATCCTTATTCTCTTATTATAATACAGTTATTATCCGGTTCTGTTTATTATATAGTTCTGATTGTATCTTGAGATTTATACTAAAATTATAGATAAAAATGATATGGAATGTTTGCTATAAAGGAGTATGAATGAATAAATACAGAACACTCTATAAAGCTT
>WFLX010002649.1_pt1 | contig 13016 bp, 9 predicted proteins | sample 4967041 | NCBI WGS metagenome assembly WFLX01 (sample SAMN12857096, study PRJNA449069) | gut metagenome | isolation source: stool from male and female vole | host: Microtus ochrogaster | place: USA:Florida | collected 2017
GGAAAAAGAAGCGAGTAGGCTCAAAGAGCGACATTTCGTCATACCAACGAAGCATGAAACCATTCTTGACCGCAAGTATCCAATATGCAAACACTATGAATACGACAGTCACCCACAGATTGAGTGTAAAATATTTCTTAATGTTATTCATTTATGCGTAATCTTCGCGATTAGGGTGTTTTATTGCGCAAAGGTAGTAAACAAATTGCAAATATGCAAATTAGTGAAGATATCTTTGAGGGGGCAACGCATCTGATTCTTTCAAATATTGAGAGTGTTAAAAAGATAATGAAAGGGAATTTTTTAATATTTATTCACAAACCAAGTGTTTCTCAGATTGTTTTAGTGATAAAAATTAGAGTATTTTCCCTCTTTTATTCATGCCTTGGCATTCGCGTCCTACTTGTAATTAGATTCCGAACTCTGACGCATGTTTACTGGAGCGTTTAATATATAGAGTTTTTTATCCCAATGTTCCATTTAGGAGCCGGTGAATCCTGCCGGCTTCTTAAAAATCTTAATTACTATGAAGGATGCAAATTATCGCTTCGGCGACGCCAAGAGCGAGGCTTTTGGCACAGATGCAATGCTTAAACAGGCCCCTGTAGAAAAAATTCCTGATGGGCCTACAATCCCTGAAGTAGCTTATGAAATGGTAAAGGATGAGACTTTCGCACAGACTCAGCCTCGACTTAATCTCGCCACATTCGTCACTACTTACATGGATGATTATGCCACAAAACTAATGAATGAGGCAATCAACATCAACTATATTGACGAGACTGAGTATCCTCGAGTAGCAGTGATGTGCCAGAAATGTATCAATATTGTGGCAAATCTTTGGAATACACCGGAGACCAACAAGTGGAAGGCAGGAGCACTCGCCATCGGTTCTTCCGAGGCTTGTATGCTCGGTGCGCTTGCAGCACTTAAGAGATGGAAAGATCGCCGCAAGAAAGCCGGGAAACCTTATGATAAGCCAAATCTCGTCATGTCTACCGGCTATCAGGTGGTATGGGAAAAATTCTGTAACTTCTGGGACGTTGAGATGCGTCTTGTCCCACTGAGCACAGAACATCCTACACTCGATGTAGACGCAGCCATCAAACTTTGCGATGAGAATACGATCTGCGTAGTTCCTATCGAAGGTGTGACATGGACAGGTCTTAACGATGATGTTGAGGCTCTTGATGCAGCACTCGACAAATTCAATGCCGAGACCGGCAACGAGGTATGTATCCACATCGATGCCGCTTCCGGAGGATTTATCCTTCCGTTCCTATTCCCTGAAAAGAAATGGGATTTCCGCCTGAAATGGGTATTGAGTATCAGCACATCAGGCCACAAGTTCGGTCTTGTATATCCGGGCCTTGGATGGGTGGTATGGAAAGACAAGAAGTATCTGCCCGACGACATGGCATTCACTGTAGACTATCTTGGTGCTGAGGTGACACAGGTAGGCCTTAACTACTCACGTCCTGCCGCTCAGATTCTCGGACAGTATTATCAATTCATCCGTTTGGGATTCGAAGGATACAAGAATATACAATATAATTCTCTGATGGTGGCACGCTATCTGAAGGAACAAGTAGCAGCAATGGATCCGTTTATGCCATACGCTGATGAAGAACTTCCTAACCCAATCTTCGTATGGAGAATGAAACCGGAATTCCAGGCTTCAGCAAAATGGACACTCTACGACCTGCAGGATAAACTTGCACAGAAGGGTTGGATGGTGCCTGCTTACGCTATGCCTAAGGATATCGAAGATATGGTAGTGATGCGTGTGCTCTGCAAGCAAGGCTTCAGCCGCGATATGGCCGATCAGCTTCTTTCCGACATCCAGTTTGCAGTCAACGAACTTAACCAACTTGAATATCCTACACCGACTCGAATCGCGATGGAGAAGAATATTCCGTTGAAGACGACTATGTTTAATCACACCGGCAAGTAAAATGTTTGGGGCTTATAGGGCTTATGAGTCCTATAAGCCATAAAGAGTCATAATCTGAATCAGCGGCCGGAGGCCATTGAGGTAGCCGACGGTCGCTGATTGCATATTTCTACTACTATGGAAAAGACAATTACAAAGTCGCAGATTAAGCAAGCCGCTCAGGAGGCATATGAGGCTTCGAAAGATATCAAGGGGGGACTGAATGCCCATTATATACCATATCTTGCCAACATCAATCCTGATCTCTTCGGCGTAAGCGTAACACTCACCGACGGCACAAGCTATAATTTCGGCGACACAGAATATAAATTTGGCATTGAGTCAGTATCAAAAGTGCCGACAGCCATTCTTGCCATGATTCAGCATACTCCTGCGGGGGTTTTAAAACAGATTGGTGCGGATGCAACCGGACTTCCATTCAACTCAATTTTTGCCATTCTTTTGGAGAATGATCACCCTTCCACTCCCCTCGTGAATGCAGGAGCCATCTCAGCATGCTCAATGATAGCACCACAAGGAGACTCAGAAGACAAGTGGAAAGCCATCACCAAGAATATCACAGAGCTATGCGGTTCGGCACCCGAACTTATTGATGAGCTCTACGAAAGTGAGACTGCCACCAACTTCAACAACCGCTCGATAGCNTGGCTGCTNAAGAANTACGACAGAATCTATGATGACGTAGACATGAGCCTTGACCTCTACACCCGCCAGTGCTCACTGGGCATTACGTCTTCGCAGTTGGCAGTAATGGGCTCGACAATCGCGAATGGAGGATTGAATCCGGTGACCAAGAAGCAGGTGTTTGACCCTGAAATCTCACCGAAGATCACCACAATGATAGCGAGTGTAGGCTTCTATCAGCATACGGGTGACTGGCTCTACACATCAGGCATTCCAGCAAAGACAGGCGTTGGAGGCGGAGTGATGGGCGTAATGCCGGGACTCTTCGGCATCGCTGCATTTGCACCTCCACTTGACGATGCAGGCAACTCTGTGAAGGCTCAGGCGGCAATCAAATATTTCATGCAGAAACTCGGACTCGGCATATTCACGGGCGATAAAGTCTCGATTGTCGATTAATTATCAAGATGAATCAGGATATATCAAGATGAATCATGATAAATCCTGATATAAGAATGGATTTCACTAATTATTAAAACCTCNTTATTATGGCTACTTCAACCGGACAAAAGNCAGCGACTGTGAAGCAGGCTGCCAAGATGGGGGTATTCACCCTTATCATTATGAATATCGTCGCGGTGGTATCGCTCCGTGGTCTGCCGGCAGAGGCAGAATATGGCGTAAGCTCCGCATTCTATTATATATTTGCCGCCGTAGTCTTCCTTGTCCCAGTATCGCTCGTCGCAGCTGAACTTGCCGCTATGTTCCCTTATCAGCAAGGTGGTATGTTCCGTTGGGTGGGTGAGGCTTACGGCGATAAGGTCGGATTCCTCGGCATTTGGCTGCAGTGGATAGAGAGTACAATTTGGTTCCCTACAGTGTTGACATTCGGCGCNGTGTCGCTTGCTTTCATTGGAATGGACCACGTATATGATGCCCACTTGGCTGCCAACAAGTGGTATACCATTGCAGTTGTGCTTGCAATCTATTGGATAGCAACCTTCATCTCGCTTAAAGGTATGGGATGGGTAGGAAAAGTATCTAAGATTGGTGGTATCGTCGGCACTATCATCCCTGTTTGTATCCTCGTAGTTTGTGCTATTGTATATCTTGCCACCGGTGGTAAATCACAGATGGATTGGCACGGAAGCTTTATCCCTGATTTCTCTGACTTCAACAATATCATTCTTGCAGTCTCCATCTTCCTCTTCTATGCAGGCATGGAGATGAGNGGTATCCACGTGAGGGAGATCAAGAACCCGACTGTCAACTATCCTAAGGCCGTGATTATCGGTGCGCTTGCTACTGTAGCAATCTTTATTCTCGGCACTTATTCACTNGGCGTGATCATCCCGGCNAAGGATATCAANCTCGTGCAGAGTCTTCTCGTAGGCTTTGACAATTATTTCGGCGCACTTCANATGAAATGGTTTGCTCCNATCATCGCCATCGCCCTTGCATTCGGTGTGCTTGCAGGCGTATTGACATGGGTAGCAGGTCCTTCGAAAGGTGTGTTTGCAGTAGGTCAGGCCGGTTATCTTCCTAAGTTCTTCCAGAAGACCAACAAGAATGGCGTTCAGAAGAATATCCTCCTTATTCAGGGTATTGCAGTGACAGTCCTTTCATTCATTATGGTGCTTATGCCGTCAGTGCAAAGCTTCTATCAGATACTGTCGCAGCTCACATGTATTCTTTATCTTATCGCTTACTTGCTGATGTTCGCATCNTCAATTAAGCTTCGCTATTCGATGAAGAATGCNCCGCGTCCTTACCGTCTTGGCAAGAAGGGCAATGGCGTCATGTGGCTTATCGCCGGTGTCGGTTTCCTTGGATCAGCACTTGCATTCGTATTCAGNTTCTTCCCTCCGGCACAGATTCAGATGGGTTCAAATGCAGTATGGTTTACTGTCTTGATTCTCGGAACTATTATATTCGTAGTTCTTCCGTTTATCATCCTCCATTTCAAGAAGCCATCTTGGGATGCAATGGGCACATCCTTCGTGCCGTTCCACTGGGATAAATCAGCACAGGCTGCTCAAGACAGACTTCAAGCAGCAGAGGAGTTTGCCGAAGAAAATAGTAGCAACCCGGATGCGGCAAAGTTTGTGGCTTATGCAAAATCTGATGTGCAAGAAAGCGCACCGAGCAAATAAGCAAAGCAATAGAGATAATCTTGTAGGGACGCACCCTCTCGTGCGTCCTTACAAAATATCTTTATTCTCCAATCAACTAAACCTTTAAACCTTCACCCTTAAACCACAAATGCCATGATTAAGACCGGAAAAACTCCTATGACACTGATGACCTATTGCGCCATCATGTCGATCTCGCTGATCGTGAATCTTCCAGGACTTGCGGTAACNCCGATGCTTGGGACACTCAGCACNATATTTCCCCATACTACACAGATAGAGAAACAACTTCTGACAGCACTGCCCAACCTTCTAATCATACCATTCGTGCTTATGTCGGGAAAGCTCTCACTTACTCGCCATAAGTTAGGTATCATCATCGGTGGGCTTGTACTCTTCACAGCATGTGCANTTGCGTATATGTTTGCGCCCTCCATGGCTGCACTCATAGTCATCAGTTGCCTGCTCGGATGTGCAGCAGGATTGCTTATCCCATTCTCAACCGGTCTGATTGCAGACACATTCTCCGGCACNTATAGGATGAAGCAGATGGGTATACAGAGTGGTATTTCCAATTCTGCACTCGTAGTAGCCACCTTCGTAGTTGGATGGCTCAGCCACGGCAACTGGCANNTNCCATTCGCAGTNTATCTTGTGTGTCTGATACCGCTCGTGCTTGCTTTCGGGCTTAGAAAAGTCACTAAAGCATCGGAGGATTCCGACACTTCCTCTGCCAGCACTTCTGCCACATCAGCACCTGCCCAGGCAGTTTCAACAGAAAAGACTGTAGGAGGATTCTACATGGGCAGGATTTGGGCCTTGATCGGAGTATATTTCTTTATCACCTTCGCATCAATCTCAATATCATACTATTGTCCATTCTTAATTGAGAAGAAAGACTGGAGTTCATCACTCTCAGGCACTATCACAGCCATCTACTTCCTTTTTATTCTTCTGCCGGGATATTTCCTCCCATTCTTCATGAAGGTGCTTAAAGGGAATACCTTCTTCTGGGCAGCAGTAATGATGCTGGTAGGGCAGGCACTCTTCGTGTTCTGTGCAGATTCTGTGACAATGTGCATCGGTGCGGCTCTGGTGGGTCTTGGCTATGGTATCTCACAACCGATTATCTACGACAAGGCAGCACAATGTGTCAATAACGAGAAGAAAGCCACAATGGCACTTTCATTTGTATTGACAGCTAATTATCTGGCAATAGTGGTTTCACCGTTCCTTATCGGTCTGCTCCGCGACATATTCCATGTGGCTGCAGGGGGAACATTTGCATTCCTCATCAGCTTTATCCTGCTGATCGCGTATGCAATCATCACTTTCGTGATGAAGAAGAGGTTTGCTTTCTCAGTGACTTCACAAGATGCCTAAAAATACTTTTTTATCATGATTTCTCTTGATTAATCATGAGTGATCAAAAAACTAAATCAAAATCAAAATATTATGAAAAGACACTATGTTTTTGCTATTGGATTGTTGCTGGCTGCTGTAGGAGCATCCAGTGCTTCCGCACAGCGTGACAACCGGCATATGGAGTCGGGTGTCACTACACTCATCCATAATGAAAACGCCAATCCCGATGACGTGGAGAAAAGCATGAAGGGAAATGCTCCTAAGGCTCCTAATGATAATGGTCTTCCACGATTTGCAATCGTAGGGAAAAACAATGACTTTTATCTTGGTATCGGTGGACAATTCCTCGGCGAAGGGGTATTCACTTGGGGCGATAACATGCCCTCTGCCACCTCGTTTACCCCATCTGCTTTGACTCCTTCTACACCGGGCAATGGAGGAAAAACGCAGTTTGCTTGGCAGACTTCTTCTCTATATATGAACTTTGTGGCGATGCCGGGATCTGACAATCAGATCGGTATCTTCTTCAAGGGTCACTTCACTGGTAGGGATGATACTTTCAAATTGCAGCACTTCTATGCAAAGTATCGCGGATTGACAGCAGGTTATACCCACAGTCTGTTTACAGATGGAGCCGCAGAACCTATGACAATCGACTTTGAAGGGCCTAACGGATATCCTTTCTTGAGTCTATTCACTGCATACTGGGAACAGAATTTCACTAAGAATTTCTCGGGAGCAATCGGTATTGATGCGCCTACAGCATCCATGACTACAAGCAATACAACAGCGATGGTAAACCAGCGAATACCGGCTATTCCACTTTATTTGCAGTATGCTTGGGATGGTGGAGCATCTCATGTGCGTCTTTCAGGAATCGTGCGCCCGATGCAATACCGCAATCTTACAGAAGGTGCCAATAAGGCTGCCGTAGGTGGTGGTATTCAAGTCTCAGGCATGACCAATGTAGTGGGCAATCTTGGTGCCACTTTCAATGCTGCGTATGGACACGGAATTGGCACATATCTTCAGGATGACAATGGGCTTGGACTTGATGTGGTAGCCACTTCAAAGCCAGGCAAGATGGAGACTGTAAAGACTTTAGGACTGACAGGAGGACTTAACTATAAATTCTCTCCCAAAGTATCGACCAACTTGACCTACAGTCATCTTGTCAACTGGCTTCCTGATGATGCAATGGTATCCGATAGCCAATACCGATACGGTGACTATGTGGCTGCCAACGTGATCTACAACATCAATAAGTTTGTATCCGCCGGCATAGAATACGACTACGGCCACAAGAAAAATTTCAATGGAGATAGCCTGCATGCCAATCGACTGCAATGCCAGCTCGCCGTCACCTTCTAATCATTATTATCAACATAATAAAAGCCCGATGATTTGCGTCATCGGGCTTTATTTTCAATTTATCCTTTGAATTATTACTTTCTTGCCAATTTCATAGGTGCTTTTAACGCATTAGGAGAGATATTGTAGAATATACCATCGTATTCTCCTGTGATAGTGTGGCCTTTGCCATCTTCCAAATTGAATACCAGTTTGCGAGTTCCTCCATCTGTGGTGGAGATTGTCACAGTGCCTCCCATGATTGGAGTTATGATAGACTGGACGCCATTCTCATCAGCAGAGTCAAGATCGCCATACCATGAATAAAGAATCTGGCCTCCATAATCAATNGATCCTTCAATGCCGGTAAATGGCTCAAGACCATTGTTGATGGTATATGTTCCATCGGGAAGCACCTGAGCGTCAGCTGAAAGTTCAAGCATGATGAAGTCGCCATGCTCCATGTCAGGATGAGTCACCATTACCTCAAACTGATAAAGTCCCTCCTTGATGTAGTCGCCAAGACTATAGCTCAGTGCTTCAGTGCCGGGAATGAAGTTGAGTTTCACATCTTCGGTAAGAGTGCTTGAGTAGTCGGGCACCTTATCGGGCTCAGAGAAGTCAAAGATATTGATTTTCCCTTTATAAGAAGCCTTAATCTTCTTNCCNTTGTCAGTCACAAAATCAAATACTACATTTGAGCCATTGTCAGAGACAGTCATTGTGCCATCTACGATATATCCTCGGAAAGAGCGACCGTTTTCCTCACTCTTGTTGAGATATGATCCTGCAGGATATAGAGTTCCCCAGAAGTCAAGAGTATAGCCCTTGGTATAAGTGAATGGGATGTTAGTGTAGTTGGCTATAGCTTCACGTGGCTCGGCAGAATAGACCCCATCAGCAAGGGTCAAAGCCCCATCGGGAGTGCGGACATATTTTGGCATGAAGGTGCTGAGATTGAGCCAGTAGCCATCGAGTTGCTTGCCATCTGCATCAAAATTGCCTGAATAGAACTGCAGGGTAATGTCGGTGACGAATGGATAATACCAGTTGTCGTAGAATCGTCCCTGTGCGCCAGTGAATTCAAATTCTTGATCAGAGTCAAACTGTTCGGTCTCCATCATGCCGGGAGTGAATGTAAGAGGACCTTCATAAGCTAATGCGACTGTGCCACCTTGAAGGAGAGTCAGTTCTGCCTTAATCGAATAGTTGTCTCCATTCTTTCGCACATCTACCGTGCCATCAATAATTGGATACATGTTGGTTCCATCTTCCCCTTCATCGAGACGAAGAGTAAGACCAGACTTCTGGATATCGAACTGTCCGACTGAATTTCCAGCCCCGGCGCGATAATATCCGGCAGGCAGCTCGGCGTCAAGATAATCCTCACTTACTGCTCCTACCAATTCAAGGGAGAGTTCTGCATCTCCCACCTCGGGGGGAAGCCCCCATTGGTCAGGCTGCGAACTTGCAAGNGTGAAGGCATAAATACCAAGTTCACCTTTCGAAGTGTAAGCACCATCTATGAAATAATTCAGTGGAGCATAGTTTGGCGCATTCTCAAAGCGGATATCGGAGATCGAGGATGTTTCAAATTCTGTCTTTTCTCCATCTGTTGTGGTAATCACCACTTTATAGTTCTGTGCTATTGCCGGAAGCAGGAATGTGCCTGCAGCGAGGGCAGCCAATATAATCTTTTTCATAATTAACGGATGAATTTAAATGAATGCTTTGGCAATGCCACTACAAAAACTCCTTTCACAAGATTTCCGATATTGACGGATACTACGCCATCGCTGTCGGCAGNAGCAGAAGCCACCAACTTGCCGGCAGCATCGTAAATTGCAAGCTTGGCGCCAGCATCTACACCGGATACAGTCAATATATCATTGGTTGTGTAGATTTTNATGGGGTTTTTCTCTGATATCTCGTTAACTCCGGACTCCTCAGATTTAAAGGTCATGTTGACTACATTCTCCATTGCGTAGCGAGCGCTCTTTGAACTGCGATCGTCGGAAATAATCATTTCGTCGCCTTCAAATGTGGCTACTGGAAGATACTCGAAGGCATACTCATAAGAATTTCCATCGGCGGTATTGACAAGCAGTGAATATGATTGGGGTGCGTCTGCCAATGCCGAGGGCATCAATACTATGGCAAGCAAAGCCGCTAATATATATTTTTTCATCTTATCTTTCTTAGATTATTAGTAATTAATAGATAATCACTCTGCGCTGCGTATAGGAAGAGTTCCTTTGAAAGAAGCATTCAAAGAAAGACCGTTTTGAAGCATTCCGTTGATCTTTATTATCACGTCTTTGCCATCTTCTTCCACAGTCACAGTTCCCTCTTTAAAACTTGTATTGTCGTTGTAGGGTGAATATAGGTCGATTTTGCTGTTGGCGCATCCATTTTCGGTAGACTCCGAGAAAGTGTAAGTGCCGGCTTTCGGTGCATCCCCTTCAGAGAAAAGATCTATACGCATCTCTGTTTTCCAGTCAGAGTCGTTAAATCTATAGTAGAAACCGTTAGGCTGCGGATCATTGACCTTTACGTAGGATACTCCAGTAAGGTCGAATTTTACAACTGGTCCAAAGTTTGGGAGTTGGCCTGTGTATGCGCCTTTGACATTGACATTATCGCCTACTACCAGGTCTACTGTGAATGCATAAGTCTCTCCATTGAGTTGGATATCAACTGATCCGCTCTTGATATCTTTCTTCTCTCCCCCGAAGGAGGCTGAAGAATATTTTGGGTTGATCGTATAGTCGGAACTTGAACCGTCGACTATATATTTCCCTGCGGTAAGCCACATTGTAGATGGCTGATACATATCAAGAACCAAATTGTCGCCATTTTCGCTTTGAAGAGTCACCTCGATGTTGGAGGAACCATAAGGATTCANCGCCACAGAAGCAATGTTAAGCGTCACTTCTTCGCCTTGCGACTGAATAGGCTCAAATGTGATTTCCTTCACGTAGTCAGCATTGAATTTATGTGCTACCCCCTCCTTATCAGTGACGATAATATTCTGGGCAGANGCCCCTAAAGAGGATAGTNCACATAAAACTGCAATCGATGTAAAGTGTTTCATGCAAATTGAATTATTTTTGAGAATTATGTAGAATTAATAAAAAACCTTGTAGAGAACTCAAAAAAACCATACAATCTTTTAAAGTTTTTTCAAAATTAATTAAATATTGTCAAATCCCAACAATATGATATGTTAAAAACTCTTAAATAAGAGTCCATCTCATATTTTGACACGGGTTCTATGCAATACCAATACCTATAAAAAACAACGTCTTCACGATATAGTAAATAGTCGTGAAGACNCAGTTTTTTAATTTTATAGCTGATTGAAGGATATGAAAGAGGAGATGCCTTGGTGGTTGATATTAAGTTTTTGGGCTTCTGCCAGATAACGGTCTGATTTAGCATCTTCTCCTAAGCCTTTATAGCCGAGGGCGAGCATGTATAGGCAGTGAATTCGGTTCATTTCGTCAAGGCTTCCATCCCAGACCTGAAGGTCGGGGAGAGAGACTGCGAAATAGTCCATCTGCACTTTGTCATGGAGATGCTGTTTGCCATAATCTACAAGTCGGTTGAAATAAGAGCGAGCCTTATTTTCATTGCCGAGTGCACGGAATGCAAGTCCGGCATAGAAAATCTTATCAGGTTTCGCATCGTTATAGTACATTGCCGCTGCCGGTTCGGTAGGACCAATAGTGGCCTCCAGGAAGCATTTGCGGGACTCCTNTTCTTCCCCTAAAGCTCGATAGCAAAGACCGAGCAAATAGTAGAAATCATTTTCCTGGGCCCCATATAGTTTTCCTTCTCCAAGATGATGAGGATATTCAAGACATTCCTTAAGAAGAGCAATGGCTTCCGGATATTTGCCTTCAGCAATAGCCAATTTGGCAAGTTCCACCCGCGCAGTCTGATACTGAAGCGGCACTTTTCCTTCGCCCCCTTCCCACGGATGGAATATGTGCCGGTCAAGTTTTTCTTTAGCTTCCTTGTAATTTCCAGTCTGATTGAGTAGTGTGATTTCCTCAAGCACAAGGTCATCACGCATCGCGATTAGATCAGAATATTTCTGAAGGAAAGAAAGTCGCTCTACATGGTCGCGGCCAAGGCGTTTGTAGAGTTGGTCGAGTTCCATGAGTATTCGAGAGTCGGTTTCATCAAGAGAAAATGCCTTCTCCATCATTTCCACAGCCTTTTCAACATCATTGAGTTTGTTGAANTAGGCGAGGGCAAGATTGCGCCATGTTCCTGGATATTGGGGAGTAATCTCAGCCGCTTTTTCCCAATTTTTTATGGCAAGGTCATACTGACGTTTGTCGTAATATAGATTCCCAAGATAATGATGCGCGGATGCATCCTCGGGATTCAACTGAATTGCAGCGTTGAGTGCCAATATGGCTTCAAGACGATTTGGAAAANCGAAATCGCGACAAGCCTCAGATCCAACCATGAACGATTTTTTGGCATCCTCAATATTTCCAGCCTGAAGTTGACACCATCCCAAGTAGTAGTAGGTCATTGGTGTTACAGCATTTATTCCGATAGCGACTGACCAGAGTTTTTCTGCTGCCTCCCAAAGACCTGCATCTACGAGATCGAGAGCTACTTCATCGTAATTATGAGGATTTCCGTGCATGAGATTCATCATATGGTCAATGATGGATTTATCATCAGTCAGGAGATATTTTGCCCACATGCAACCGTAGTTGAAAAGATCAATTTTCAAGGATTCATCGCAAAATTTTAGTGCTTCATCCCTCCTACCCAACTCCGCAAGNATAAATGCCTTTAGTGTACGAGCCTTGGGATTAACCCAGTTGCGAAGCAATGAACGAGAAACCTCATGAAGGGCATCCTCCTCGCGTTTCTGCATAGAGGAAATCTGTGCGGCNGCGAAATATCCAGCATCTTGCCATGCACCATTCCATGTGGCCTTATAGAAATTGTCGTAAGCCTCGTCATAATGTCCCTGATATTTTAAGGTCAGTCCGAGATTGTAGATGGGTTCGCCGTCATAGGGATTTGGATTACGCTTTTTGAGGATTTTTACCGCTCTTGCAAGATACTTTTCTGCGAGATCGAAGCGCCCTTTTCGTATATACCAAAGTCCCAAAGCATTATTGCATCGCACGTCATTGGGATCACGGCGAAGACCCTCTTCATAATAATCTACAGGATTGAATGTGGCATGGCGATACTGCTCAAGGTGAAGACCGGTAAGATAAAGTTGCTCAACAGTCTTAATCTCTTCAGGGCGAAGAGCAGCCTCAGCAGCATCCGGAATCGGAAGGATCTCATCTGGTTCGGCTTCCCACTCCAAGGCTACTTTCCCATTCTTAAAGATATAAAGACTGATATTTTCAATTTCATTTCCACTCAAATCTATCTCCCTGACGAAAACGGATTCAGGAGAGACCATGGTTTTTTCATGGAAAATCACGTATTCATCGGCATTTTTTATGATAACTTCTATGTCTTGAGCAGAGGTTGCGAAGATCTTCAGAATTGCCTTTCCATTCTCATACGACTCGATATTCATCAATAGGTCTTTCGAGGCATTC
>WFLX010039217.1_pt1 | contig 13016 bp, 6 predicted proteins | sample 4967041 | NCBI WGS metagenome assembly WFLX01 (sample SAMN12857096, study PRJNA449069) | gut metagenome | isolation source: stool from male and female vole | host: Microtus ochrogaster | place: USA:Florida | collected 2017
AAAAAAGTATTTTGTAACTTTGCTTAAAAAGTTTTGTAACTTTGCTTATTATTATTTTGTAATTCTGCTTATTCTTGTGGCAGACCGTAACCATTGGTCACGTTGCCATCCGACTGATTGAGTGTTTCGAATGGAATCGGGTGGAAATAGCGTGGTGCTTCTCCATTTTTCCAACCGCCAAGGAAGAGGTCGTCGCTGATAGCTTTGTCAGAGATAAGACCGGCACCCCAGTCCACTCTTGTGTATCCATCTGCTTCGAGAGCTGCTGCTTCAGCACTTGACGGGTCGATATAGCGGTAGAGACCTTGGATTGCGAGATTATGATCTGTGCCACTGACTTTGCCTGCAACTGCCTCGATAGTGGAGTAGTCGTAGACTCCTCTCCATCCTGGGGATAGTACTGGGTCGCCTTCTACTGCTTCGAAAGTAAGAGGATTGTCGAGGTGAACGTTCTTGGTCCAGATATAAGCCGGCATCACCTTGCCATTGCCGAAGTCGTGCCATCCCTTAGCTGCGAGGTCGCTCTTGAGAGTAGCCATCTGAGATTTCATAGCGGCGGTACGCTCATGGAATTTACCTGAACGGATCATATCCCAGCGGGCTTCGCCTTCTCCAAGGAGCTCAAGAGCACGCTCATGCCAGATAGCTTCGAGAAGAGCTTCGCCGGAAGCGTTGACAGCGTGGGCTTCATCGCCAAATGCGCGTGAACGGATTTGATTGAGCAGGCCGCGGGCATCTGCATCTTTGCCAAGCTGAGCCTTGGCTTCTGCGCTCAGAAGCATTACGTCGGCAAGGTGAAGAGTCATATAGTTGATACCCATTACGCGCTGCTTNGCAACGTAAGGAGGATTCATGCGGTTTACGTCCCATTTATTGGTNGAGATNCCNCCTTTAAGGCGAGATCCTGCTTCGAATGAAAGGATGGCTTCGTTGCCCTTGCCGTCNGAGCCNGTCACGGTCATGTTGGCATCAGCTCTCTTATCTCCATCTTCATAAAGAGAATAGTAGGCAGTAGGAGCAATACGGATAGCTGCAAACACCTTNCAAGGAGCAGCATTCGAACCGCCACCATCTGANGGACGACCCTGTGAATAACCAAGCTCGCTCTGNTGGCCCTCGATACATGCCACTTCAAACAGGGATTCAGGGCNGATCTGCATATCGTAGGTGTACTGATACACTCTCTGATATGGGTTGTTGATGCCTGAGCGNTCATCNGNNGTCACCAGACGGAGAGTACCGCGNCTGGCTCCAAGAGCTTGGTCNAAANANTTGTCGGCGAGCTTNACGTATTCCATNTAGTCGTTGCAGCGGCCATAGAANCATCCTTTGCCTTCGCTTCCGATCTTATCAAAAGTCTTGTCGNCGTAAAGGCCATTCACATCATTGCGGAGTGTCTGATAGCCTGCAGCGTGCATTGCAATCTTTCCTGCAAGGCCCAAAGCAAATGTGCGGCTGATGCGTTCTGCTGTGATGCCACCGTCACCAAGCACATACATGAGTGGTTGCACTCTTTCGATGTCGGCGAGGATTGCATCGTAGATATCATAGCGGGAAGTCAATGTATATCCTTCCACTACGCTGTTCTCGATTCCGTACGGCACATCGCCATAATGCAAGCAAAGCTGGAAATAGCAGAGTGCTCTCATTACGACTGCCTCGCCATAAAGATGAGTCCAATCATTGATTGTGCCTGCATCGCGTGCAGAAGTATATTCTGACTTGTTCTCGAGTATACCGGCGATTCTGGCTGCGCGGGCAAGTGTCTCATACAGGGCGTTAAACTGTGTCTGCTTGCTTCCGATAGTGGTGATTTCCGGTTTCAGACGTCCGATTGGGTTGTTGGGGGAATCATTCTCAGGATAGTATTCCACGTCGGAGATGACGTCTTCCCAGTTGTAGTTGCCGCCGGCTGCTATATTCTGGCGATAGTTGCCGTAGCACCATGAGAGAGTCTTGTAGACCTCCGAGGGAGTGGAGGTGACGAATTCATCGCCGGTGCTGGCAGGCGAGGAAACGTTCAGATAGTCGCTGCATTGCACCATTCCCAAGCCAATCGCAGCCAATATTAATGATCGATATATTGTCTTCATTTTTTCGTTTTGATTTAGGATGTTAGAAACTGATGTTCAAGCCTAATACGTAGCTGCGTGCGCGAGGATAAGATCCCCAGTCGAGTCCGATGGTCGGATAGACAGCGTGGTTAAGGTTGGAGTTGGAGTTCACTTCAGGGTCGATGCCTGAATAGCCGGTGATGGTGAATACGTTGTAGCAAGTAGCATAGAAACGCAGGTTTTGGATTCCAACCTTGGTAGTGAGGTGCTTTGGAAGAGTGTAGCCCAAAGTAAGAGTATTGAGGCGGAGGTAAGAGCCATCTTCGATACCAAGAGTAGAGATTACCTGGCTTTCGTTGTAAGCAGTAGGATACTTGGCATTCACGTTGGCAGCAGCAAACTCAGCAGGAGTAGTGAAAGCGTGGAGTGAGCCATTGGCATCTACGTCATACCACTTGTAGCTATCCTTGATGATGGCAAGTTTGTTTTCATATACGCCGCTTTCCTTATATCCATAGAGTGAAGCAAGCTTATTGACGTTGTAGATCTGGTTGCCTGCGCTCCAGTTGAAGTAAGCACCGAGATCGAAGTTGCGCCAAGTGACGTTGATGTTGAAGCCACCAGTTGCATCCGGGTTCATGTCAGCAATCACCACCTTGTCGGTTTCGTTGACTACATTTGTGCCGTCATCCTGAGTCTTGACAAACTTAGGCATACCGGGCACTGCTCCTTGACCTTCAGGACGATTGAAGCGATCCACGCCATGGAATGATCCGAACATTGAAGAGTTGATGTCGGCTACTCCATCTTTCAGAATCCACTGGCCATCTACATAGTTGAAGTCGTCGGTAGTATAGAAGCCGTCGCTGATGAAGCCGTACACCTGACCTACAGGTTTGCCCACTTCGAGCAGATAGTCGTTTTGCGGGTTGCCACCAGCGATCCAAGCTGTGCCATAGATACCGCTGACTCCGTCAGAGAGCTTGTCGACCTTATTCCTGTTGAAGCTTACNTTGGCTCCGGCAGACACGTGCCAATCCTTGTTCTGGAAGATCGTACCTTGCAGAGCGATTTCAACACCCTTNTTTGAAGTCTGGCCTACATTGTTGTAAGTCTGGGTGAAGCCGGTGATGCCCGGGAGCTGAGTGAGCATCAGAAGGTCTTTGGTAGTGTTCCAATATGCATCGATAGAAGCGGTGATNCGGTTCTGGAGGAATCCGAAGTCAAAACCGATGTTGCGGGTGATAGTAGTCTCCCACTTCAAGTCGGGGTTGGCCATTGTTGAGGAAGCGAGGTCGTAGGAAGCCTGGTAAATGCCATTGAGAGCTGCTTGCCAGCGGGTATCAGTCTCAGATGTCCAGTTTTGCGACCAGAGGTCGGCAGAAATACCGTCGTTGCCGACTTCACCATAGCTGAGACGGAACTTGAGGTCGTTCCACCAAGAACGAGTGTTTTCGAAGAAATCTTCCTCACAAATACGCCATGCAAATGCACCAGCAGGGAAGTAACCCCAGCGGTTCTTTGGAGAGAACTTCGAAGAACCATCGGCACGCATTGTGACAGTGAAGAGGTAGCGGTCCATGAGTGAGTAGTTGACGCGTCCGAAATATGACTCAATACGTCCCGGGATGCTTACGCCTGTTGAGAATGGGCTCTTCTGAGTATTGTTCTTTGCATCATACTGATTGATCATTGCAAAGGCATTGTCCTTTGTGAAGTTGGAGGGGAAGTGGTCGGCTCTCATTGTCATGCTGTTGCCGCCTGAGTTTGTCACCTCCTGGCCCAACATGANGTTGAAGCTGTGGATGTCCTTGATGTCGAAGTTGTATTGGAGGGTGTTGGTCCATCTCAGGTTCCAGCTGTCGCCCTTATAGACATCTGCTGAGCCTGACCAGAGAGGTTCGCCTGTTGACTCATCAAGATAGTCGTTCCATACCGGGCCACCCCATATCTTGTTCTGATTCCAAGATCTTCCGAGGAAGATGTCGCTGCGGAAGATGAGTCCCTTGATGATTTCCCAGTTGATAAATGCGTTGCCACGGATAGTCTGGCGCTCCTTAAGAGGCTCATAATCCTTNATCTTATTGTAGGCATTGTAGGTATCCCAAAGCGACTGGCGACCGAAGTTGTCGATGTTGCCTTCATGAAGGGCATCCATATTGCCATATTTTTCAATTGCCCAAGTAGGCACTGTGCGGAAGCGGTAGGAGCGTGAAAGCCATGAGCCAGCACCTGAAGTGGTGCCTTCATCGCCCATATTCTGCACCTGTGCGTAGCGGACATCGAAGCCAACCATGACGCCTTTCCAGAGCTTCTGGTTCACTTTCAAGTTGGCGCTTCCTCTCTTATAGTAAGAATTGATCTTCATACCCTGGTTGTCGGTCCAGTTGATGCCGAAATAAACTTGGGTATTCTCATTTCCGCCAGTGACAGAGAGGTCATAGTTCTGTGAGAATGAATTGTTGTAGACGTCTCTCTGAAGGTCGGTCGACTCTACATCCTTATAGTTGTTGATGCCGCCATTTTCCAGACCAAAGAGGTTTTCGAATGGAGTGCGGTAGGCTGCGCCATTGACGTCAGTGTTAGCCCAGACGTAAGCGAGGTAGTCGTATGTGTCAAGGTTCTTCAGATACTTTGTAGGGGTGTCCCATTTTACATATCCGTTGAAGTTGACGCGGAACTTTCCTTCTTTTGCGCCCTTTGTAGTGACGAGCACAACACCGTTGGCACCACGTGCACCATAGATGGCTGTAGAAGAAGCATCCTTAAGGACGTCGATGCGCTCGATCTGGTCAGCGGGCACATCAGAAATAGTGCCGGCGATACCATCGATAAGGATAAGAGGTTCGTTCGACTGGGAGATTGAGCCGCCACCACGCACTCGGATAGAAACAGAGGCGTCCGGTCGACCATCCTGCGATGTCACGTTGACACCGGCAAGCTTACCTTGAAGTGCCTGCGCTACGTTTGACACAGGAGCCACTGTGAGGTCGTCGGCATTGACAGAAGAGACTGAACCGGTCAGGTCTTTTTTCTTGATGGTCTGATAGCCGATCACTACCACTTCATCAAGTGATTGGGTGTCTTCTTGAAGCACAACATCGATGACTGATCTGCCATCTACATGCTGGTCTTGTGTCTTGAGGCCGACGTACGAGAAAGTAAGGGTTGCTTTCGGGTCGACATCGATGGTGTACTTACCTTCCAGATCCGCAGAAGTAGCGTTTCTGGCATTCCCTTTTTCTACTATTACTGCTCCTACCAGAGGTTCGTTCTGATAATCAGTAACAGTTCCAGTCACTTTGAGCGCCCAAGCGGACAAGGCTTGGGATCCAAGTAGTGTCATGACGAGTAGGCCTCGCCTGATGACTGCTGCATGTTTGATTCTCATGATGTAGATTGATTTGTGTTAGAGGTGTTATTGTTGATTTTATTGTTGTCTAAGTGTTTGGCGTCTAAAAGATGTGCAAAATTAGGATTATTATTATGGGGAGGATTGCACTTTTTTGAATATTGATTGCACTTTTTAGTAAAAATTGCACTATTCTCAGAATAGTGCAATTGAAAAATAAAATAGTATACGTGGAGCGCAGCGCGTTTCATTCTAAGTTTTGTTTGCGCCAGTCGTTTGGAGTGAGATCTGTGGCAGACTTGAATACTCTGTTGAAATATTGTGGAGATGAGAATCCGCAGATGTATGAGATTTCTGATACCGTCTTATCGGAATCCTTTAGAAGATCCATGGCATGTCTGATGCGCATATTTTTAAGGAGCTCTATCGGCGACATGCTGAATAGCGACTTCACCTTCTTGTTGAAAGCTGTGCGCCCCATTTTCAAAGCGTCCGCAAGATCATCTATGGTAAGTTCTGAATTGCCTATTTTCTCCATGATAATATTGCGCAGGTCGGCTATAAACTTCTCATCGAAGCGGGTCAAGGCGGGAAGCAGTTTTTCTTCAGTTTCCGATTGCTCCTGCTCTGGCATGGGGCGGGAGTCAGGATCTATTAAATATTTGCTAAGGCGTAGTCGCTGATTGAGAAGAGAGCGGACACGGCTCCTCAGATAAGAGGCACTGAAAGGCTTCGTAATGTAGTCGTCGGCCCCACACTCGATTCCTTCAATCCTGTCGGCAAGGGACGCCTTTGCTGAAAGCACGATGAAAGGAATATGGCTGCATTCAGGCGTTTCCCTCACTTTTGCCAGCAGTTCCAGTCCATCCATGCGAGGCATCATAATGTCGCTGATGATTATGTCAGGCATATCTTCATGCAGCTTTTCCCAAGCTTCTTGTCCGTCGGCAGCGGTCTTGACGTTGTATCTGTCGGAAAGCATCCTGTAGAGAAGCTGGCGTAATTCTCCATTGTCTTCCACCACCATAATGGTAGGCTTCTCTCCTTCATTTCCTGCAGTCTCGATTTCTTCCTTGTCTCGGGCTACTTCTCCTGCTTCTTCCCGGTTGCCATCCGTAAGGATGAACTCTACATTGGGATTCCCTTGGAGAGCTGAGATATTTCCAGGCAATTTCACTTCAAATCTGCTTCCTTCTCCAGGAGTAGAGTCCACATCAAGACTTCCATGCAGGATACCTACAAGTTCTTGCACCAGCGACAGGCCGATTCCGCTCGAATTGACCCCGGTTTTTCGTCCTATTGTCTCAAATCGGTTGAATATGTTCTTGAGTTGCTTCTTGTCGATGCCGGCACCTGTGTCGGAAATGGCAATGGTCAGATTTTCTCCCTCATTTTTCACTTCCAACTCTATTTTCCCTCCATCGGGAGTGTATTTAAAAGCATTTGACAGAAGATTGAATGCTATTTTTTCAAGCTTATCTATGTCGGTATACATATTGAAGGCATCCATGCTCATCTTCAAAGAAAAATCAATGTTCTTTTGGCGGGCAATAGAAGTGAANTCTTCGTATATGCGACGGAAAAGNGGCACTATATCNGTATATTCGATATAGACGTGCATCTTGTTGTTCTGAATCTTTCGGATGTCGAGCAATTGATTGATTAGCTTCAGCATGCGGTCGGTGTTATGCTTCGCTATGGAGATATATTCTTTCCCTTTTTCTGAAAGTGTCGGGTCTGTCATCACTTCATCGATAGGATTGACAATAAGAGTGAGCGGAGTGCGCAATTCATGCGATACATCAGTGAAGAATCTAAGTTTCAACTTAGTAAGTTCTTGCTCTACGCTCACTTGGCGGCGCAGCCTATGTATCCAAGTTATAATAAACCAAATAGCGAGTCCAACAGCAATGATCAGAATGAAGGATAGAATCCATATCCATATAGTCTCTTTAAAGGTAGGCTCGATATGAATTTTCAAGGAGGCGACATTGTCCATCCATACGCCTTCCCCGTTGGTAGATCTGACTTCAAGTATGTGGTCGCCACCGGGGAGCCCATAGAAAGTAGGCTCATGTTTATGTCCTATCTCAAGCCATTTGTCGTCGCCATCCATACGGTAGGCGTATGAGATATTTTCCGTGTTGTCATAGTCGAATGCTATGAAAGATATGGAAAAATTGCGCTCATCTTTCTTCAGATTTAGCACTCCATCGGTGATTCTCACCACTTTTGTGGAGTCATTATCTGAAGGAATTGTGGCGTGCTCAAACACTATATTAGGCTTGAAGGTGCTCTTGTGCAGATTGTTGAGATCAATCTGGAGAGTGCCATTCAAGGTAGGAAAATAAGCAATATCGTCTTCAGAGAAGAGGAATGGGGCTTCCGACAACGTCAGAGGAAGATGGAAGGTGTTTTTGTCGTAGGTCTCGATTTTCTTCGTGGGGCGTGTATAGCTGCAGATGGCATTTTCCAGTGAGATCCAAAGTTTCCCAGTCTTGTCTTCCCCCATTGCATAGACCATATCAGTTGGCAACCCCTCTCTTGCTCCAATATAAGAGAAGGAAAGGTCGTCGGAAAGGAGGTCTGTGCCATTTAGTTTGCAAATGCCTCCACCATGCACGATTACGTAGATCTGGTGTTTGCTATCTTCAAAAGTAAAAAAGACATCATTGCTGCTGAGAGTGGCATTTTTTGTGACGTCACACCAATTTCGATAATATTTTATCTTCTGCGGATCATTAAAATCTGAAGAGAAAGTAATAAGGCCATCGGTGGTGCCTGCCATTATAATGCCATCGGATGTCTCAGTGATATGCCTTACCTTTTTGCATTTTGCATTATCAAAAGAGTAGGGGAGTCCTCCATTGTTATTGTTCAGGAATTTTATTTCTCCAGCCGACTCGTCTACTAGATTTATACCTCCACCATAGGTGCCGATCCATATTCTTCCTTTCTTATCTTCAAAGATGGAATAAATGGAGTTGGAGTTGATGCCTGATATGTTATCTTTATTTTGACTAAACTGACGCATCGAATAGTGATCGTCGACTGTAGGGGTGGCAAGAATAATACCATCTTCTCGAGTGCCAAACCATATTCTTCCCTTGGTGTCTTGGAGCATGGAATATACTGCAGAGGGGAATTGGGCAGACGGGCTCTTTTCGATTGTGCCACTCCTCGGATTGAAATACCCTACAAGATTATTATCTTTATCGTAGATGGAGATGTCGTTGCGTCTCGTACCATTCCATATTCTTCCTTTATGGTCGAGCAGAAGGCTGCGGGACTCATACTCAGAATAATCCAGAAAATCAGATTGTCCTGTTGGGAAGGTGATCTTATTGAATCCTTGTTCGTCGCGCGCCCAGATATTGTTTTGGTTGTCGATCAGATATGCCAACCGAATATTCGGAGTCGTGGCCTTTCGGTTGTCTTGATAGAAATAGGCTGGCTCAAGAATATCTTTATGCCGGTTGTAATGGAATAGAGGTCCATTGATTGAGGCAATCCAGAGTTCGCCTCGGTTGTCTTCATTAGCAAAGAACAGAAATTGATCAGACACATTTACCGGAATCTCCATTTTCTTGACTTTCTTTTTGCCAAGTTCTATCCGGAATACATCCTTATTGGTAAGCATCCATATATCCCCATTCTGAGCTTTCGACTTNGTTGGGTGAAATTTAGAATAATCGTAAGCCTGGAGTCCTTCGATTGGTATGGTGGTCTTTTCTCCTGTCTTTATGTTGTAGGTCAACACCCCTGTTTTTGACGATAAGATAAAGGTGTCATCGTCGATTGCAGCGATATCGCTATTTTTATCTATAAGAGTGCCGTTAAGTTTTACGTCGTTCAGTCCGGAACTTGGGTCGTAGACCACGAGCGCACCTTTGTCGTCGATAAGCAAGAGCTTATTGCCGGCCTTTGTGGCATTGACAAACTGCCTCATTCCGGAAAGTCCCTTTTTCCCATACACCAAATATCCCTTGTCGGAAAGAATCCATTCTCCCCCTGAGCCGTCGGAAAAGATTCCATTGATTTGAAATTTTCCTTTCGGGAAAATATTGCTGAAATGCTCTATCCCATTTTCTTTGGCATAGTCAGCTCCATTAATACGCCAAAGATTGCCATTGCCGTCTGAAATCCATCCCACTCCATCATCGAGTCGGAATAGACTTTCTATTTCGTTGCATTTTTGCAGATTGGGATGGAATGAGAAAGGATCGAAGAATTTTTCTTTAGCAGTGTCAAAAATGTAAAGACGATGATCGTAGGTCTCACACCANAAAGCATTTTTGAANGCTAAATGCACATTTTGGATTCTATTATAAGGCAACCGTGATTCATCGGTAGGATACGACTTGAATTTATGAAATCCGTAGCCGTCAAATTTTTCCAACCCATTCCATGTCGCAATCCACACATACCCATCATCATCCTGCACCATATTCTGAATCCTATACATCGACTGGCGCGTGGAGTTTGAATATTTTTTCACGTCGACACGCCCATTGGCTTTAGAAGCTCCTAAATCAAAAGCCGCCAATAGTGAAAATATAAGCACTATATATTTTATCCGATTCATGGCAGATGAATTTGAGGTGGTTAGGTTTTGAGGTTGTGGAGTTGTTGGGTTGTTTTTGAGGTAGGGAGGATTTATATTACAAATATACAAAAAACTTTTTATAGAGAGTATATTTTTTGTAAAAAAATCTCCCCAACCCTACAACAAAAATCTTATTACTTACTTTTCTCCAGCATACCCCCATAACCCTATAATCCTATACCCCCATAACCTTATAACCTTTAAGTTGAGCTTGCGAAACTTAAGTTATCACTTTCCTATATGCTCATTGAAGAAATCAAGACATGATAACTGGACGCTTTTTGGCAGTTCATGTCCCATAGGCAGTAACTGGGTGCGAAGCCTATCGCCGGCTCCCTGGCTATCCCATACCTTATGCATCGTGGCGTATGCATCGCGCACTGCGTGCGGCTGGAAAAGTTTGTCGGTCTCTCCATTGATGAAATACATGGCGTTGGGGCAAGCGAGCGATGCAATATGAGGATAGTCCAAATAGTTGCGCACTCCAATCAGATTGTTGGCAAATCCTCCTGTCTCGCGTCCATGTTCCCAAGAAAGCTGCACATCAGTCGTAGTCATCCAGCATACTGCAATTCCTGCTTTTATCAGTGGCGACAGCGCAGCGAGCATCCAAGATCGGTATGCACCCATCGAAAGACCTATGCACCCTATGCGATTTGCATCCACTTCTGGAAGGGTTGCAAGGAATTCTGTGGCATACATATCTTCAAAATTCATCCATGCGCTCATATTCCTTCCAAGCATCATGAAATTGCCGGCCACGTTGGCGAACTTATATCCATCCGGACCCTCCTTGCGTCCACGGTCGCCCCAGAAGAGAGCGTCGGTCGAAATCACTACATATCCATTCTTTGCCAAGTAATCGCCCACATACTGACCCTCGTAGAGGTCTGCGACCCATTTATCGGAGTCGTCTAATACTTCTTGACTCACTCCGAATGGGCGTATCATTTTTTCTTTGCCAATAGTGTAATGTCCGCCATGGTCATGAAGTGCTACTACCGCGGGGAAGGGCCCATCTCCGTCCGGCACCAGCACGAATGCCTCCACTCGGGAGTAGTCGGTGAGGTTAAACTCTATCTTGCGGGCTGTGTAGCCATCACGCTTCTCTTCTCCTATCACTTTCACATCGTAGGCCGCAGCACGGGGTGGGGGAGCGAGCATAAGCTCAATCACCTTGTCGCGTGCTGTAGAGCGCCATGTGTCAAAGTCGGTGATGTCGCTGTTGCCCCATGCAAGGGGATAGGTGAGTTCCTGCTTTATCTTGTCAAGGAAAAGAGGCATATCCCGTTCAATCTCATATTTTGCATTCTGAGCCGCCGCGGTCATAATCCCGAAAGCAGCCAAAGCCATCATAAATTCTCTCTTCATAATCAAATTGTTAATTTAGTTTATCTCAATAACCCTATAACCTTATAACCCCATAACCTTCAACTTTCGTTTACGAAAGTTGAGTAAAAAACCAAGGGTCCGGCGACCCGGGAGTCTCCGAACCCTTTCCATCATTACTTTTGCAACTTACTTTGTATTTTTCTCGCAAACGGATTCGATATTAACCTAATAAACATAACCTAATATATAATAACCTATTTTTTCCATTATCTGATTTCGTTTCATGCGTGTTTCATGCCGTTTGCGAGGTGTGTGTTATTTTTGTGGGAATCCGTAGGCATCTCCAAGATTACACGCCTACTGACCCGTATTGATTTACGGCTTTCACCGTCACCTTCCCTTTGGGAGCATGCGAAAGCTCGCAAGAAGTGGCAGTGGAGAATCCGGCTACTTCGTCGTCGTCGAGCACTATATATCCCTTTGCTTCAGGGACAGCGGTCCAATTGACCGATTTTGGGGATACATTGACTTTTTCAGGNGCNGGCAGGCGATTCATCATCGAGCGAGGATCCCACCCGTCGGTGCCGGGCATCATGTTGGCATAGACGAGTTGGGAAGCCTCATCCTCAGTGATTGAAGTGCGGGAGTTGCCTGAAATTTTCTCTCCTTCTCGAGTATAATTATAGGTAGATTTGCGGGCAGAGAGATCCAAATTATTCCCTTCGCTGTCGCGGCTGCCATATTCTGCGAAAAGGCTTGGGGCAGTGCCCATGTCGGTCCATCCTTCAGGGGCGAGAGGGATTCTCATCTCAGTATTTACAAACTGAGCTTTAGGAGCATTGTGCCAAGGGCGACCCAAGAGTTGGCGACCGTCGGCAGCTTGTTCGTTTCCGTCTATCACGCAGTCGCGGATCACATAGCCGAAGCGTGATTGTGAGTGGCAAGGAGCCACGATTACTGAAGCGCTGCGCACATTATAGAAGGTGGAATTTTCTACAAGCACATCGCCGCCACCATAAAGATAGTCGACAGCGCCTTCAATCCAGCAATTGTTGACGTAGTGGCGTTCGTGGTCTTTTGTAGTGGTCATCCAAGTGTCTTGGAAAGAGCGGAAGATGCAGTTGTTGAAAGCAGCGCAGTCGGCATGGCTCTTCATGGCGAGAGCCTGCGGACCGTTTTGAGCCATCACTCCATAGTCATTGACGTATGAGATATTCTCTGTATAGAAATGTGGTCCTTTCACCACTACTACCGATCCTTCGAGCTGATAGTTTTTTGAGTCGGGATTATGTACGGAATATTTCCAGAACTCTTCCTCTACGTTTTCAGGCTTGCCGCCTACGTTGAGATGAAGATGAATTATGGTCTGCTCTTTATTTTGACCAATAAGGTGAATGTAGGGTTTGGAAGCTGGTATCACTACCTGCTCTTCATAGTCGCCGTTTTTAATAAANATAAGATAAGGAGCATTCAGGCTATCTGGAGCGGCATTGATAGCCTGCTGTACTGAAGAGAAGTCGCCCGAACCATCCTGAGCCACCACCGCATCAAACGGATTAGANGGCCCGACAGCNGCGCAACTGACAGCCATCAGACCTGTGGAAGCGAGGGCGAAAAGTTTCTGAAAAGTTTTCATTGTTTCAAGCGTTAAGATAGTTTTGGAAATTCTGCC
>WFLX010000936.1_pt1 | contig 13014 bp, 4 predicted proteins | sample 4967041 | NCBI WGS metagenome assembly WFLX01 (sample SAMN12857096, study PRJNA449069) | gut metagenome | isolation source: stool from male and female vole | host: Microtus ochrogaster | place: USA:Florida | collected 2017
CCTTTACGAAGTATTTTCTAAAAGGAATAAAGAAGAGAATGCCAAGAATGCCTCCAAGGAGCGAACTGAGGAATATCTGATAAAACTTTACAGTTATGTCAGGATATTTGGCCTGAAGGATGAAAAGCGCAGGAAGGGTAAAAATCGCACCCGCTACGATCACACCGGAGCAAGCTCCGATAGACTGGATTATGACATTCTGTCCGAGAGCGTTTTTCTTGCCAAGTGCATTCGAAAGTCCTACTGCAATGATGGCGATAGGGATAGCTGCTTCAAACACCTGGCCCACCTTAAGGCCAAGATAGGCTGCGGCTGCAGAGAAGATGACTGCCATAAGGAGGCCGATACCTACAGAATAGGGGGTTGCTTCCTTTTGGTCGTGAGCAGGATGCATCACCGGAGTGAACTGCTCGTCGGCGGCGAGTTCGCGGAATGCGTTCTCGGGCAGTCCCGTTGAGGTTAGGGGTTCGTCTTGTTCTTTCATGATTATAGTTGTCTTTTTACGCTTTCTTCATGGATTGCGCTCATTATCTTGCCTGTAAATTCCTTAGGGAGTCCAAGCTTTTCGCCTGTCTCAGTACGCTCTTTCATGATGGTGTCATGGCGTCCGAGTTGCACCACCATCATATTGTGGGCTTTCTTATATTCCCCTATCTTTTTAGAAATCATCATTCGCTTTGCAAGGAGCTCGAGGAGTTCGGAGTCAATATGGTCTATTTCTGAGCGCAATGAGTCAAGCTCAGGAGTGCCTATCGGTTTTTCACGCACCTTTAGCTCCTTGACGAGGGCTACGAGCTCAGAAGGCAAAAGCTGCTGCTTGGCATCGCTGAGAGCACATGAAGGATTGCANTGGCTTTCTATCATCAGTCCGTCGAATCCCATGTCGAGAGCATGGCGGCTCAGAGGGGCCACAAGGTCGTGGGCGCCACTGATATGGCTTGGGTCGCAGATCACTGGGATGTTGGGATATCTGCGGGCAAACTCAAAGGGGAGAGCCCACATTGGCTGATTGCGATAGATGTGCTTGCCATAGCTGCTGAAGCCGCGATGTATCACCCCAATGCGACGGATGCCCGCATTATATATGCGTTCTACTGCTCCAATCCAAAGGTCAAGGTCAGGATTCACAGGATTTTTGATGAGCACCGGGATATCCGCTCCCATTTCCTGAAGGGTGTCGGCAATTTCCTGCATGGCAAATGGGCTTGCTGAAGTGCGGGCACCAATCCAAATGATGTCGACGCCGGCAGAGAGTGCACTGATCACATGGCTTTTGCTTGCCACCTCGGTGCCAACTTTCATTCCGGTCTGTTCCTTCACTTTCATTAGCCAAGGGAGTCCGGCAAGACCCACACCCTCAAAGCTTCCGGGCTTCGTGCGTGGTTTCCATATTCCAGCACGGAATATTTTTACGCCTCCGGCAGCCAAGTCTTTGGCTGTCTCAAGCACTTGCTGCTCGCTCTCAGCAGAACAGGGACCACCGATTATTATCGGCTCTTTCATTATGATTTCTTCATCGAAGAGTGGCTTTATATCTTTCATATTTGCTATAAGTTGTCAGTTGTCAGTTATCAGTTGTTAGTTGTCAATGTCAGAGTTCTCTGAGTTCTCTGAGTTCTCTGAGTTCTCAGATTTAATCTTTAATCTCTAATCTCTAATCTTTAATCTTTAATCCTTACTCCGCTGCTTTATAGATTCCGAGGATTCGGAAGTCGCTGGTCAAGGGCTTCACTGCTGTCAGTGCTTGCTCGCATCTCTTAGGATCTGAGAAAGTCAAATCTGCATAGAAGCGGTATTCCCATTCATGTCCCACCACCGGCATCGACTGAAGCATGGTAAGATTGATGTCATAGAAAGTCAGAATAGTTAGCACTTTGGAGAGAGCTCCCTTTTCGTGTGGCACGGTGAAGACGAGTGAGATCTTATCGGCATTTTCCGGGATGGGAGCATCTTTTGTGCCTACTATCAGAAATCGTGTGAAGTTGCGGTTGTCGTCTTCTATTCCTTCAGCAAGAATGTCGAGTCCATATAGCTTCGCAGCATAAGCCGGAGCGATAGCAGCCGTGCCCTCCATTTTTTCATCTGCCACTTTCTTCGCGCACCCAGCGGTGTCAAAGTCTTCTATTTTCTTAATCTGAGGATAGTGAGAAAGAAATTGGCGACACTGCAGGAGCGCCATATAATGAGAGCGCACATCCTTTATCTCTTTGATAGTAGTACCCGGCAGGGCACAGAGTGAATGCGATACACGGATTTTGCATTCCCCCACTATCTTTCGGCCGCTTTTGCGGATGTATTCGAAATTCTGAAGCAGGGCGCCGGCTATAGTGTTTTCAATAGCTACTGCGGCAAGCATCTCTGGCTCTGAATCAAGAGTCAGAAACATATCTTCAAATGAAGCGAAACTTACGGTCTCAATCTCTTCATCTGCGAGCCATTTATGGGCAGCTATATCGTGAAAACAGCCAGGGATTCCCTGTATGCCTATTTTTCTCAAAGTTATTGTTATTTTGAATTAAGATGCAAAATTACAAAAAAAAATTGATAATTGAGAAATGAGAAATGATAAATTTGAATTTTTAGTTCAATAGGTTTCCTTTATCATGCAATTGCCCCAGACCGTCTGGCCCGGGGCTGTACATGTTTTTATCATCGGAAGGTTCAGAATCTGTAGAGTAAAGAAACTGCTAAAGAAAAGCATGAAATTTTAGACTCCGTGAAGTAGGAGGGGAGTGAAATCACTCTCTGCCCTTCGGCCACTGTGTAAGCGACAGGAGCATTGGAGGCCTCAAAAAAAGGTATATCCGAATTAGTCGACTTGAGCAAATCGCTCATTGATCCTTCGTATCTGGCTGAGAGATCGATAGATATTGGGCCGTAAACTCTAAATTCTGCCCCTATTCCTCCTATGAAAGCTGATGTCATCTTATTTGCCTTGGGAAGAGACGTGTTGGCTCCGACGTCGGCTTGGCCAAATTCATTCATATATGGAGCATCGATCATCAGATCATCATATTGAGGATACACTCCATAGCTGAATACATTGGCTTTAGCATCCTTGAGCCTCGGATTGAGATTAAATCCAAACCTGAAACCAAACAATGCGTGCAAGCTGAATACCCTGCTGAATTTATACCGATAGTTGATATAGATGGGCACCGTGATTCGGTCTACTTTTATCTTCTGGTAGATGCCCTCAAGGTTGCCATATCTGATATAAGGCTCGTTGTCCATATCGGCTTCAGCAGGAGCAGANTANTGGAAATCCATAGCGGAGAGGTTGGATTTTATTGTAGTGAATCCATATCCCACTCCTATATTAGCTTCTATTGAATTTTTATTCTTTTTCCATATTGTCATGCCGAAATCAATTCCAAAATCACTGGAATTTGAAGAGGTGCTCATTCCCTCTAAAGCATAATCTATCTGCAACGGATTGCCAAGACTTTTTTCTGCGGTGGCCCTGATTGCATATTTCTCTTTGCTTTCTTCTTGAGCTGAAACTAAGAAAGCCGGGACCACCGCCATAGCAATTATTGCTAATCTTATATTATGTCTCATATCTTCAGGTCTATCTTTTTATCGGATTACAATTTTCTTTGAAACAGTTTTTCCTCCTCGGCGTGCCACAATCACGTAAGTGTCTGGCGTGAATTGCTTGAAGTCGATCATATCAGTCTCTAATGTATNAGACTTGTATGATCTTGCAAACACTTGGATTCCTGTCAGGTTGTAGATGGCAAGATAAGTATCCTCAGTGCCATCAGCCTTAATAATGAGTGCATTTGGAGTATACTCTATCCAATTCTCGCTCTCTATCGTCGCAAGAGCCGAAGAGTCGCCTTTAGTGCTGTATCCATACTTTGCAGAGTCGAAGCAAATCTCTTCGCTACCGTCGAGATGGCGGAGATTGCTGTTTCTGAGCATTCCATCCTTTTCAAGAAGAGTGAACACCCAGAAGTCGTTGGCTGGGTCGTTGAATATTTCTGAAGAAGTATGGCAATATCTGAGAGGAGTATCAGCAATTATGTGCGCATCTCCGATGGCATCATTATATCCATACACGAATCTATATCCAAGCTCAGTCAGTTCGGCATCTGGAATTCCCATCATAGCCACGAAAGTGCAGGTCGTTCCGTCACCTTTTCTGACGAGTTGGTTAGGAGTCAATGGTCGGGAGTATACTGTCACGGTGCAGGTGGCAGTGAGNCCGTTGTTGCTTATAGCCGTGATTGTGGCAGTTCCCTCTTTTATGCCTGTCACCACTCCGTCTTCTACGGTTGCAATCTGAAGGTTGGAAGAAGTCCATGTTATGGTCTTGTCGGTTGCATTTTCCGGCGTCACGCTTGCTGTCAGAGTGTCAGTCTCTCCTTCTGCAAGAGTGAGAGAAGTAGGATCGAGAGTGATTCCTGCTACTTCGATGATAAGAGGCTTGACGGTCACATGGCATTCCTTGGTCAGACCATTGGAAGAAGATGCGTAGATAATTGCTGTTCCCATTTTGACAGCAGTCACTAATCCATTTTCTGATACTAAAGCCACTTCCCGGTCAGACGTCTTCCATGTGATAGTCTGGTCGGTTGCATCTTCCGGCAGCACTGCAGCCTCAAGCTGATAAGTGTCTTCTTCGATCATTGTGAGTTCAGTCTTGCTGATGATTAGATCTTCTACTGCAATAATCACCGGGACTACTGTGACATAGCAATTAGCATACACTCCATTGTTGGCAGTGGCAGTGACTACAGTGTATCCTTGTTTGATAGCTGTCACAACTCCGTTTTGATCCACGGTGGCTATCTCTTCGTCGCTTGACGTCCACACNACAGTCTTGTCAGTAGCATTGTCGGGACGCACTATCGCATAGATATCGGTCACGTCTCCCTCTATCATCAAAAGTTCTGTGTTAGTAAGCGATATGCTTTCCACTTCCACGATACCGGGATGCACATGCACTATGCACTCGGCTGTCAGACCATTGGAAGAGGAAGCATAAATGCTTGCAGTGCCTTCTGCAATGGCAGTTACGAGTCCATTCTCCGATACTGTCGCTATAGCTCTGTTGGATGATTTCCAAGTGATGGTCTTGTCGGTCGCATCATCAGGCGATATAGTAGCGGTTAGGGTATATTCATCGCCGACGGTCAGGTCGATTTCAGAATCGCTGATTGCTATGCTTTCTACTGCTATGATACGTGGCAAGACAGTCACATAGCAGTATGCCTTCACTCCATTGGAAGCAGTGGCTGTGACTATTGCATTGCCTTGCTTGATGGCATCGACATTTCCGTTTTGATCCACTGTCACGATAGATTCATCGCTCGATGTCCAAGTGACGCTCTTGTCGGTGGCATTGTCCGGACGAATGATTGCAATCAAGTCGGTAGAATCCCCTTCTATCATAAGAAGCTCAGTATTGGTGAGCGAAATGCTGATCACTTCTTCGTATGCCGGATTGACAGTGACGGCGCATTCAGCGGTCAGACCATTTGAAGATGAAGCATAGATTACGGCTGTCCCGGCTCCTATTGCAGTGACCTCGCCATTTTCCGACACTGTCGCGATAGCTCTGTCAGAAGATCTCCAGGTCACAGTCTTATCGGTAGCCTCATCCGGAGTGANTGTTGCCGTAAGAGTAAACTTGTCTTCCACTTCCATTTCCAAAGAAGTCGGGTCTACTGCAATGCTTTCTACCGGAACTACATCCGGCACTACAGTCACGTAGCAGATGGCTTGTATGCCATTATGAGAAGTTGCAGTGACGGTGGTGTTGCCTCGAAGAATTGCAGTCACTATCCCGTTTTGATCTACAGTTGCAATTGACTCATCGCTCGATGCCCAAGTGATGCTCTTGTCGGTGGCATTGTCCGGACGCACAATTGCAATCAAGTCGGCAGTGTGACCTTCGCGCATCAAAAGCTCGGTATTTGTCAGGCTCACGCTTGTCACCTCTACATATGCCGGATTGACAGTGACGGCACATTCAGCGGTCAGACCATTNGAAGACGAAGCATAAATCGTGGCNACCCCGGCTTTGATAGCNGTCACCTTTCCATTTTCGTCGACAGTCGCTATTTCTCTGTCAGACGATTTCCATGTCACTGACTTGTCGGTGGCATCATCTGGAGAAATTGTTGCTATAAGATCCTCAACATCTCCTTCCGTCATGATGAGTTCTGTCTTGTTGAGAGTGATAGACTCGACTGCTACGATTTCTTCCTCTTTCTGCACTGTCACTACACACTGAGCCTTGATTGAAGGGTCAAAGTTTGATGTGACTGTAATAATGGCAGTGCCGACAGCATTAGCCGTTATTATAGCTTTGTCTCCGTTGGCATCAAATGTGGCTATGGCAGGATTGTCGGTCGACCAAGTTACGGTCTTGTCGGTAGCGTTGTCTGGGCGAACGATAGCAAGGAGATCTGTGCTATAGCCCTCTCTCATGAGAAGCTCAGTGTTTGAGAGAGAGATTCCGGTGACTGGAATAATACCTGGATTGACAGTCACTTCACATTCTGCGGTCAATCCATTTGAAGAAGAAGCGTAGATTATTGCTGTGCCCACACCAATAGCAGTCACCAATCCATTTTCNGANACNGTNGCCACCTCGCGATTGGAAGATTTCCAGGTTACGGTCTTGTCTGTGGCATTGTCAGGGGTGATGGTGGCTATCAGGGTCTCAGTGTCTTCGACTGTCAATTCCAACTTGTTTTTATTGAGCGAAATCGACTCTACCGGGATGATTGTGACTGTNACTGCACAAGTGGCTACCATCCCGTTGGATGTAGAGGCGGTAATGGTAGCAAATCCTTGCTGGATAGCGGTNACTATGCCATTATTGTCGACAGTGGCAATTGATTCGTCGCTTGAAGTCCAAGTGATGGTCTTGTCTGTCGCATTATCTGGGCGCACGATGCCGATGAGTTCAGCTGTGTCGCCTTTTATCATAAGAAGCTCAGTGTTGGTCAGAGAAATGCTGGTAGGGTCAATTATATCCGGCTTCACAGNCACATGGCATTCTACAGTCTTACCATTTGATGACGAGGCATAGATGATAGTGGTGCCGGTGCCGATGCCTGTCACCACTCCATCTTCTGTCACTGTTGCGATAGCTCGGTCGAGAGATCTCCAAGTGACAGTCTTGTCGGAAGCATCATCGGGTGTGATTGTGGCAGTAAGCTGATATGTATCGTTCACTTCAATCTCAATCTCAGTCGGGTTGAGAGAAATGTCCTCGANACTTATGATGTAGGGCACTACGGTCACATTGCAGATCGCAGTCATTTCATTGGCAGAAGTGGCGGTGATCACTGCGTTGCCCTGATGGATTGCTGTCACTACACCGTTTTCATCAACGGTTGCTATTTCGGGATTGCTTGTCGACCAGAACACAGTCTTGTCCGTTGCATCTTCGGGGCGTATGATAGCAAACAATTCAGATGTGAATCCTTCTCTCATGAGAAGTTCGGATTGCGACAAAGTGATGCTTGCCACGGCAGTTTCACCCGGAAGGACTGTTACGATGCATTCTACAGTCTTACCATTGGAAGAAGAAGCATAAATGGTGGTGGTGCCGGCTGCAACTGCAGTCACGACTCCATATTCAGACACCACGGCAATCGACTTGTCGTAAGATTTCCAAGTCACGGTCTTGTCGGTGGCATCATCGGGAGTTATAGTGGCTATCAATGTGAATGTTTCATTGATTTCCATTGTGAGCTCATACTTGTTGAGTGAGATGTCGTCTACTGATATCACTACNGGCACNACNGTCACATCGCAAGTTGCCTTATGCCCATTAATGGTTGAGGCAGTGATGACGCAATTGCCTTGCTTGATGGCAGTGACGATGCCATTATTGTCAACAGTGGCGATTTCTGGATTGGAAGTAGACCAAACTACAGTTTTGTCCGATGCATTGTCCGGACGCACGATAGCAATAAGGTCTGACGTATAGCCTTCGCGCATCAGTAGTTGAGTATTGGAGAGAGTGATGCCGGTAGGATCAATTATATTTGGTCTTACAGTGACAGCGCATTCTTCTGTCAGACCGTTGGAGGAAGATACATAGATTGTCGCTTCTCCCTGGCTGATAGCTGTCACTACTCCGTTGGCATCTACAGTTGCTATAGTCCTGTCTGATGATCTCCAAGTCAACGATGGATCAGTGGCATCTGCTGGGGTGATGGTGGCAGTGAGGGGATAGGTGTCTCCTTCCGTCATTTCAAGTGTCTTGTCGCTGATGGTTATCTTGCTTACAGCAACGACATCGTTGACTGCCTCTACAGTGACGTAGCAAGTGGCTTTTACTGATGGATTGGAATTTGAAGTGGCAGTGATTGTGGCATTTCCGATCGCGATGGCAGTCACAAGTCCATTGGCATCTACTATGGCAATGCTCTCATTGTCNGAAGTCCAAGTGACAGTCGGGTCAGTGGCATCTACAGGAGCTATGATTGCAGCCAATTCGGAAGTCTTCCCTACTCGCATCAGAAGAGTTGTATTAGTGAGTCTGATTCCGGTCACAGGTGTTGGTATGACTGTGATGGCGCATTCTGCTCTTGCATTTCCGCAAGTGGCTGTGATGATAGCTTCGCCGAGAGCATTTCCTGTAATGTTGCCTGATTCATCCACCGACGCTATCTCAGGATGATTCGAACTCCAGGTCACTGTCTTGTCAGTCGTAGTCTCAGGATATATTGTAGTAGTCACTGACATTGATTCTCCAACTTTCAATTCAGCTTTAGAAGGATTCAGTTCTATTGTGCTTGCCGGGGTGCTGACTACTGTGACAATGCATGAGGCAGAAATTCCTCCACATATTGCATTTATAGTGGTCTCTCCAATGGCGTTGGCCGTCACCATGCCGGTGGCATCTACCGAAGCGATAGATGGGTCGCTTGCTGTCCAGACGATAGTCTTGTCAGAAGCATTGCTTGGATTTACGGATGCTGAGATGACTATATTTTCTCCTACTTTAAGCTCAACTTTTGAAGGATTGAGGTCGACGCTCTCGGCAGGAGTCGGTACTACCGTGACCAGACATGATGCGTATACATTGCCGCAAGTAGCAGTAATGGTGGCTGTTCCGATAGCCAAAGCAGTTATATTCCCATCGGCTGTCACGGTCACTATTCCTTCGTTGCTCGTAGCCCATACGATGGTCTTGTCTTCGGCATTCTCTGGGAATACGGTTGCTGTCAGAGTATCAATATCTCCGACTTTCATTTCGAGAGAGTTGGCGCTNAGAGTAATGCTTGTGACGGTAATCGGCAATACGGTCACGACGCAAGAGTCACTCAAATCTCCGCAAGAAGCGGTGATGGAGGCTGTGCCCTTTGCTATGCCTGTGACATTTCCATTTTCATCCACGACGGCTATTGACGGATCGCTTGATGTCCACGTCACGCTTTTGTCAGTGGCATTTTCAGGAAGCACTGTGGCAATAAGTGTGAAGTTTTCCTCCACTTTTATTTCAGCAGTCTCTTTGTCGAGAGAAATGCTGGCTACCGGTATCACTTTTGCAACGACTGTGACCACACATTCCGCAGTATGGGAGCCACATGAAGCTATGNTAGTGGCTTCCCCTTTNGCTATTGCTGTCACTTTGCCGGTATCGTCGACCGATGCAATATTCGGATTGCTCGAGGTCCAGATGACAGTCTTGTCGGTGGCATCTTCTGGAGTAACTGTTGCAGTGAGGTTGTAGGTCTCTTCCTCAGTTAGCTGCAAGGTAGATTTGTCGAGTGAGATGCCGGTCACATCAATCACTTTTGGAATGACTGTAACCGTACATTCAGCGGCATGATTGCCGCACGAAGCTGTTACGATAGCTGTTCCTGCCGACATCGCTGTCACCAAGCCGGTATTGTCNACCGATGCNATATTAGGATCACTCGAAGTCCANGCCACNGTCTTGTCGGTTGCATCCTCTGGGAGTACGGTTGCAATGAGTTGGTATATGTCTTCTACCGTCAGTTGCAGGGTGCTCTTATCGAGCGATATGCTTTCAGCATCAATAATCTTAGGATTGACTGTGACCATGCATGCCGCTGTTTTGCCGTTGTTGGTAGTGGCAGTGATATTGGCAGTTCCAGCTCCGACCGGGGTCACTTCTCCATTTTCTGATACGGTGGCAATGCTTTCGTCAGATGAATTCCATGTCACTGTCTTGAAAGTGGCATTCTCAGGCAAAATCGTAGTCTCCAGTTTGATAGCCGGATCACCTACGGTCATGCTCAATTCCTCTGGAACTACACTGATGCTCTCCACCGAAATTTCAAGTACGGTCACGTTGCAGGTGGCCGATACCTCTTGAGATGAAACTGTGATTACTGCTTTTCCTGGGGAAATGGCTGTAATCTCACCTTCTTGAGATACCGTAGCAACGGATTCGTCTGAAGATTCCCATCGCGTGCTCTTGTCTGTGGCGTCAGATGGTTGCACTTCAGCAGTCAACACTCTCTTGTCGCCAACAAAAAGTTCCACTTCCGTTGGGCTGACAGTGATTGCTGTGACAGGAGTGGGAACTACTGTTATCTTGCTACTTCCTGCGACACTACCACAAGTGGCAGTTATAGTCGCTTCTCCGAGTGCGATAGCAGTGACAACCCCTTCATTATCAACTGTGGCAATAGAATCATCACTGCTCGACCATGTGACTGACTTGTCGGTGGCGTCGTCTGGCAATACCTCATATGAAAGTTTTTGTGTTTCCCCTACTTTCAATTCCACCGGATTAGGCGTTACTGTCACGCTTTCAGCCGGAGTGGGTATCACCGTTATAGTGCAAATTGCTTCGACACCTTCCCCTGTAAGAGCAGTAGCAATAATTTCTACTTCCCCGAGACCTTTGGCTATGACATTGCCATAGTCATCAACTGTCGCAAATTCTTCATTTCCAGATTTCCATAATACTGTTTTATTTTCTGTATTCTCAGGCAAGACAGTAGCTGACAGGTGAAATTCTTCTCCTACTTTCATTTCATGTGTCGTAGGGTCGAGAATAATCTCTTCTGCAGGCTGTCCTACTACGACAGTGCAAGTCGCACTTTTCCCATTTTTTGTAGTTGCTCTTATTATTGTCGTGCCCCTTGATAAAGATGTCACTTTGACCTGTTCATTATTAATTGCTTCAAAAGACGCAATTTCAGGATTATCTATAATCGTACCTTCAGGCGTCTCCATGCTCCATGTCAGTGTAGTGACTGTCTTTTCATATAAAGGAGTTATATCAGCTGTCAATATTTCGGTTAAATTAGGAGCTTTCAATGAAAGAACAGAAGGCGAGATAGACACTGCTTTTGGATATGCCCAAATCTCAGTTGTTGTATTCNCCAAAGCNATATCTTTATCTCCATCNCCAACAAATTTGATATCTGAAATCGTAACAGATCCNCCATCAAAATTNTCGTGNGCATAGACTTTCAATGTGACAAGAACTCCATCTTCTCCACTTATTGCGACTTGGGGATTAGATGAAGAAAAGGCTGCCATCAGAAACTCCTTATTGTTTGCGTCAAGAGGATTACTGATAAGTTGATATCCCCCTCTTTGCGTGCGATCAGTAAGTTCCAATTCCGGTTTCCCATCTGGCTTTGTTACAAATTCCAGAGCTCCCGAAAGTGTCACCTTCGCTTGGAATCCATAAAATGGCGCGTCGTTTTTAAGGACAAACTCGAGAGTTCCATAAGTACCTGGCTCGATAGCTGTCTCCTCCTTCAGAGAAAAAGTGTTTTCTGCAAAGGCTGTGCCTGCTGAGAATGTAATCAGCATTGTCAGCAGAATAATTATCTTGTTTAGGGTTTTCATCATCAGTTATTAGTGGAATGTGCGGACGCACTTGAGAGTGCGTCCGCAATGGAAAGTTTATTTTACTGCTATTTTGGTAGAGTTNNCGCCNACAGTGACGATATATACGCCCNGTGGCAANGATATAGATTCATANTCCGATGCNGCNTCAAAAGATTTGATGGCATAGCCGTCGAGCGTATAGACTGCTACGTGCATGCCTTCTGCACCTGATATAATCAGCCCATCTTTCGATGTCTGGATATATTTGTCTGCATCCGAGATGGAANGAACATTGGTGTAGATTCCTCCATCTCTTAAGGTCAAGTCGTGGCTTCGCGAGGTGATGTCAGAAGCTATGATTTCGAAAATATCGATTTCATCAGTATGGCTCATATCTCCATCNACAATAANTTCNATNAGCGGTTCTCCCGTCTCAGCGAAAGCAGAGTTGTTGAAGTCGAAGAGCACTACTCGCATCGTGCGGTCGTCGATTCGGCGAGTGCTGAGGGTATGAGCCGCAGCACGCGGACCTGCTACCACGTCNTTCAGAGTCATCCCTTCTGGAACNCGAACAAAGGTTTCCAGTGCCACGTATTCCTTGCTGTTGTCAAGTCCTACCTTCACAGTGTTGTCTTCCGGTGCGAAGAGCAGCAATGCATCGAGGTTGTCATCTGCCGAGATGCTACGAAGTCTGCTTACAGGTGCTGGCAATTGAGATGGGGCAACCTCGATGACTTTCTTAATAGCAGCAGAGGCATCAGATATGGAGATTTTTTTATCACCATTTACATCTGCTCCTTCTTTATAGAATTTCTCCCACTCAGCACGATTCNTAAAATCTGTACGTGCCGTCTGCCACCAATTTGAGAGTACTCCCGGNTTCTCTANNACATAGTTGGCGATACTTACAGCGTCAGAGACATCGAAGCTGGCATCCCAGTTGGCATCGGCAAGCTGAGGATAGACATCCACGTCACACTCATGATAGAAGTTCTGGTCAGTTTCTACTTTTATATGCGTCGGGCCCACGGCTTGAATGTTGATTGTTCCATCATGAGCTTCATCGGGCGTAGCAACGACAGAATTGCCTGTGGTCCATGTCATAGTCTGGCCAGCCAAAGGCATACTGGATGCTATATTGAATTTGGAGCCAACAGAATACTTCGGTATGTCATCTCTTGATGGTTGGGTGACTTTGATTCCAGGTTCAATTCTATGCTCATG
>WFLX010325315.1_pt1 | contig 13012 bp, 10 predicted proteins | sample 4967041 | NCBI WGS metagenome assembly WFLX01 (sample SAMN12857096, study PRJNA449069) | gut metagenome | isolation source: stool from male and female vole | host: Microtus ochrogaster | place: USA:Florida | collected 2017
GAGGCGGATGAGATCTTTGTCTCCGACGGGGCGAAAAGCGATTCCGGCAATATTCAGGAGATTTTTGCGCAGGACAGCAGGATTGCAGTCTGCGATCCCGTATATCCGGTTTATGTGGACACGAATGTCATGGCAGGCAGGACAGGTATTTATGATGCGAAAACAGAGATATGGAGCAATGTGATCTATATGCCTTGTACGGCGGATAATGGATTTGCGCCCATGCTTCCCAAGGAGGCGCCGGATCTGATCTATCTTTGTTTCCCCAACAATCCGACCGGTTCCACGATCACAAAGCCGCAGCTTCAGGAATGGGTGGATTATGCGAATAAGGTCGGCGCGGTCATCATTTATGATGCCGCTTACGAAGCTTATATCACGGAGACGGATGTTCCCCACAGCATTTATGAGTGTGACGGGGCAAGAACATGCGCGATTGAGCTTCATTCCTTTTCCAAGAATGCGGGATTTACCGGCGTCCGCCTTGGATATACGGTGATTCCTAAAGATTTGAAATGCGGTGATGTCGCGCTTCATTCTCTCTGGGCAAGGCGGCATGGTACGAAATATAACGGTGCGCCATATATTGTCCAGCGTGCCGGAGAGGCGGTCTATTCCGCGGAAGGAAAAGCGCAGTTAAAAGAACAGGTAGCCTATTATATGAAGAATGCGGCCTATATCCTGAACGGCTTAAAGGAAGTCGGTTATGAGGCGTCAGGCGGTGTGAATGCCCCCTACATCTGGTTAAAAACACCGGACAATATGACAAGCTGGGAATTTTTTGACCATCTTCTGGAGCATGCCAATGTGGTCGGCACACCGGGTTCCGGATTCGGTCCCAGCGGAGAGCATTATTTCAGACTGACGGCATTCGGTAGTTATGAGAATACGGTAGAAGCGATGGCAAGGATCAAAGCCATGTGATTATAAAATTCATTACAAAACTAAAGTTTTGCAGAGTATTCGTTTCATAGATTTGCTTATGAGGTTTACATAACCTGCGGTTTGAATCTCTATGTTCCAAAAATAATTTCATTGTATNATGNTTNTGGAACATAGAGATTCAAACAANGANNTATGTAAGCCGGCATTAAATAAACGAAAATAAACAATTAGTTGAATCATAAATGAGTAGGAAAATAAGTATTACGATATTAAATAAATGGAGAAAGTAAATCCTAAATAAATAAGCAAAAAGAAAGGAGCGTAACACTAATATGGGAAAAACAGCGGTAATGTTGGCGGATGGATTTGAGGAAATCGAGGGCTTGACAGTTGTGGATATCTTGCGCCGGGGCGGCGTGGAAACCGTCATGGTTTCCATCATGGGAAGGCTTGCAGTGATGGGCTCCCACAATATTGAAGTCAAGGCGGATATCCTTTTAGAGGAACTGGATTTTGCAGAAGTGGATATGATTGTCCTTCCCGGAGGATTGAAGGGAAAAGAAAATCTGGAAGACTGTGTTCCCCTGATGGAGAAGGTGGATGAGTTCCATGCAAAAGAAAAATATGTGGCGGCGATCTGTGCAGCGCCGACGATCTTAGGTCATCGGGGCATCTTACAGGGAAGAAAGGCAGGATGCTATGGCGGTATGGAAGACCAGCTGACAGGCGCGAAGGTTTCCTTTGATAAGGTATCGGTAGATGGACATGTGATTACCTCCAGAGGCATGGGAACTTCCGTGGCATTTGCGCTGAGGCTGCTGGCTCTTCTGACGGATGAGAAAAGCGCAGAGGAAATGGCGGCGAAGGTCATGTATACGGAACCTTGGAAATAGGTTGAAAAATAAGATTGATATATTGATCCGCTGCAGGTAATGAAAGGAACATGTTTATAATATGAAAGCATTGNTCAAATATTTTAAGGGATATGGCAAAGAATNTGTGCTTGGTCCTCTGTTTAAATTNCTGGAGGCTTCTTTTGAACTTTTGATACCGCTTGTTGTGGTACAGATCATTGATGTGGGCATCGCAGAAGGGGACAAGGCTTATATTGTAAAAATGTGCCTGATCATGGTTGCGCTTGGCATCATCGGACTGGTATGCTCGCTGACGGCGCAGTTCTTTTCGGCGAAGGCGGCGGTAGGATTTTCGGCAAAAGTAAAGCAGGCGTTGTTCCGTNATATTNANGGATTGTCTTATNCGNAGATCGATACGATCNNGACGTCNACGATGGTCACCCGNATGACANNCNATATTNATCAGCTGNAGTCCGGTGNGAATCTGACGCTCCGTTTGTTTTTAAGATCTCCTTTTATTGTTTTCGGAGCGATGATTATGGCATTTACCATCAATGTCAAGGCAGCGGTTGTGTTTGTGGTAGTGATTCCTTTGTTGTCCGTCGTGGTGTATGGCATCATGCTTTTGACGATACCGATGTACCGGAAAGTACAGAATGCACTGGATCAGGTTCTGTCCAGAACGAGGGCGAATCTGACCGGCGTCAGGGTGATCCGGGCTTTCTCCAAGGAGGAAGAGGAGATCAGCCATTTTGAGAAAGCCAATCATGAGCTGGTGGGGATACAGACGGCGGTGGGAAGCATCTCTGCATTGATGAATCCGCTGACCTTTGCCATCATTAATACCGGCATTATCTGGCTGATATACCGTGGGGCGGGTCAGGTGGATCAGGGTATCATCACGCAGGGTGAAGTGGTTGCCCTTGTCAATTATATGTCACAGATCCTGATTGAATTAATCAAACTGGCTAATCTGATCATTACGGTGACGAAGGCGGTAGCATGTGCAGGCAGAATCTCAGGTGTGCTGCAGATACAGTCTTCCATGACGGAGGGAACATACGATGGCGGGAACGGGCGCATGGTAAATGACAGCTGCGCGGTGGAATTGATCGACGTATCTGTCAGATATTGTAATGCATCTGAAGACTCTTTGCAGGGGATCACGCTGGAGGTAAAAAAAGGTTCCGTGGTCGGCATCATCGGCGGCACCGGATCCGGTAAGACGACGCTNGTNAATCTGATCCCNAGNTTTTATGATGTTACAAANGGGACGGTACGTGTNGANGGNGTGGANGTNAAAGAGTACCGTTATCANGCNNTNCGNGATAAGATCGGCATCGTNCCGCAGAAGTCCGTGCTNTTTACCGGTACGATCCGCAGCAATATGCAGTGGGGNANAAAAGATGCCACGGATGAGGAGATCATGAAGGCGCTGGAGATCGCCCAGGCGAAAGAATTTGTTTTGCAGAAGGATGGCGTTCTGGATGCGGAAGTGGCGCAGGGGGGAAAGAATTTCTCTGGCGGGCAGAGACAGCGTCTGGCGATTGCCAGAGCGTTGGTAAAGCAGCCGGAGATTCTGATCTTAGACGATAGCGCGTCGGCGCTTGACTATGCAACGGATGCGGCGCTTCGTAAGGCGATCCGGGAGATGGAAGCTCCGCCCACTTTATTTATCGTGTCGCAGCGGACAGCTTCCATGATGCATGCCGATCAGATCCTTGTTCTGGAGGACGGGGAAGCGGCAGGGCTTGGAACCCATGAGGAGCTTTTAAAGACATGCGAGGTTTATAAGGAGATCTACGACTCCCAGTTTAAGAAAGAGGCGAAGGGAGGCGTGGCAAATGCGTAATCGTGATATCATCAAAAAAGTCCTGCATTATATCAGCAGATATTGGGGACTGCTCCTGCTTTCTCTGCTAATGGCTGCGGTGTCCGCGCTTCTGGCATTGGTTCTGCCGATCCTGACCGGTGATGCCATAGACATGATCGTGGCAAAGGGTCAGGTTGATTTTGACGGTCTTTCCAAGATCATCAACAGGATGTTGACCGTAATCGGCGTGACGATCATAGCGCAGTATATCATGAATACATGCAACAATAAGATCACCTTTGATGTGGTAAGGGATATCCGGAGGGAGGCATTTGAAAAGATAGAGAGGCTTCCGCTTTCCTATATCGACGCACACCCCGCAGGCGAGATCGTCAGCCGTGTGATCGCGGATGTAGATCAATTTGCAGACGGTCTGCTGATGGGATTTACACAGCTTTTTACCGGTGTACTTACCATCATCGGGACCTTGGTTTTGATGTTTCGTATTAATGTTCAGGTGACGCTGATCGTCGTCCTGATCACGCCGGTATCTTTATTTGTCGCGGCGTTTATCGCGAAAAAGACATATGATATGTTCCGCCTGCAGTCGGAAACCAGAGCGGAGCAGACCACCTTGATTGATGAAATGATTGGCAATGAGAAGGTATTGCAGGCATTTTCCTATGAGGACGATGCGATGGAGCAGTTTGACGAGATCAACGGACGGCTGCAGAAGGCATCCCTTCGGGCGATCTTCTTCTCCTCCACAACCAATCCTTCTACCAGATTTGTCAATTCACTGGTATATACCGGAGTGGCACTGGCAGGCTCCATGACGGTCATTGCCACGGGCGGGGCTTTGACTGTCGGGCAGTTNTCCTGTCTTTTGAGCTATGCAAACCAATATACGAAGCCGTTTAATGAGATCTCCGGCGTGATCACGNAGCTTCAAAATGCCATCGCCTNCNCGGNACGTATCTTTGAGCTGATTGAAGAAGAACCTCAGATCCCGGAAGCAGAGGATGCGGTGACGCTTCATGATGTCAGGGGCAGTCTTAAGCTGGAGCATGTGGGATTCTCTTATGTGCCGGAACGCAGTCTGATAGAAGATCTGAATCTTACGGTAAAGTCCGGACAGCGTATTGCAATTGTCGGACCCACAGGATGCGGAAAGACGACGCTGATCAATCTTTTGATGCGTTTCTATGATGTGAATCAGGGAAGCATCGCGGTGGATGGAACGGATATCCGTGAGATGACCAGAAAGAGTCTTCGGACTTCTTTTGGCATGGTATTACAGGAAACATGGCTGATGAACGGTACCATACGGGACAATATTATCATGGGAAAGCCGGATGCCACAGAGGAGGAGATCGTGACAGCCGCCAGGGCTTCCCACGCCCACAGCTTTATCCGTCGGCTGGAGCATGGCTATGATACTGTGATCGGGGAAAATGAGGGCACTTTATCACAGGGGCAGAAGCAGCTGATCTGCATCACCAGAGTGATGCTTGCACTGCCGCCGATGCTGATTTTAGACGAGGCGACAAGTTCCATTGATACCAGAACAGAGATTAAGATTCAAAATGCATTTGCCAGAATGATGCAGGGCAGGACCAGCTTTATCGTGGCGCACCGGCTTTCAACGATCCGTGAGGCGGACATTATCCTTGTCATGCGTGACGGACATATCGTAGAGCAGGGGAACCATGAAAGCCTGCTGGAGCAGGATGGATTTTACGCGAAGCTGTATAACAGCCAGTTTGAAACTTAGGATTCCGGTGTCAAAACGTACCTTTAAAGTAATTATATGGCAAGTTGCACAAATCATAATCTGTGTATGTGCCGCTGTACGAAAATAAGAAATTCTAAACATTCCTAATTTATGTCGTGGAAGACGGACGCAAACGGGGCAATTCGCCATCCATGGCTCAGTTGCCCCTTTTCGGAACATCGTGTTCCGAAATTGCTGGGTAGTGGAAGGAATGTTAAGAATTTCTAATTTCCTTCCAATGCACATGCACAGATTATGATTGTGCAGCTTGCCATTTCGAAACCTACTTTTTGGAATTGTGTACCCACTAAAAACAGGTTATAATGATACCAACAATCGGAATTTCACGGAGACGAAAAATGAAGATAATCTATAAAGAAACAGAACTAAGTGATTTAAATGAAATGGCAATATTATATATGGAAACCTTTAATTCAGAACCTTGGAATGATAGATGGACATTAGATACGGCGAAGAAAAGACTGCATCAAATGATAAATACGGAGGATTTTTATGGATTATGTGCTTACAGAAATCAGCTATTGTGTGGAGTGATTTTAGGCAGTATGGAGCAGTTTTTTAATGGCATTATGTTCAATGTAAAAGAGTTTTGGGTCAAAAACGGTATGAGAGGTTCGGGTATTGGAACGGCGATTTTCAAAGAATTTGAAAGGCGGTTAGCTGAAAAAGGTGTAAATGAAATAATCCTATTTACATCTAAAGGAGATTATACAGAACATTTTTATCATAAACAAAATATGATTTCAAATAATGATATGGTATTTATGGGTAAACGACTGTAAATTCCAATTGATGGANCAGCGGATAGGAACACTNTTANGAAAAGGNAGTTTAAAAANTNAGANGGTAGAGGTATNGATATGAAGGAGAAGTTAAAAGAGCGGCTCTGGGTCATCATTCCGGCGGCAGTTGTGTTGCTCGTATGCGGCGTCCTGCTTTATGGGATGTCCGCCAAAAGACAGGCGGTTGCAGCTTCAGGAGATTCGGAAGGTTCTGCCGGTGATGGGACGCATGTGGAGGCAGATGAGGCAGATGCCGGAGGAAATACGGCGGCAGGTCTTCAGAATGCTGATGGTACGGAAGGCATGCAGAATACTGGTACTACAGGTGGTACTGTGATCACAGGTACTTCTATCCTGAATACCGGTAACCTGACAGAATACGGCAATGGTTATGAAGGCACTCCGGGAACCGGTAACTATAATTATGGAGAAGCTCTGCAGAAATCCATCCTTTTCTATGAATTGCAGCGTTCCGGTGACCTCCCTGAGGAAGTCAGGTGCAATTGGCGCGGCGATTCCGGTCTGGGAGACGGCAGCGATGTCTCTCTGGATCTGACCGGCGGCTGGTATGATGCGGGGGATCATGTGAAATTCAATCTTCCCATGGCTTATACATCTGCGATGCTGGCATGGTCGGTCTATGAGGATCGCGCGGCATATGAGGAAAGCGGACAGCTGGGGTATATGCTGGATAATCTTAGATGGGTAGATGATTATCTGATGCGATGCCATACGGAGGATCATGTCTATTATTATCAGGTGGGCGACGGCGGCGCGGATCATTCCTGGTGGGGACCGGCGGAGGTTATGCAGATGGCGCGACCTGCTTATAAGGTGACGATGGATCAGCCGGGATCAACCGTGGTAGGGGAGGCGGCAGCAGCGCTGGCGGCGGGCAGCATCGTATTTCAGGATGCGGATGCGGCATACAGTGCGGAATGTCTGGCGCATGCTAAGACTTTGTTTGATTTTGCGGAGCAGACAAAAAGCGATGCCGGTTATACGGCTGCACAGGGATTTTATCCTTCTAACAGCGGATTTTATGATGAACTTTCCTGGGCGGCAGTCTGGCTTTATCTGGCAACGGAGGAAAACGCTTATCTGGAGAAGGCAAAGGAGTATTACGGGCAGGCGGTTCAGGATTATGTATGGGCGCAGTGCTGGGATGACGTGCATTATGGAGCGGCGCTTCTCCTTGCGAGGATTACAGAAGAAAATACCTATAAGGACGCGATTGAAACACATCTGGATTACTGGACGACAGGAACGCCGGGCGGTGAGCGGATCACCTATACCCCACAGGGGCTGGCGTGGCTGGATATGTGGGGATCTATAAGATATGCCACGACGACGGCATTTTTGGCATCTGTTTACAGTGAGTGGGACGGCTGCCCTGACAGTAAATCACAGATCTATTGGGATTTTGCTGTGTCACAGGCGGATTATGCGCTGGGATCAACCGGAAGGTCTTATCAGATCGGATATGGTGAGGATTATCCGCAGAATCCCCATCATAGAACAGCACAGGGCTCTTACTGCAATAATATGAATGAACCCTTGGAAGCGAGGCATACGTTGTATGGCGCGCTGGTAGGCGGACCGGATGCGGGGGATAATTATACTGATGAGGTGTCCAATTATACCACCAATGAGGTGGCATGTGACTATAATGCAGGGTTTACCGGATTGCTGGCAAATCTGTATTCGGTTTATCATGGGGAGACGCTGGTGGATTTTGGCGCTGTGGAGGAGATTACGGTGCCGGAATTTTACGCGGAGACAGGTATTAATGTTGAGGGGAATGATTTTGTAGAGATCAAGGCGTATATCTATAATGTATCGGCATGGCCTGCAAGAGTCCCGGAAAATCTGGAATACCGTTATTTTATCGATTTGTCGGAGTGTTATGCCGCAGGGGGTACGGCGGCAGATATTGAGATTACGACCAATTATATGCAGGCGGGCAGCGCAGCGGGACTTAAGGTATGGGATGAAGAGAAGCATATCTATTACCTGTCGATTGATTTTTCCGGTGCGCTGATCTATCCGGGCGGACAGGAGCATTATAAGAAGGAGATCCAGGTCAGGATGAGAAATCCTTTGGGAACGTGGGATAACTCCAATGACCCTTCGTTTGCCGGACTTACCGTGGGAGGTGTTACGATGAGCAGCGCAGTGGCATTGTATGAGAACGGCACACTGATCTTTGGCTCGGAACCCGCATCCGGAACAAATGCGGGGCAGTCAGTGACCGTGGGTGGAAACGGTCAGGCGGCGGTAGGGCAGAATGCCTCACAAGGCGGTATGGCGGTACAGGGCGGTTCGGCTGACGGCGACGGGATCAAGCTGGGCATTTCTTATTCCAATATGCAGAGCAGCTCGTCAAGCATTGCCGGAACCCTGTCGCTGACAAATACAGGCAGCGGCGCGATTGATCTGGCGGATCTGGAGATTGATTATTACTTTACGAAGGACGGGGCATCCTCCATGAATTTCTCCTGTTATCATGCGGCAATCAACGGAAGCGGCGGATATCAGGCGGTCAGCGGAGTCAGCGGCGCTTTTAAGAATGCGGATGGGGAAGATACGGATACCTGCTGTACGATCTCGATTGCCAATGCACCGAAGTTATCCGGCGGAGATACGTTATCCATTGATTTCTGCATCAATCCGTCAGACTGGTCCAATATGAATACGACCAACGATTATTCGGCACAGGATGCATCCCATATCGTGGTACGGGATGGCAGCAAAGTACTGCTTGGTGATACACCGGATTGAGAACGGCAATCGACGACTGCGGTTCGATTACCTGATTGAGATGACTGATTTAACAGTCCGTATGAATATGGATACGGCGCGGACACAAATAGGATGGAGGGTATCAGATATTGGCAGAACAAAGGAAATGGCATTTAAAGCCGGAAATAAAGGGCCTTTTGATCTTTGTCCTTGTGATCTGCATCCTTATCGCTGCAGTTACGATCTATCATCTGAAGACGGGTTTTGTCTATGAAGAAGATCTGGCGGAGACGATCGTGGCCATTGACACAACGGTAGTTACCTTGAAGGAGATATCCTATTATATCATGGAGGTGGAGAATACCGGCGATGCGTTTGCAAGAGTTTATAATCCGGACAATCCCGTAGAATACTGGGGACTGTATATGAATGAGGAGACACGCTCCGGATATATCAGCGATCTTGCCAGAAGGGCGGCATTGGATTACTGTATCAGGGACAATATTTATTATCTGGAGGCGGTAAAAGCCGGGGTGGAGCTGACCGACGAGGAACAGGAGAGCGTGCGGGCGGACGCGGAGGAGTATTATGCGCAGATGACGCAGCGGCAGAGGGAGATCACACAGCTTCTTACGGAAGATTTAGAATTAATTCTCGAAAAAGTAACACTGACACAGAAATATATGGTACAATTATCATCACAGGAGGAAGATGTTTCCGTTCTGGAAGCAGTCACGCTTCATTACGATGTGGGTGGAGACTATTATGAAGATCTGAAAGGATCTTATACGATCAAAATAAACGAACGGATCTGGGGGCAGGTGCATCCCGGTCATGTAACGATTAATTAAGAGGAGTGTGGACAGGCACGATGAATACGGAAAAATTATTAGAGAGCTTTAAGCAGGGAACGGCATACAATGCCCATAGCTATTATGGAGCCCATGTGGAGAAAAAGGACGTGGTGTTTCGTACCTATGCCCCAAGAGCGGATCATGTGAATATCTTCGGTGAGTTCAATGACTGGCAGGAGGAAGCGATGGAACGGCAGGAAGACGGGACGTTTATCTTTCGGTCTAAAGAGGCAAAGCCGGGCATGATGTATAAATACGTGATCTATGGGTGGAATGGTTATCGTATGGAACACAGCGATCCCTATGGATATGGCGTGGAGCTGCGGCCGGGAAGCGCTTCGATCATTGTAGAATTGGATGGTTTTGAATATACGGATCAGAAATGGATGGAGACGAGAACATTAAATTATGATCAGCCGGTTTCTATTTACGAGCTCCATCTGGGCTCATGGAAGAAGAATCCGAAGGAGGAGCATGGCTGGTATTCCTATCGTGAGCTGGCTAAGCCTCTGATTTCTTATGTAAAAAAGAGCGGTTATACACATATCGAGGTGATGCCGCTGACGGAATATCCGTATGACGGTTCCTGGGGGTATCAGGTGACGGGCTTTTTTGCGCCGACGTCCCGATACGGTACGGATAAGGATCTGAAATATCTGATCAATGAGTGCCACAAAGCAGGCATCGGCGTCATTATGGATTTTGTTCCGGTGCATTTTGCGATTGATGATTTTGGACTGAAAAACTTTGATTCCACGGCATTATATGAATATTATCAGGGCGGAGACAGCCAGTGGGGAAGCTGTATGTTTAACCACAACAGGAAGGAGGTCTGCAGCTTTTTGATCTCGGCTGCGCATTACTGGCTGGAGGAGTATCATTTTGACGGTCTGCGGATTGATGCGGTGAGCAATCTGATCTATGTCAACGGCTCGCAGGAACAGGGGGAAAATAAAGCGGGACAGGAATTTATCCGCAATTTAAATACTATTATAAGAAAACTTCATCCTACGGCAATGTTATTTGCCGAGGATTCCTCGCCATGGCAGGGCGGCGTTACCAAGCCGGTAAAAGAAGGCGGACTTGGGTTTGATTATAAATGGAACATGGGCTGGATGTATGATACCCTGTATTTTCTGGGACTGCCGGTGCAGCAGAGAGTGGAGCAGTATCATAAGATGACATTTTCCATGTGGTATTTTTACAATGAAAGGTATCTTCTTTCCCTGTCCCATGACGAGGTAGTCAATGGTGCAAAGACGATCCTTGAAAAGATTCCCGGAGAGGATGCAGAAAAATTCGCCCAGCTGAGGGTTTATTATATGTATATGTATATCCATCCCGGAAAGAAACTGAATTTTATGGGCAATGAGCTTGGCGAGCGTGTGGAATGGGATGAGGGAAGGGGACTTTCCTGGGAACTTCTGGAAGAACCTGCGCACAAGTCATTCTATGATTACCTTTGTACGTTACAAAAATTATATGCTTCCAATGATGCGTTCTTTGCGCATGAGCTGGACACAGACCAGTTTCAGTGGTTATATTGTAAGCAGGAAACGGAACCGGTCTATGTGATGATGAGGACCGGAACAAAGGAAAGGTATGCTGCGGTGTTGAATTTTGGAGATCATGCGGTAGAAGACTTTGAATTGATTGTGGATAAAAAACAGACATGGAAACAGATATTGGACAGCGGCTGGAAGAAGTATGGCGGGGAACTGCCGGAAAGCAAAGAAGAGCTAAAGACCGTGGAGCGCATCAAGAAGTCAGAGGAGCCGGAGGATGCACAGACGGAATCTGAGGATGGAGCATCACAGAAAAAGGCAGCAGATAAAGCTGAAGCGTCGATGCAGGATGGAAAAGCAAAGAAAGCGGCAAAACAGGTGAAGGAACATGTATTAAAGATTTCTCTGCCATCCTATAGCGGAAAGCTGTACCAAATAATATAGCTCAGTGCGAGATGATGTTACCATAGCCAAATTTTCGGGATTTGATGAAAGCGGCAAACAGATAATTGATTAAATGAAATAGTACGAGGTGGATTATGGATTTTGAAGAAATACCGGCAGGAGCGAAGATTATAATGAATATCTCCAATGATGGGGAGATGCAGGCAAAATTTATTTCCAGGGCGATCAAAAATACAGGGTCCGGAATTCTGGTTCTTCCATTCGTGCATAAGGGAAGACGTGTGAATTTTAACGGGAAGAATATTCATATTCATATGGATGTGCAGTTAAAAACCGGAGAAACTTATACATTTAAGGGCTGCCAGATCATGACGGTCAGAAAGGACGGACTGATCTTCCATAAAGTCGTCAGTAGTATGACCAAAGGGATCGAGAACAGGAGAGGGGAACATCGGTGCTATGTCGGGGAAACGGCGTATTTTATCATGGAGGGTCTGCCGGATCAGATTACGGCAGTGTTAAAGGATATCAGCAATTCCGGCTTTGGATTCATCATAGACCGTAAGAAAAATATTGAGTTGATGCCCGGTGTAATGGTGACATGTACCTTCAAGAATCATCTGGGTAAATATATTCAGATGCAGGGAAAGATCATCCGCAGGGAGAAGATGGACCGTCATACCTTATATGGCTGCCGCTGTGCGGAGAGCAATGCAGATGTGGAAGAGTTTGTAAGTCAGATCGAAGAGAAAACATTGATTATTAATGATAGTCTGGTACAGATGGGATAGCGCGTGAGCAGGTAATGATAATTTATATTATAAATCCGAAAGGATAAAATGAAAGGAGAGCATATGGAATTTAGAGAGAGAAAAAGATGGGTGTTTTTTGGACTTCCCTTTACTTTTACGACTTATACGGTAACAGAGGAAATGATAACGATCGATTCGGGAATTTTAAAACGTGTGGAAGAAGATTGTTATATGTACAAGGTAGTTGATACAACCTTGGAGGCTTCCCTTGGAGAAAGGATATTCCGTCTTGGGACAGTTGTTTGCCATACCGGCGATAAGACGCATCCGAAGCTGAAGCTGGAGCATATCAAGAATGCCAGAGCAATCAAGGATTTCTTGCTGCAGGCATCTGAAGCGGCGCGGATGAAACGGCGTACGTTAAATACGCTGGATATCGGTTCCGGCGGTATTGCTGATGTAGACGATATCTGAGCCTGAAACGGATGCTCCTAAATAACTGTGAAAGTGGGGAAGGCAGGATGGAAGAAGCTGAAAAACAGGTCGTAGTTGGTTATTATATGTCACCGGACGGACAGGTGATCCCATTGATGGCGGATGCAAAATATTATCCCAACGGGGTGCC
>WFLX010228487.1_pt1 | contig 13011 bp, 15 predicted proteins | sample 4967041 | NCBI WGS metagenome assembly WFLX01 (sample SAMN12857096, study PRJNA449069) | gut metagenome | isolation source: stool from male and female vole | host: Microtus ochrogaster | place: USA:Florida | collected 2017
TAAAAGATTCTATAAGCTTTGAACGTTTTTTATTATCCCATGTAATTCTCCGTTGAAATTCAGGTTTTAAATTATATTTTTTTTGCGAAAATATAGCACCTATAAGATCTAACTTAAATGCTCCTTGCTCTGTTACTATTCTATGTTCTCCACTTTCGTATTTCTCATTTATCTCTACATCCGTCATACTCTTTTTCTTATTAACTTTAGACGACAAATTCATTACCTCAAAATCATATAATTTTAATGACATTCTCTACCTTCTCCTTATCATATGAATTTCTTTTTTTTTTATTCTTTTCTAACTCTACAATTTACACCCCTATGCTTCTGCGGTAAGTATATTTTTTCAGCATATACTCCTAGCCTAATTCTTCTATCATTATCAGGGTCATTTTCCCAGGGTTCCATTTGTGTATATACTGATGATGGCAGAGAAATTAAATTAACATCAAATTTCAATGATGGTTCAATTCTAGAACTTGCACTATGTATTCTCATAGAAATCTGCCAGCCCTCATCACATACCACCTCTATCGTATTATCAGAGCCCAATTTAAATCCCATATGATAAAACTGTGTTGGCAACTTCAACATAGGAATTTTCGTAATAGGTTTCACTTTTCCCGATTGTTGATTTAACATTCCTGCTATATTAACAGCCTCTACTCTAGTTGTCTTATTCTTATCATCTGTAATCACTTTATAANAATCATGACGTNNCANCAAATATCTAATTAGCTTTNNTGGANCATTTTCATTTTCAGAATAAATCTTTGATAATTCTTCCATAAATGCCCTCAAAACGGGAATGTAATATTTCTCTGCCTTACCAGCCACATCACTCCATAGTGCTGGTCTTCCATCCAGTTTACTCTTATCTCTAATTTCTCTTAATTCAGCAAACAAAGGTACCACTTTATCAAAATACTCCTTTGAGCAAGGCACACCGAGCCACTCTTGACCAAAATCTATCGTATCTGATAATCTGCTATGCTTTACTGCATGATGATTATGCTTACAAGACAATCCAATTTCCCACCCATTTGGCTTACGTATGCATAATACATCTCTAACATCTCCTTTAATTCCGGCAGCATCAGCTTGTAATGAAAGTTGCAACGGTTCATTCCCATTGGCTTCAATTAGCTGTGGTTCTAATTTCTTAATTATTCTTACTGCTGCTCTTGCTGCCGCATCCAGTAACGGCTTCATATCTTCTGATATCTCATTATACAATTTACGAGCTGTTTCCATCTGCGAAGAATCTTCAATTACAATCGTCTGCCAACCTGATAATTGTTCATGCAATGCTATGACACATGCATACTCAAATGCCTTTCCATTTGCAATTTGTATTCCTGCTCCCATTTATCATTCTCCTTTTCCTCTAAAATCTTTCTTAATTGGTTGGCAACACACTCTGCCAATTTTACAGGAACTGCATTTCCTATTTGCTTATACTTACTTGTTAAGTCCCCATAAAAATTAATTTCTTTTGGAAAAGTTTGAATCGCTGCCGCTTCACGCCAGCTCAATCTTCTTGTTACTCCATTGTCCCCAAACTTCCAAACATCTTTATCTACCCTTTCCATATCTGGCGAACCTGGATAAAGCGTTACTTGCTTTGCCATTGCGGGTATTGTATACGACACTTGATCCCAATCCCGCTTCCGATTGCGCGACATATATCGCGAAGAATATGGGGCTTCACATACTTCATCCATCGTTGTGACCGGCAGATCTTTTAATGCCTCTCTCAACGTCATCTGCTTAACATCTGGTATTTCTAGTTCAAACTCATTAACACTCAAGTCTTTTCTAAAACCACAAATAANAACCCTTTCNCTNTNTTGNGGTANNCCAAAATCTTTGNCNTTTACTAANTTGTAAAATACATTGTAGCCACACGAAGAAAACTCATCAATTATGGCTTCTATATTCTGACCATTCCCCATAGTCAGCAAACCCTTTACATTCTCACCTACAAAAATTTTCGGTTGTTTTGCCTCCACAATTCTCACATAATGCTTATATAAAGCATTTCTAGAATCATCAATTTTTCTAGGACCGCTCAAACTAAATCCCTGGCACGGGAATCCACCAAGGATAGCATCAGAATACGGAATGGTTTCAACCTCAACATGTGAAATATCACCACATATTACTTCCGCACAGCTCCAATTCTGATGAGTTCTACAAGCATCTGCATCAAAATCATTTGCCCATAAAGTACGAAATCCAGCCCTATTAAACCCGAGATCAAGTCCCCCCGCACCGCAAAACAAACTTACTGCTGTAAATTCTCTCATCTTAATTCTCCTTCATATTTTTATCATAATATCATTTTGTGTGTACCATAAACATCCCTCTATAGAATTTGATTTGTCATGTCTGATTTATTATTATAACACACTTACTTTCAAGTGACTATTCTCCAACCTTTTTCTTTATCTTTTATTTTCAATTGCATTATCCAAAACTATCTCCAATTTTCAGGTATAATAAAAAAGAGTCGGTCCGGCAGTCAACTCCTAATCCCTGCTACAACCGAGCAATTACCTGTCCCATAAAAAAGACCAAACAGCCGGCTTCTTTACAGGAAAACAATTAAATTTACAACAAAGCCCGTTATCAAAGAAAACAACATCACAAAAGTGGGTTGTGCCGACAACACAACCCACTTTTCGGTTCATCAAATCCACTATAATCAAAAAGGCTTTATGGTGATAGATAACACTCACCACACTCCCGCAAGGCTTCCACACTTATTTCAGACAATCATAGGAAACATCATCCACTGCTTCCAGCCACTCATTAGAAGCCTTCACACCAGGAACCTCAACCGCCAAATGAGAAAACCAGCTATCCGGTGCGACACCATGCCAATGCTTCACGCCTACGGGAATATTTACCACATCTCCCGGGTGCAGCTCCTGCGCTTCCTTTCCCCTTTCCTGATAAAATCCACGTCCGCCTACACATACCAGAAGCTAAAATAATGAATACTTTCTACCTATCCGAATCAAATCGATTCGCCTTAGTTTTAAGTTCCCTGGCAAAAGCAGCCTATCCTTTAGTCAAGGATGGTTGCTTTTCTCTGTTTCTATGTTTTTTCTTTATGCTGAAACATTATATGGCATATTAAACTTTTGATAGATATTTAAGAAATTTTGCTAAAACATCCAACTAGGGCTCATAGTGTTCTATCATCCTATAAGCATCTACATATTCTTCATTTAAATACATTAGCAATATAATGCCATCCCCTTTAGTCTCCTCCAATATCATTTCGTCTTCTGTCGGCAGAACAACTTTATAGATACCTTCCTCAAGCAGAATTAGTTCACCCAAATAGGTTTCCTCGCTTTCCATATACCATACAACCGTTCCAATTGCGGTCTCCCCCTCTTCCTGTGATGTGTAGATGCTGAGGTTTAAGCTCGTATATCCGATACTGTCGCTGTAAATCCCGCTTAACCTATAATAATCTTCAATTGACACATCAGGCACCTTTAAAGAATCCTCCATCACTCCATCACCTCCTTGAAGTAGATCAAGTATTGTACCTGCTGACATACTTCCCATAATTGGTTCATAATCACCGGCAATTCGATAGGAAACATACTCTTCTTCAGAAATTTCTATCTCATTGCAATAATAAATGGGTTCATCGCTGTATTCATCTTCCTCATCTACAATTCCATTCGCATTTGTGTCTCTGATGTACCAGATACTTAAATCCTCATCGAAAATGCTTACAATTTCATAGTTATTGTTAACTTTCATGTAGGATTCATAAATGATTGCTCCGGCACTCTCCATATTATAATTCCGGATAACGTTTTGCCCCGGCAGATATTCATATCCCATATTCCCCATGGCGCCATAAGACCACTGATCCATCAGTATAATAATTTCCCCCTCAACCCATGTAAATACGCTGACATCATACCCTGAATGATCAATTACCAGTTCTGGTACGTCATTGTCGATTAAATCAATCAGCGCAAATTGAAGTGATTCATCCGTTGCAGACATTTCGCGCACTTTATCGGCATATGCTTCGCTGTAATCTGATTCAACCCCAAAGATATCTTCCTGTAATTGTTCCGATATTGCAGTATTCACAGTATAACTTCCCATAACAGCCTCAAACACTGGTTCATAAGTCTCTACAGTAGATGCTGTGCAGGAACAGGTCACTTGATAAATTTCATCCTCAAACTTGTACCAGAATATTGTGACAATGTCATCGCTGCGCAATCCCTCCCTCTGGTATTTTAAAACTTTGACCGGGATGTCACCAAGCTGTCTATCCTCCAGCCCAAGAAACTTGCCATATTCATTCACATTCTCCTGTATCGAAGCCTTCTCCTGTGTATACACACCATAAGGATCCTGATCAAAAATCATTTTTACGCTAAACGTTGCAATATGATCCGCTGTATTTCTAGAATCCAACATTTCCACAACATTAACCCCCTCAGGCGAATCCAGTATGACCCATTCCTCAGGATATTGAAAAGATATTCCCGATTCCTGATCGGTAAAAGTTTCTGTCAGGTTGACTTCCCCTTTCAAAACAGAATCGTTGTCGTCCATCTCCTCCGCATAATCTGATGATTCAGCATGATTTTCATTATCTGTCTTTCTTCCTATTACAAAAACAGCAATCGCAATAATAAAAATCAAAGCTACAATACCTAGCAGAACTGGTAATTTCTTCGACTTCCTCTCCGCCGGCATATCTTCTTGGTCATTGCGCGCCGGATAATCTACTAACTTATCAGGCGTTTTTTCTATAGATTGCGGTGCACCAGTATTATTTACCGTACTCTTTCCTGACAGTTTTGGGACAGCTTCTCTGGATAACATCTGTGTGCCGCATTTATGGCAGAACATTGCTCCATCCGCTAACTGTGTACCACATTTATGACAAAACATATTTTGCACCTCTCCATTCGCATTATATTTTCAAATTATGATCCTCATCAATAGTATTCTTCATAAACCTTATCAAACAACGCCTCTGAAATAACGTCTGACTGTGGTTGTCCATTCATTTCCATATTAGCAAAGTAAAAATAATCATTATCAATCTTAAATCTGATTTTGACATTAACTCTTTCATTTAAATACCAACATTGTCCGGTAAATACAACGTAACTATCTCCATCTTCCTTATGTTCACTCCATTTCCCGTTTTCAAAGAAAGAGTCGAACGCTTCCTCCACTGTTACCGAATCACTATAGTAATCTAAATATGCATCCCTCACATCTTTCCCCGGCTTATGTAACATTGAACCAAGAATAATGACAAGCAATATTCCAATAAGAACAGCCCCCGCTTTCCAAGTCAATGGCACCTTCTTTAACTTGTCCAGCATTCCTTGGTATGGTATTTTTTTTAGATTGCCTAACATTTCTTGAGACATTTCTTTATAGTGCTCAAACTGCCTCTCTTTGTCAAACTTGCCCCTGCCGGCATGAGGATCATCTGAATTTGCTTCGTTGGCGGTTGAAGTTTTCGGTGCGCTTTCAGTGCTTGGCTGAGCGTCCTCCGCATTATTATCAGTTGCAACATCAGATGCAGTCTCTTCTGCCTGATATGCTAAATATTCTTCATTATTCACTTTTGTGCCGCACTCTTGGCAAAATAATGCATCTTCCGGTAATTGATTCCCACAGTTAATACAAAACATAATTAATCCCCTTTTTCTTTTTAACTTTCTGTATAAGTTGTTAATATTAGTTATTGCTGTCTATCTTACTTCCACAGAACTGACAAAATTTTGAGCCCTTCTTTATTACTTTTCCACAGCTTGCACAGGTGTTCATTTCCACATCAGATACTTTTAGTATCCTTCTATCGTTTTGCACAGAGCTCATACTCTCCTTGTTCTCTCCATCTGCATCAATCTTGCTCCTCACTGCCTGTGCAATTTTCCATACAATAAATATTGCAAAAGATACTACAAGTACAATAATGATCATTTTTCCTACAAAGCCTAAAAGAGCGCCCAACATCCCTAAAATTTTTTGTCCGATTCCTTTAATAATTGCTATTTCAAATGCTGTAAAAATTACTATCCAGAAAATTTCCGTCGAGCATCCTTTCGCAAGATCAAAATACACAACATTAAATATTTTATGATAAATGATAAAGTTAATAATCACTAAAATCAAAATTCCAAATCCCAATAATGTATTCATTGCATTCTCTCCTTCATCTTTTGATCATTTTTATCCCGCTTATTATTTCTGCTGTATTATTCAGTTTCATTTTCTCTCCTGTGTTTGCCCAATACGCCCCCAATAAACNTCACTGTNCAAACTGCTGNCGTCCTCACAACAGCAAAAAGCACCTCAGANACAAAACCTAACTGCCTCATTGTGCTTCATCCGCTATTATCCGTTATAGCCACAAACGCAAGAAACAATGCCTTTTCAACAACTCCTGTAAAAACCCCTAATGATGGGAAATTACCCTAAATTATTCAATTGACAATTATAGCCACCGGAAGCAGTCAAAAGGTATGCCGACAGCATACATTTTACAAAAACGCCAAACAAAAAGAGGACTCCAAAGAGTCCTCCATGCTTGAATCTAGCTATAAAGCCATGGACTATAATATTCCTCTGTTAAAACCTCCGGCATAAAACTCGACTGATACTCATTTGGGCGGGAAGACTGAGCTTGAACCGTAAAACGGTACGGACTTCCTTCCTCTGTCAGAAACTCCGGTCTGATAGTTATACCACCATTTCCATCGCGTATGATCCCTCTTTTTGTCCAAATATTATTCATTACATAATTGCCATCTTTGTCGTAAAATGTAACATTAAAGCTATCATCGTCCTCATAATCATCAAGATTGCTCCATGTAGCATAGTAGAAACGCCTGCCCCCCTCTTCTGTTTCTTTAAGTTTCCATTTTAATCCTGTTGGCGAGGGCAACGGAGGAGCATCTTCACCTGTATATTCAAAAGCATCCGACATCACATATGGACTGTCCGTATATTGGATGCCATCTCCCACAGCACATACCTCAAAATAGTAAAATCCGTTTCTTTCTAATTTGGTTACAAAGGATAGCTCAAAAATATCCACGTCTTCGCCACCCCAGCCCACTCCCCTAAAAGTGGTTTCATAATAGCACTGTTCCTTTTCAGGATCAGGCGGAAGATTTGTGTCTTTTCTATATAGCTTACAGTGATATTCCATCTCAGCCCCTACACCAGATTCGCGTACACACCCCCACAATCCGGTTCCTGTCTCGCCATTCCAATGAGGGTTATCCGGCGCAGGAAGTACGGATAACTCCGCACTTCCTGATTCTGCACTTTCTAATCCTCCATCTTTTTGGTTCAACCCATAATTCCATGCAAAAATCAACAAAAAAATTATTAGAACACCAAGCAGAGCTCTCCGCTTAATATCGAAAAATGCTTGTTTTACCTGNCTGGCAGACTGATATCNTTTATTTGGATCCAAATTTGTACATTTNCGAATAATTNTTTTATAACGCGGNTTTCTTATCTCCTCTCNCAAAAGCTGCTCCAACGTTACTCCAAGTGCGTAAATATCTGCCCGCTCATCAGTCTGGGCGAATCCATACTGTTCCGGCGGTGCATATCCTCGTGTGCCCAAAAGTCTTGTATCCTGATCCAAGTCTTCTTTCGGCATACGGGCTGCATCAAAATCTATCAACCGAATATGCCCGTCTCCAGCCAGAATTATATTGGAAGGCTTGATATCACGATGAATAATGCCTTTTCCGTGGATAAATTCCAAGACGAAGCACANGTCTCTGACTACGCTTAGNAATTGCTTTTCCGATATTTCCCAGCTGCCTAGTGCCTGGCCTTCTATGTATTCCTCAATAATCGTTGTAACGTCTTCCTCCACTCTGACCTCGTACAGCTTCGGCAAATAGGGATGCTGGCAGTTTTGCAGCATCGAGTAAACAGGACACTGGCCTTTCAGTGTTTTCCGTACAAAAACCTGTTCTCCATCTTTTTCATGCACTAATTGTACCCTGCTTCTTTCACTTTCCTTCAGTAATCTGATTTCTTCGTATTCCATAATCATACATATCCAATCTTGTCAAATAAGCAATAATTCTGTAAGATTATAGCAAACAAATCAGGGGAGATGCAAGATGGAATATAAATCGACCGACGAACTCACTCACGAAATCACAAATTCAACGGACGTAGAAGATTATCTTAAAAAAAATAAAAAGCACCTGCTTACTCAGTGCTTATCCGAATATCTGAATATGCTGCTGTCGGAAAAAGAACTCAGCAGAGCAGATGTCGTCCGCAATTCGTTGTTAGACAGAGTGTACGTATACCAAATTTTTTCCGGTAAAAAGACTCCGTCCCGGGACAAACTGATCGCCCTGGCATTTGGGCTATGCCTTTCAGACGGGGAAACCCAGAAACTATTGAAACTGTCTGGAAACAGGGAATTATATGCAAGAGATGAGCGTGATGTGTTAATTTTATTTGCATTGCAACGGAAAAAAACAATTTTTGAGGNNAATGAANTNTTATTCTCNNATAACTTTACCACTCTGGGATATCAACCATGACAATGCATCATTCCACTTTCAATATGGATATGGATTGTATTTGTTGTAATAAACGCTCTGTAATTTCAATATAGTTTCTTCTGAGAGACGGGAGTATTTGACAAGCTTCTCTATTGGTTCATGGTTCTCCACCATTTTTAATTTTCTCCTCATACCGCTCAATTTTTACATAGGAACGCATGATTTCTTCTTCATCATATAATACCAACATTATATCCACGACATTTTTATAATAACTTCACAAATTCATCAGGCAAAATCACCTTTACTCTTGATCCTTTATAATCCTCGGGGTTCCTTGTCACAATATAATCTGCCATTGCTTCTACTGCGCATTCTTCCTGCAGGCAGTCCTCAAAATCTGTAAAATCCTCATTATCAATGGCTGATATGATCTTTTCTTCATTAAGGTTTGAAATGCGGAAAATGTCACACAAGTTCTTTATAAACTTCCGTCTTTCCTTCTGTGTATAATTTTTCCTCAAAATATAGAACAGGTTAGGTATGCTGTGTGCTGCTAAGTACCCAATGACCTCCCTCTCTGCACACTTTGTTATGATAGTCTGGGCGACAATGCTATAAGGCTCCCTCTTTAGCAACAGGTCTAAGATAACATTTGTGTCAACTAAGATAGTCATATTTTTCTTTCCTCGCTTCCTGAAGCTCTTTTTGGGGGTCAAAATCTTCCGGCAGCCTTTTTTCCATGCTTAGAATATCCATAAGCGCCATTTGAGCTTTCTTCTTATNATTTCCTTTATCCGCAGACANCGCTTCAAGGCTCTGCANGANATTGNTCACATATGCCATATTATCCTCCGGCATCCGCCGTATCATCTCAACTGCCCTTTCTTTTATCAGCGTCATATAGTACCATCCCTTCTATTTTCTCATTAACCTATCGAGTNACAGNTTTCNATTAACTATACANTTCTATAATATNATACTGCAAAANATCATTATTCCCATTTCCATTCATTTATATTTTAAAACTATTATACCTTATCGAATACCAGCATACAATCTGTTTTTCCCGTCCTTCTCCCCAAATGCCCTGCATCCGTAACCATCCCGCAGTGGTACTTCCAGCAGAATTGTCCCTCTGCCCATTTCTGGTATAGCAACNTTTCCACAACCCTAGAATTTNCAATCCACTGANCAAAAAAGAAGCCTATGACCTCATAGCAAAGGCATTGTAGACACTGTCTACAACTGTCTACAGAATTTTAGACACATAAAAATAACGGAAACGCTGTATCTATCAACGTTTCCGTACTTTTTCAAAGAGCGCGAGACGGGACTCGAAAAATACCATCATCCTGAAACCCGCATAAATCAAGGAAAGGAGAAGCACGTTGCACCATGTGTCTCAACTTTGTCTCAAAACTACCCAAATTGCTCTTCGTAAGCTCACACTAAACCTAACTGCTTCATCACATCCTTTGCTGATGCAAATTCATGGCATTCGGGATCAGTCTTAATCTCACTAAGCATGTGCAAATCCCAATCATCTGGCTCAACCGCTTCTATGTTATCCCAGCTTGATCCAAATTCATCTATCTGTTTTGAATGATTTATGGTCATTTTATTATAAGCATTCCTCCGCGAAATCTTCTATGTAAAAGCAACTTCTTAATGTATCAAGTTTATCATAAAATAAATTTACCCACAATAGATATGTTTTTCATTTATCATAAAATAGCAAGCTATTCAAATGCTATATGACTATCTACGCACCGATTTTTATTCTGCAACCTTATCACAAAAAAATTGGACGTAAGGGATTACCCTTGCGCCACCAATTCTTCTATCATGTTCTTTTTGCATAATATATATTTATTATATACATAATTTTTATATGTATACTTTTAATTAAAATAATTTATTTATGCTATTTTATTCATGCTATAGATTAAATATTGATCAATAATTATATCATTTCATTAATACAATAATTGCGTATAANATNTTACTAATATTTAATTATTTATCCATATACAAAAAGCATTAAATATATGATTATCTTATGATCCTTCAATATTACCTATATACCACAATAATGTATGTAAACAGTGTTATTTCCATGCCATTACTATTATTGCCTATCAGTATTGCTTGATCTTTTAATAGGATATCATAGAAGCTCTATAAATCTAATGAACAAGAAAGGAATTTTATACTATGTTACNATCATCTTTAGGTTTTCATACAATNACATTATATCTATCNCTAACATATGGAGAAGCTCAAAGACTTTGGTTAGATTTTATAANATATAGCAAAAATACAGCACTTAAAATGTATCATTNTAAAGATGGAGAATACATACGGCATTACCCTTCCGAANATTATTTTCCACCAGATATCTATATCTATTTTGATGGAAGATACAAAGGTATCAAATGGCACATNTATAGCAATGATCAATTNCTGGGAATGATGTACACCGTTGCNGCNACAATAAATCCCAAAATACTTGCTGGTATAAGAGATTATCTAACAGCAGCTACTCTTAGTGATATGNATTGTGCTATATCTAACTTCAATTTCGAATCACAAAAAATANCACCTTNATTGCAAACTTTTAGTGATTNTAGGATAACCCGAATTGATTATTGTGTTAATATCGCTCTTGATGAAATTATCTCTGGATACGATTCTGATCAAATAATGAATCTCATCAAGAGAAGCGATATACCACCCCATTACAAAGAGTGGATGAAATATGATGACACCGCACACAGAATGAAAAGCCAACCCGAAAGTTTTTATCTGAAAAGTAACTCTGTTAATATCAATTATTACAGTAAATACATGCAACTGCTAAATATCTCACAGGAAAAAGTTGAAAATGGATTCGATCCCATAGAACAGGAAATACTGGATGCCTCTCGAAATATCTACCNANTTGAAGNNCAGTACNAGTATCACAAAATANATTCTCTTTCTCAAGAAGCAGAAAAAGCAGGAAATCTCAGTTACAATAAATATAAAAATCTGCTTACCTCTGTAAAGTGTATAGAGATTGTCAGTGATTATTATAAAAAAACAATAGGAAAAGGTGACTGGTATGCCTTATCTGAAGCCGTACAGATAATAAAATCAAAAAATTACAACAGGCAAAAAGAACAACGACTAATCAATGCATTAAAATATGTCAATCAATGCCGCAGTCTTGCTAAAGCCAAAAAAGCTTATCCTAAAGATCAACTAAGGATCTTTAAACAGACCCTGAATGAATTATCCGCTCTCAACATTAATCCTGTTACTATCCCAAGGGAATGGAATATTTACCATATACCTAATTTTCCTAGAACTTATTTTAACCAGCTAATCAAAACATCTCTTGATAACAGTCTGGAAAATATAGAAATACTTTCTGGGTATACAAATTATTGCAAAATATTCGGTAATTCCCCTATATGATATTTCTCAAGTATCATTATACTACTATAAAATAGTTTTTTTATGTAACCGGATATTATTAATTACATAATTGAATAGGAGGACTTTCTCTTGATTGAGAAATTCCGATCTCTCACACCATATTGCGTGTCCAAATTGATACAAATATTTCTTGGGTGCTATCGTTTTTACATTTACTGCAAACGCAGTAAAAGCAACACTTTTCAGAAAGGCAGATGCACCCATGCAAGGATGGCTATCGTTTTATTATTCGGAATTGCCGCACTTTCGATATTCCATAGTGTAAAATTTAACGATAACCCATTTTTTAAGGTGGCTATCGTTATTTTTTGCACCCATTGTTCCAGCTAACCTATTTTTTATGTTCGATTATCATCTCAGTTTCTGATTTTCTCATTCTAACGGTTTTATAAGATAGTTTTGAAACCTTTCCGGCACTTCATAATTCTTTAAGTGTTCATAATTTGATAGTTTCTTATTTCCCATTGAATCCACAAAATAAGACAATTCATCATAGCCTAACGGATTATGTGCGCCTATCTGTGGCGTTACGCCAAATTTTATTGTTATAAGCCCTGGCTCCTTCTTCTCAACACCCACAATCATTACTTCATAATTGTAAACTTGAATCTCGCCGGAATAATATTCTGAATAAAAACCAGTAACCTCATCTGTGATTTCTTTGATAAACAACGCTATAACCAACTCGTCTGTGATTTCTTTCTCTGTTGTTGCATCCACATTAAATGTTTCTTTTATAGGATTTTTATCCTTTCTATAAACACTAAGCAGAATAAATGCCAGCAATATCAGAGAACAAGCAGTCAATACCCTATGTTTTTTCATAAAACCCCATGAACTTTTTATTACTATGTTTACACTATTAGACTGTGCAATATTCCGCTAAGGAATATGATTCTTAATTCATACTTCTGTGTTCGTCCGTTTTTCCGGCAACAAAATTATAGCTCAATTATTCGCAAATTTC